>Ga0210049_1000650_pt1 | contig 30142 bp, 29 predicted proteins | sample CryGeyCG2014_300_2_FD_183964 | JGI IMG/M metagenome (GOLD analysis project Ga0210049, IMG submission 183964) | Groundwater microbial communities from aquifer - Crystal Geyser CG06_land_8/20/14_3.00 (SPAdes) (version 2) | ecosystem: Environmental > Aquatic > Deep subsurface > Groundwater | place... | reverse complement strand
GGTGCCCAGACTGAGCAACCACCTGCACTCCTCGCGAGTCGGCCGGCGCCTTGCCCCGGTCACCACGTCCACGAGCGGACGGCGACCGGCGACAGCCGAGCGCCCGATGTAGAACGTTTCGCTCCCCGGGAACTAAACGAATCGCCAGGGCTTCAGCGGTGCCCAGCCGCCGCGGAGCATCGGCGCCGCGAGGAAACGCCGGCCGCCAAACGTGGCCGTGCCCCCCGCATACAGCCGGTGTGCCCTCCCGTCGGGACCGCGCCACTCCATGAACGCGCGGTTCCCCCAGCCCGGCACAAGGCCTGCCCACGCGCGCCCATTCGGCGCACCAGCCCCGACCGGCTTGCCCGGCTGGGCGAGGAACCATCCGTCCGGGAGGGACAACGTCCAAGCGACGGCAAGGATCGGCAGCGCCACGGCCAACTTGCGTCGTAGAGACCGCCGCCGGCACATTGCGAAGCCGATCCCAGCGAGTGGGACCCAACCGAAGCTAACAAGCAAGGCGTATGCCTGGTCCATGTCGGTTCCACCTTCCGTTGCCATCGTCTTGTCCGGGCGCATCTTCGAGGCGCACCATCGATCGACCTACCATGCTGCCAACACGGGCAGGACGACCAGCCAGCGACGGGTCTGGGGACCCAGCTCAGTCGATGCCAGGCTGTTCCTCGTATGCCGCCGTTTCCCGCAGTCGCCGCTGGAACTCCTCCTCGCGCAGCCACTTCACATGCCCGTCCACGAAGCAGCAGTTCCGGCCGCCCTGATGGACGGACGCGCAGTCATAGGCCAGTATCGTGCCGTGCGCGGCGAGCTCGGCGAGTGGCATCCCGGCGATACGGGGGTTCCAGTGGTAGCCCACCTGCGCGGAACTCCCTCCCGGGGACTTCAGGGGCATGCCAATGGGCAGCAGCGACTTGCGCCTCCAGTCTTGGACCGTCGGGCAGTCAGCCATGTTGATGCTCATGCCGAAGTAATCTGTCCGCCCTGACTCACCCGCCTCGGGTCCGAAGAGCGGCTTCACCCAGTAGTATTCGTCGTCGCGCTTTCCCGCTGGCGGCAGCCGCCCGTCCCAATCCGTGGTGTAGAACTGCAGCGCGAACGCCATGTACTTGAGGTTGGCCCTGCACGACTGCTCGCGGGCCTGGTCACGCTTGTGACGAGCGACCGGAACGGCAATAGCCAGCAGAAGGCCGACAAGCACGAGGGCAGCCAACGCGACTGCCCTTGGGTTCCGGGAGTGCCGTTCGTCCATGGGGTCAGGTCCTCCTGCCGGTGATCAGGGGGGCCGGCAGCGCGGCTCCCTACCGCGATCTCACCGTGCCGTCCCCGAACAGCACGTTTGACCTGTGCAGGTACGAATGGTAGCACACGATCATCCGCGCCTCCGTGGGTGGGCGCCGGAGCGAGGGCGGCTGATACCGATATCTGACTCCCGGCTTCGAGGGACACTCATACAGGATGTCCTCCGGCGCGAACGATCGGAGAGCCTCGCGCCAGCCCTCCGCGGCGGGGAACCGCCCACCATGCTCCGAGGCGTTGTACTGGATCGCCAGCCCCAACTGTTGGAGGTTGCACTGGCACGAGCCACTCTGCGCTTTGGCCCGGGCGTCAGTGAACCAGCATCCAATCGCGAAAATCGGGCCGGAAGCAGTGGCCAACGCGACAGCCGATACCGCAGCCATCCGAGCGCCTCGCCGGCCGTGCCGCCACCATGGGCCGCACCCGATTGCCAGCAGCAGAACCCACAGGCCCAGCCCCCCGGCGAAGGACACACCGTCCATCAACTGCCGTTCGATCGAGTCCGGCACATCTGCGTTGCGCCCCGCCAAGATGCTTCCGATGCAATAGACGATGGGCAACCAGACGAAGAACGTCAGCATCCCCAGCGGGACAGCGACAAGCCAGCTCGCGAGCGTCAACAACCCGCCACGCACCCAGGGTCCCCGGATCCCCCCGCGCCTGAGCACCGCGCCCGCAACAGCCGCTCCACCGATTGTGCAGGTGGGAATGCCGATCATCGCGAGGTTCCGGACGAACACGTAGTCGACGATCACGTCGCTTCCTCCTCGGCAACGGGTACGGCGCTGGGCAACCACGCGCCGTATCCGTAACTCGGTCTCATGGTAGCCGCCCGCCGAATGGGCACTCCCTGTTGCTGCTGCAAGTCGGTCTTCGAAGGGTACATCTGCTTGCCAGCGGGGGCGGACAGGGCGGTCATGAACTGGTAGACGAGGATGCCACAGAGCAGCGTGTTCAGGAGCCAGAGGGCAGTCCTCAGCTTGTTCGTCTGCCACGCGACCTTGAGCGTCCACCCACCCGCCTAGGCAGCGGCCGCGGGCGCCTCGGACTGAATTCCCGCCAGCGACAGCCTACCGAGCGCCGCGACTACGGTCGCCGAGGCCGCCTGCGCCGCGTTGGTCGACAGGAGCGCGGCGAGGGCGGCAACGGAGACGACCACGCCCGCCTGCCTGAGGTCACCCCGCAAGCGCTCCACGCCCTTGTCCAGCCGCCGCGCCACCGCCCAGCGCGACATGCCCAGCTCAGCCGCGACAACGAGTTGCTCTTTGCCTTCGAGGAAGTGCAGCACCAACGGCTCGCGCAGGTCGTCGGGTAGCGTATTGATGGCGCGGTCCACTTCCGTCTCGATCTCTTCCCAGGTCGCGTCGTCTTCCCGTACGCCTTCCGCCAACTCCACCGCCACTTGCTCTCGCTCGGCACGGGACCGGTCCTGCCGCACCTTGTCGATGGACGCGTTGACTGCCGTCCGGTGGAGCCATCCCGCCACCGACCCTGTGATTGAGGCGGCCTTCCGCGCCAGCCGCAGGAAGCACTCCTGGGTGAGGTCCTCGGCGTCCTCCGCATTGTGCAGGATACGCAGGCACGCGGCGTAGCAGGACAGATACTACAACCGTACTTAGCTCGGGGCAGGTCTCCGACCGCCCCGAAACGCTTGACCGGAAGGTCTCAAAGGGCTCTGGAGACCTGTCGGTCCGGGGAGCGGCGGGGTCAGGAGACCCTCGCCGAGCAGAGCAGTTCGCTGTCGGCGACCGCAACCAGACCGCACCCGGTCACGAACAGCAGGACAGACCAACGCATCGTCGTTCACCTCAGCATACGACAGACCGTGCCCGTCTATGGTAGCACAACCGCGCGAGGGCATGACCGAGTCCCCTCCCGTAGCGCACGTTCTCGGCGCCCCTCCCTGCCCTGCCGGCGCTGGTCACCGGTCTCCCGCTCCTCCCGGACACGGTCCACAGAAGGACACCGCCCGCCACCCGCGAATTCACCGGCGCCGTTCATGAAGACAACGAAGGGGGAGCCGTACTGACAACGAGCGACCTACTCCAGACCTGCTCGCCTCAGGGTCGGGAAGCAGCCGCGTCCCGGCCGCTTCGCAGATCCGGCCGACCGGCGTTCCGGTTGCGGGCGTACGTACCCGCCGACGAGCCTGCAGTAGTCGAGTTGCTGAACCTTGCGGCGGCCGACTTGCGCGCACTGCCGTGGCTCATGTTCGACACGGAGGATTTCCGGGAGAAGCCGTTGGGCTTTGTCAGCAACCGGATCTGCCAGGCGCTCGTCGAGGCGAGCGGGATTGTGGTTGCGTGCGTCGGGTCGCAGGTCGCCGGGGTTGCAAGCTGCTGGTGCAGCCCGGAAGATCACGTCGCCCTGCTGCAGTTCGTGGCCGTCCAGCCGGAGTTCCGCCGCCGCGGGATCGGGTCGGCGCTGTTAGACTGGTGCGCCTACCAGGCGCGGGGTCGCGGCTGCCGGGAGTTGCTGGTCGAGCGGTGGGTGGACTCCCGCAACCGGAGCCTGTGTGCGCTTCTGACGGCAAACGGGTTCCGGCAGCACCTCCGGGGGCAGATGAACGTGACGATGTGCGCACGGCTCCAACCCCAGCGCCTCGAGGAACCCGACCTGCCCCGCGGGTGCAGCGTGACAACCTTCTCGCCCGGCGACGAGCCCGAATGGGTGCGGCTCAAGAACGCGATCTTCGGCTCGCACACCACCGAAGAGTGGTTTGCCGGCAACTACACGTCCCGCGAGGACTTCCTGCCCGAGGGATGGTTCTTCGCCGTGCACCGCGGCCGGAAAGTCGGCATCGCCAACGTCCTCCTCCACGCGCACCCGACGGAAGGCCCGGTTGCCGGCAGCCTCGAGTGGGTGGGCGCTTCGCGGGAAGTGCGGGGGAAGGGGATCGGGAGGGCGTTGGTGGCCGCCTGCATGCGGCGGCTGTACGAGTGGGGGCTGGACGACGCGCTGCTGCTGACGCAGTACTTCCGCGAGCCGGCGGTGAAGCTGTATCGCAGCCTGGGGTTCCGGGTGGCCCGGGAGCATCGGATGTACGGGAAGAAGCTGGTGTGACAGGGCAGGTTCTCCCGTCACTGCCGCCCCCTACGCCTCGCCGCGGAGGCGATGCCACCAGCCAGTCAGCCCCGTGGGCTCCCGGCCGCTGAACCGCGCGCGGACCGCATGCAGTGACTGCTCCTCTCGGGCCGGGTCCGGGTGAATCGCGCCAAAGGCAGCCAGCACGGCGCGGGCGACGCGCGCCAACGTCACCAGCTCCCGCGCGTGTTCAGGATGCGTGGTGACGAACTCCTTCAGTCGGTCTTCGCCGTCATCCAAGAGGCTATCGACGTAGCTCGACAGCAGCTCGCGAATCACGCTTTGCTCGCGGCTTTCGGTCATTGGCAGTACCCTTTCCAGAGGCAGACCACTCGGTGAGTTTCACCTTGAGGTTCTCGAGACCGCGGTGGAGGATGGACTTGACGGCCGGCACGGACTTGTGCATCTCCTCGCCGATATCGACCAAGCTGAGCCCACCCAGATAGCGATAGACGATGGCCGTGTATTGCGCCTCCGGCAACGCACGGAGGGCACGGCGCACAATCGCCTGGACCTCATGCGTCCGAAGCACCTTGTCCGGGGTTGGACGGCCGTTGGGGATGGTCTCCAGCAGGGAGCGGAACTCCCCGGCGAGGCGCCCGTCCAACGAGACGATTCGGGCTCGCGAGCCGCTGCGATGCATGTCGGTGATTACATTGCGGGCGATGGTGTAGAGCCAGGGGAAGAACGAGCCGTTCTCGGGCAGTTGCAGCCCCTCGAAGTGCTCCAGCGCGCGCAGGAACGTCTCCTGGGTAACGTCGGCGGCGTCTTCGGCGGACTCGAGTCGCACGTACACCGCGCGGTAGAGCCGCGTGTAGTAGCGCGTGTGCATCTCGTCTACCGCGTCGGCGTCTCCCGCCTGAATGCGTTCGAGCAGTTCCGGGGCGGTCGGTTGCAGGTTGTGGTCAGCGCTCACGAGGCGAGTTCCCAAATCTCCGGCCCCTCGTTGCCATGCACCGGCAGAGCGCACCGGTCAGAACGTTCCCGACAGTGAGTGGTTCCGGCGAATGTTCAGTCTTCCGGCGAGGGGACGGGGTGGTTGGCGGCGTCGACGTGGACGACGCGAGGCTTCAATTGCCGGCACTCTTCCTCGTCCATAGTTCCATACGCGATGACGATTACCTTGTCGCCGGGATGACCCAGTCTGGCTGCAGCTCCGTTGAGGCACACGACACCGGAACCGCGCTCCCCGAGAATCACGTAGGTCTCCAGCCGGGAGCCGTTGTTGATGTTCACCACCTGGACGCGCTCGTACTCCAGCATGTCCGCCGCCTCCATGAGGTCTTCGTCCAGCGTGAGGCTCCCGGTGTAGTTGAGGTTCGCCTCGGTGATGGTGGCTCGGTGGATCTTCCCTTTGCACATGGTTCTTAGCATGGTTGGCACCTCTGGTTAGTGGTTGGTGGTTCGGGGTGAGTGGTGGGACCAAGGGGGCGGCCCTACGATGGTCAGCCTTTCAGTAGCGCGTTGTCAATCAACCGGGTGTCGCCGAGGCGGACAGCCAGGAGGAGGCGTGCGTGTTCGTCGACCGCGCCAGTGGGCTGCAGGTCGCGGGAGTCCACGAACTCCGCGTATTCGATCTCAGCCAGCGGCTCTCCGCTGAGGCACTCCACGACCTCCCGTCGTAGTCGCACCGGGTCCTTGCAGCCCCCGCGGACTCGCTCCTGTGCCCGCTGCAGTGCGCGGTACAACACCAGCGCCGCCTTGCGTTCGGCGGCACTGAGGTAAGCGTTCCGCGAACTCATGGCCAGCCCGTCGGGCTCCCGGACCAGTGGACAGCGGACAACCGCTACGTCGAAGTTCAGTTCGCGGACCATCTGTTCGATCACGACGAGTTGCTGGAAGTCCTTCTCGCCGAAATAGGCGCGCATGGGCTGAACGAGGTTGAGCAGCTTCGCGACAACCGTGGTCACCCCGCGGAAGTGGCCCGGGCGCGATGCGCCGCAGAGCCCGTCGGTTAGCTCTTCGACGGTGACCCAAGTGAGTTGGCGGCTCGGGTACATGTCGGCCGGCTGCGGGTGGAAGACGTAGTCCACGCCCGCCGACTCGGCGGCTGACAGATCCGCCTCCAGGTCGCGAGGATACGCGCCGAAGTCCTCCGCCGGGCCGAACTGCGTCGGGTTGACGAATATGCTCAGGACCACCACGCCGTTCTCTCGGCGCGCCGCCCGCGCCAGCGAGAGGTGGCCTTCGTGCAGGAAGCCCATGGTGGGCACGAACCCAATGGTCGTCCCCGCGGCGCGCAGGCTGCGCGCGAGGCGCTGCATCTCGGCGGGCGACTCAAGCACCGTCGGTTTCACGATTTGGTCGTCTCCTCGGTCAGGCGCTGCAGTTCTTCCTGTGGCATGTCGAAGGAATGCTCCGGCCCGGGGAAGAGGTCCTGCCGGACTTCACTGGCGTAGGACGACACTGCCTCGTTGATGATGGCAGCCAAGTCCGCGTACTGCTTCGCGAATCGGGGGCGGAAGGTTCCGGCGACGCCGAGGTTGAGCACGTCATTGACGATGAGCACCTGGCCGTCGCAGTGCGGTCCGGCACCGATGCCGATAGTCGGCACCGCCAACTCCTCCGTGATCCGCCTGCTGAGCGGGCCGGGGGTGCACTCGAGCACGATTGCGGAACAGCCCGCAGATTCGAGCCTATGCGCGGCGGCGAGCACGAGCCTCGCAGCGGCGGCGTCTTTGCCGCGAACGCGCGACGCGCCAAAGGCGTGCGTCGACTGCGGCGTGTACCCCACATGGCCGAGGACGGGGATCCCTACCTCCACCAGTGCCTCGATGGCCTCGATCGCGCGCCGGCCGGCGCCCTCTACCTTGACCGCCTCTGCGCCCGCCTCGCGGACCAACCGCCCGGCGTTCTCCAGCGCCGCGGAGGGATCGACCTGGTACGTAAGGAAGGGCATGTCTGCCACGACCAGAGCACGCTTCGCCGCCCGCGACACGGCCGCGGTGTGGTGCAGCATCATCTCCAGCGTCACCGGCAACGTGTTCTCGAGGCCCAGTGCGTTGTCGCCCACCGAATCCCCGACCAGAAGCAGATCGACGCCGGCCTGATCCAGCAGTTGCGCGGTGGGGTAGTCGTAGGCTGTCAGCGCCACGACACGGCGCCCGTGTTCCTTCATGGTGCGAAGGGCCGGAGCGGTCACTTTGTCCAAGTGCATGGCTTCTTCCTCTGCTGGGAGTCTTACCAGGGGCGGCGGCCCATGCTCCCAAGGCCCCAGCCGGCGAGGAACGCCGCGAAGGTACCGTTCCCCGCCAGCAGCAGGATCGGCACGTGGTGCGGTCGGTCTGTCAGCGCCATTGCGAGCACGATCAGGAACGCGGCGCCGAAGGCTTTCACCATCGACCATGACACCTGTTCCTCAACCACACACACGATCACGTAGGCGAACGCCGTAGCGTAGAACCAGAGCAACGCCAGTACGCCGAGATACACGCCGACGGGGACGCCGCCGAAGCTGGACGCGCCAGCCAACGTCGCGGCGTAGAAATCATCATCAAACGGGCGCAGCCACAGCAGCAGCACCATCGCTGCCCCCACGAAGAACCCGACAACGGGTCCGAGCAGCAATGGCGCCTTGGGGACGTAGTCGAGCACGAGCGTTGGCTCATTGAGGCGCAGGTACGCGATCGCGGCGCCGAACGCAACAGCGGCCGCCACGGCGACGCACACCGCGAACAGGCCGGCTCGCTCCGGTCCGAGCGCGGAGTCCTCCTCGGTCCCCTTCTCTGTGGCTGGCTCCGCCGCTTCTCGGGAGACAGCGCGCTCCAGCTTCGCCTGGTATGCTGCGTTCTCAGGGGCGGATTGCACTGCGTACGAGTACATCATCGTGGCATCGTCGAACTGCCGGAGGACGAGATACACATCTCCCAACAGCGCGAACGCCTCGGCGCAGTGCGGATCCGACCGCAGGACGTGCCGGCACTGTTCGATCGCAGCGTCAGTCTGCCCACGCAGGTAGTGGATCTCCGCCGTCGTGAGCAGCGATTCCACCGTCTGCTTCCGAAGGCTCTCTTCGAAATGCCGGCGGCGGTCCGTGTCCTGCCGGCGCCGTTCCTCCAGGAGTTTCTGGTCGTAGAGCGCCCGCTCCAATGGATCGCTCAGCGTCTGGTACGCGGCGACGATCCGGATGAACTTCTCCTGCGCGGTGAGCTTATCGACGCTGATATCGGGGTGGTACGTCCGCACCAGCCGCCGGTACGCCCGCTTGATCTGCTCGCCGGTCGCCCCAACGGCGACGCCAAGGACGCGGTAGTTGTCGAGAGCGTCGGGCATGATCGCAGCGGCCGTCTCTCCTGGAGCAGTGAGAGACCAACAAAAAAAGCCTTCCTCGACGGGCGGAAGGCTGCTGGACCCCGCTCCGGCGCGGGTCCTGCGGTCACCTTACGGGTGGGTACCACAGGACCCGGACTGAGCGGGGTTGGACATCTCGCAGTCTCTCCGTCCCGGTCCCAATCGGCTCCAAGCGGATCCTCGAGAGATTTGGTCGGTTTGTTGGGGTTGCCAGCAAAGCACCGGCAACGAACTGGATTATAGCACGCGGCAGCCGGTAGAGGAAGGAGGGCTGGACCGGAGCCGGGAAACCCTCACCCGCTCTGCCGCGCGCGCTGCAGGATGTACCCGCCCAGCGCGGCGACCAGCACAGCCCCGACCATCGCCGCGGCAACACCCGGAAGCTGCTGTCGCCGGCCGCGCCCGGCCAGCTCTCGCCACGCAGACACGCACGTGCTGAACATCAGCCCGGCCACCACAATCAGGACGTAGCCGAGTTGGACCGAACACAGAGCGCGGCTCAGCATGTCTCCGAAGCTTGGCATGGGTTAGCGCCTCCGACTCAGGTCAGCGCCCGGCCACTCGGGGCACTCGTAGTGGTTGACTCCCTGCGTACCGGCGAGGCGCGCATGCAGTTCCGCGACCGAACGGCCGTCCGGTAGATGCAGCGCCGGAGCCAGTTCGGTCAGTGGAGCCAGCACGAACTCACGGTGCTCAACCTCGGGGTGCGGGAGCGTCAATCGGCACGAGCGCAGTTGTGCGTCGCCGTAGAGCAGAATATCCACATCCAGCGGCCGGGGGCCTGCGGTGCCTTTCTCGAGGCGGCCGAGGCGCCGCTCGATCGTCTCCGTTCTGTCGAGCAGCTCGAACGGCGAGAGTGCGGTTCGCCCCCCAATCACCGCATTGAGGAAGCGCCCTTGGGGCACGGGGCCGACCGCATCCGTCTCGTACAGCGAGGACAGGTGGACCGACTGGAGGTCCCCGCCTGTCTCCAGTTCGCGCGCGGCCGCAAGCAATGCCGCCACTCGGTCACCCACGTTGGCGCCGAGTCCGAGATACACCGTGACTTCCGGGCCGAAAACTGGTGCCGACGGCATCGAGCGACTCCAAACGGCCAACGCGTGCACAGCCGGACCGGGATCAAGGACGCACGATTGCGTCTGTCATCCGAGCGACCCGGCCCATGGCCTTCACGTCGTGGACGCGAACCATGTCAACACCGTTGACGATACCTACCGCCACGGTGGCGGCGGTGCCTTCCACGCGCTCGTCAACCGGCAGGTCCAGCACCTTGCCAATGGTGGACTTGCGCGACGTGCCGAGGAGAACCGGGCGGCCGAGCGAACTGAACTCCGCCAGCCGCCGAAGTAGCTCGAGGTTGTGCGCGACGGTCTTGCCGAACCCAAACCCCGGGTCTACCATCGTCTGCTCCGCTCGGACACCCGCCTGGCTCGCCCTCTCCAGGCTGTCCCGCAGACTGTGGCAGATATCGCCCACCACGTCAGCGTACTGCGGGTCGTGCTGCATCGTCCGGGGCGTCCCCAACATGTGCATCAGGATCAGTCCGGCGCCCGTCCGGGCCGCCACCTTCGCGAGAGCTGGCTCGTGGTTCAGTCCGGAGATGTCGTTGATGATCGTTGCGCCCGCGGCACACGCCTGCCGAGCCACCTCGGCCTTGCACGTGTCCACTGACAGTGGCACGTCCACCTGGGCTGACAGCGCGCGGAGCACCGGCAGCACGCGCCGGAGCTCTTCGCGCGCCGGCACGGGTTGGGCGCCCGGGCGGGTAGACTCACCACCGATGTCGAGCACGTCGGCGCCGTCTCTGACAAACTCGAGTCCGCGCCGGACGGCTTGGTCGATCGAGTCGCCGAGACCATCTCCGGAGAATGAGTCCGGAGTCACGTTCAGAATCCCCATTACGTACGTGCGGGACCCACACTCCAGAATTCGTGAGCCACACTGCCACCGCATAGTTGTGGGAAGTACCTCGCGAGGAGACGCTCAGTGATGGGTAACGGGGACGGGAGCCCGGAGGGTCTCAACAAGGCCGTCGAAGTCGAGCATCTGGACCAGCGCAAAGGCCGTCGAGCTGAGGTGGAACCCGTATTCAGCCAGAGCCTCGGCGGCATTTCGCCCCACTTTCAGGCGAAACTGCTGGTCTTCGGACGCAAGGACTGCGATCCGCTGGAACTGGAAGTTGTCAATCGCGCCGACGGCCTCCTCGGCGGCGGCGGCGAGATCGGACTCGGGTGCCAGAGAACAGACGTGCGAGAAGGCGGTCAGCGCTTCCCAGTAGCGGCCAAGTTGGTGGCAAAGCGCCCCCAGCCGGAAGTGCACGGTGGGATCCATCGGCGTGAGCCGCACCTGCTGTCGCAGTGCTTCGACCGCCTCGGGCAGCCGCCCAGCTTGCAGGTAGGCGCCCCCCATCAACTCCAGCACCGGCAGTCGCCGAGGGGCGCGCCAGAGAATCTCCCGGCATTGTGCGATGGCTTCCTCGAACCGGCCCACGCCGAGGTACGCCTGCGCCAAGGCTTCGCGCAAGTCTGTGTCGCCACCCTCCCGTTGCACGGCTCGTTCCAGCAGTTCCAGTGCGCGCGTCCCCTCGCCGGCGCGCTGGTACGCTCGGGCCGCGCGCTGGTAGCAGGCCGGCTGGCACGGGCGGCGGTCGAGAGCGCCAGTCAGCAACGACCACCCGGTCTCGCGCCCCCGCGGCCCCATCTGATCGGCCGTCAACGTTTCGTAGAGGTCATCCCGCTCGGGCGCCAGCGAAAGGGCATGCTGCACTGCTGCCAAGCCCTGTTCGCCCTGGCCGACCAGAGAGAGCAGCAACCCGCGTAAGGCGTGCGCGACAGCCGCCTCCGGGTCGGCCGCCAGGACCGCGTCTACCAGCTTCCCCGCAGCCTTTGGGTCTCCCGCGGCGAGGACAGCTTGCGCCAGGGCGCACGTGCCCTCCGGCCCCAAGTCGCCCCGCACCAGGGACTCCTGAACGCGCGTGGCCAAGTCGGCAGTCAGCCCGCCGCTCTCTGTCAAGCGGCGGACCCAGGCGGAGAGTGGTGATTCGAGATTCATGGGGGAGTAGTCACGACATCGTCGCGGGCTGCAGAGCGGTATTTGGCAAACAGGCTCAGGCGGGGACGGGCGCGGGAGATTCCACCTTCGCCCTGCCAGTTACCGGTTGGCGCTTCTCAGGCACCGGCTCCACCGGGATCGGGAGGGGCGCGGTGGGCTTCGCCTTCCGGCTCTTCTCTTCGGCCCGTCGTTGGGCCTCCTCCAGCGAGATCCCTTCCACAATGGCGTCGATCTGGCAGGCGTCAATGGTCTCCTTCTCCAGCAACGCCTCAACCATTTTATCCAACTTCCCGCGGTGTTCTTCGAGGATCGTCTGCGCCGTTGCGTAGCAGGAGTCGATGATGCTGCGGATCTGCTTGTCGATCTCGCCGGCGACTTCCTCGCTGTAGTTGCGTTCCTCGACCAAGTCGCGACCCAGGAAGATCGGGCCTTGCCGGCGCCCCAGTGTCAGCGGGCCGAGGCTGTCCGTCATCCCAAACTCGCACACCATCCGCCGCGCTACTTCGGTGGCCTGTTCGAGGTCGTTCTGAGCGCCGGTCGTGATCTCCTCGAGGACAATCTGCTCGGCCACGCGCCCACCCAGCATGGCGGCGATGCGATCGAGCAATTCGGCCCGGGAGATGATATAGCGGTCCTCGATAGGAAGGTGCATCGTGTAGCCCAGCGCCATGCCCCGCGGCACGATGGCGACCTTGTGCACGGGGTCGGTGTTTGGCAGCAGTTTGGCCACCAGAGCGTGGCCCGCTTCGTGGTACGCCAGGATCTTCTTTTCCCTGTCGCTGATGATGCGACTGCGCCGTTCGGGACCGGCAACCACGCGCTCGATGGAAGCCTCGAACTCGTCCATCTCGATGACCTTCTGGTCACGCCGAGCGGCAAGCAAGGCCGCCTCGTTCACCAAGTTGGCGATGTCGGCGCCGGTGAAGCCCGGTGTGCGCCGTGCCAACACATCTTTGTCCACTGATTCACCCAGGGGCTTCCCGTTCGTGTGGACCTCGAGGATCTCACGGCGGCCGGACTGGTCCGGATTGTCCACCACGATGCGACGGTCGAACCGGCCGGGGCGGAGCAGCGCGGGGTCCAAGACGTCGGGGCGGTTGGTGGCTGCGATCATGATGATGCCGGCGTTGGGGTCGAAGCCGTCCATCTCCACCAGCAACTGATTGAGGGTCTGCTCGCGTTCGTCATGCCCCCCCCCCAGGCCAGCTCCGCGCTGGCGGCCGACAGCGTCGATCTCGTCGATGAACACGATGCAGGGCCGGCTCGCCTTGGCTTGCTCGAACAGGTCGCGCACGCGGGACGCGCCGACGCCCACGAACATCTCGACGAAATCAGATCCGCTGATGTGGAAGAACGGGACGTCGGCCTCCCCAGCGATGGCCCGGGCCAGGTAGGTCTTGCCGCAACCGGGCGGACCGATCAGGAGTACCCCTTTGGGGATCTTCGCTCCCAGCGCCTGGAACTTCTCCGGCTCCTTGAGGAACTCGATGACCTCCTCGAGCTCCTCTTTGGCCTCGTCAACGCCGGCAACATCCGCGAAGGTGACCTTGGGCATGTTGTCCGAATTGCGCTTCGCTCGGCTGCGCCCAAAGCTAAGGGCCTGGTTCCCCGTCGTCTGGGCCTGCTTCATGATGAGCATCCAGAGCACGAACACCATGGCGAGGGGGAACAGCAGGTACATCAACATCGTGCCCCAGAAGCCGGACAGCGGGCCTTGGGCAACCTGACAATCGACGTGACGGCTCCGCATGATCTTCCAGAACTCGTCGTCCGACTCAGGCACGTGGCAGAAGAACTCACCTGCTACCGAGGGTTGCCCCTCCGGCCGCTTCCCCTGTTGGCCCTTGGACTCCGGCTCGAAGTGCCCTTTGGCTGTCTGCCCAGTCAGCTTCACCTTCTTGATCCGCCCGGCCTTCACGTCAGCCAACAGCCGGCTGTAGGATAGCTCGACGGGGCGAACGTTGAGTTCTTTCATCCGAGGGCCCAGCAGGTGCTGCATCGCGAAGGCAACGATGAGGGCCACCAACATCAGTCTGGCGAATGAACGCACTCCCAGAATTCCTTTCCGCCAGTCATCTCCCCGCAAGAGGCCGCAGGCTGAGCTGCAACACCCGGCGCGTCTGCGGCGTTATCTTGGCGCGGTCATCAAGCCGATGGCCGACCACCCAGACGAGGTTTTTGCCGTTCTCAATAACTGGCACGAGCCGCCGACTGCGGCGCGGCACCTTGGCATCAATGAAAAGGTCGCTGAGCTTCTTGGTGCCGCTCATGCCAAGGGGCCGGAACCGATCTCCGGGGCGAGGCACGCGCACCCACAGAGCCGGCCCTACTGCGTCGGCGTCCAGCAGCACGCACTCGCAGCAATCCCCCCAAGCGGGCGTTCCGTCTGCCGAAAAATGCTCGGCTTCGAGGACGATGCCCAAGGGGGGAATCTCGGTTCTCCCCGGAATCTGCAGAGGCTGGCGAAAGCGCGCCGGTCCGGCGTCCGTCAGTTCCGGTGACGACTCCGAAGAGATCAGCAGGCGCCTGTCCGACTCAAGCAGACAGCGGACGCCCGGCAACGGTACTTCGCGGGAACCACGCGGATCTCGCAGCAGCGCCAAACACCGCTCAATGTGAGCCAACGAAATATTATGCCTGCTCCCCTTCACCGTTGCAACGGCTGCGCGAAGCGCCCGCCGAGCCACTGCAGGCGACGCCGCGAGCAGCGCGTGCGCGTCGAGCTCCAAACCGACGGGGCCCGCATTGCGGGTGGCCTGCGTCAGAAGCTGACCGGCGCGGTGCTCGAGATCGTCGCGGTCGTCGCGCAGGAGGTGCGAGAGCCGGCCGATTTTGGGTACTACGTCGGGGCAGAGCTGCTCCCGGATCAGCGGCAGAAGCTGCCGACGAACGCGATTGCGCTGGAACCGTTGGTCGCGGTTGGTAGCGTCCTCCCGCCATGCCACCCCGCAGTCCGTACAGAAACGCTCAGCCTCTGCGTGGGTGCAGTCTAGCAGAGGCCGAACCAGATAGCCGTCTCGCTTCGGCCGCAAGGCAACCAGGCCATCAAGCCCACTCCCGCGGAACAAGTTGAGGAAGAACGTCTCGGCGAGATCGTCAGCGGTGTGCCCGACGGCCAGGCGCTGTGCGTTCTGTTGCCGACGGACCGAGTCCAAGAACCGATACCGCGTCTCTCGTGCCGCCTCCTCCAGAGACACGCCGCGGTGCCGCGTCAATCTCCCCACGTCCTCGACTCCGCCGCTGTACGGCAGGTCGAGTCGATTGGCCAGAGCCTCGCAGAAGTCCGCGTCCCCGTCGGCGTCGGCACCCCTTAGTCCGTGGTTCAGATGCGCCACGTGTAGCCCAATGCCGTAGTCCTCTCGGAGACGGAGGAGACTGATGAGCAGCGCGCAGGAGTCTGCGCCACCGGAGAGACCGACCACGACCAGATCGCCCCGCTCCACCAGACGGTAGTGTTCGACAGTGGTCCGCACCATAGTCAGGAAGTCCCGGCGGTCCATTGGGTCACCTCGTGCGGGTGATCAGTTGGTCTTGGAGTCGCAGTCATCCTCGGCACGCGCAGCAGCACCGGTCGTCGGTCGCTCGGGCAACTGAAGGAACTCCAAGACGGCGTCCACCGAATCGGGTACGTCGATCACACCGCCGTCAACTCTCAACGCTGTCTCCGGGTCCTTCAGACCGTGACCAGTCAACACACCCACGACAACCGTGCGCCCGCGGCGGCCGCAGGACGACTCAAAGAAACCGGCTGCCGCCAGCTTGCACAGGCCCGCGACGGTGGCGGCAGACGCCGGCTCGGCAAAGATGCCCTCCGTCGAGGCGAGCAACTGGTAAGCCGCCAGGATCTCCTCATCGGTGACGGACTGGATGAGCCCGCCCGATTCGTCCCGCGCCCGGGTTGCCTCTTCCCGGCGCGCCGGATTGCCGATCCGGATGGCCGTAGCGACTGTCTCCGGGTTCTCGACAATTCGGTCCTCAACGATAGGCGCCGCGCCCGCCGCTTGGAAGCCCAGCATCACGGGCAGCGCGGCGATCTGGCCACTGGCGTGGTACTCCCGGTATCCCTTCCAGTAGGAGGTGATGTTCCCGGCGTTCCCGACCGGCAGTGCGTGGTAGTCCGGCGCACGGCCCAGGGAGTCGCACACCTCGAAGGCCGCGGTCTTTTGCCCCTCGATGCGGTCAGGGTTCAGCGAGTTGAGCAGCGCGACCTGAGTTCGGGAGCAAATGGCGCGGACCATCCGCAGGGCCGCGTCGAAATTCCCTTGCACTGCAAACACCTTGGCGCCGTGCCGCAGGACTTGGGCCAACTTTCCCTGGGCGATCTTCCCGCCCGGAATGATGACGGCGCACTGGATGCCAGCCCGGGCACAGTAGGCGGCTGCCGAGGCCGAGGTGTTCCCCGTCGACGCGCAGATCCCTGCGGTGGCGCCGCGTTCCAGGGCTTTGGAGACTGCCACCGTCATGCCCCTGTCTTTGAAAGAGGCCGTCGGGTTCAGCCCTTCGTGCTTCAGATAGAGGTCGACGTGGTCGCCCAACCGGCGGGCCAACCTCGGCGCAGGGATGAGGGGAGTCCCTCCCTCAAGCAACGTGACAACGGGGGTGTCGGTCGTCACACACGAGAGGCGATTCCGGTGCGCCTCGATTACACCCGGCCAAGCACCCGCCACTCTACTCCTCCTCAACGTGCAGCACACTGCAGACTTCGCTCACGCAGCCCAACTCGCCAATCTGGCACAGCGACAGGTCCACTTGCTTCTGCGTCACCTCGTGGGTGACGAGCACGATTTCCGCGCTGTCGCCGGTGGACTCCAATTGCACCACCGAGGCCAAGCTGACCTCATTGTCGCCGAAAACGCCGGCAATCTGCGCCAGCACCTTGGGCCGATCGGCGACGTTCATGCGGACGCAGTACTTGGAGCGAATCTCGGCGACTGGGCGGACATTGGCCGGCGCGCTGCAGCGACAGGGAATGCGTCCTCGCGATCCGTGCACCACGTTGCGGGCCGCCTCGACGACGTCCGCTACAACGGCGCTCCCCGTCGGGTCAGAACCGGCACCGCGACCGTAGAACATGACGCGGCCCACGGCGTCTCCTTCCACCATGATGGCGTTATAGACCCCGCCGACCCCGGCGAGCGGGTGCGCTTTGGGCACGAGGCACGGATGCACTTCGAGCTGAACGGTTCCGCCAATCTCCTCGGCCTTCGCCAGGAGTTTGATGGTGTAGTTGAGATTCTCTGCGTACTCGATGTCTCGCGAAGTGACGTGACGAATGCCCTGCCGAGCCACTTGGTCAACACTGAACCGCTGGCCGTAGGCCAGCGTGGCGAGGATGACGATCTTATAAAGGGAATCCCAGCCGTCCACATCCGCGGTAGGATCGGCCTCGGCGTATCCCTTCTGCTGCGCCTCTCGCAGGACGTCATCGAACTCGCGTCGATCCTCAGTCATCGCCGTGAGGATGTAGTTCGTGGTGCCGTTCACGATCCCCATGATCCTGGAGAACCGGTTGCCGACAAGCCCGGTCTTCAAGGGGCCAATCAGCGGAATGCCCCCGCCGACGCTGCCCTCGAGGAATATGTCTACACCGGCTCTGCCGGCGGCATCCATGATCTCGCCGCCGTGTTTCGCGATCAGCTCCTTGTTGGAGGTGACGACCGACTTGTTGTTGGCGATGGCTCTGAGCACGAAGTCCCGGGCAACGGTGACTCCGCCGACCACCTCAATGATGATCTGGATTTCGGGATCGTCCAGTACAACGTTCGCGTCGGCTACCAGAAGAGAGGGATCAACCTGCACGGGGCGGGGAGTGGTTAGGTCGAGGTCTGCCACTCGGCGCAGTCGGAGGTCGAGACCGGTACGGCGCTGAAGCAGCTCGCCGCTCTGCTGCAACAAGCGGATGACCCCACACCCAACGGTGCCAAACCCAAGAAGGCCAATGTTGACGACGGGGAGACTCATCTGCGCACGCGGTTCCTTCCCAACGCTCTACCCGAGCGGATCGATGATCACCAGGGTCTCGCCGCGGCTCACCAGTTGCTCGTTCGCCGCCGGCAGCTCTACGACCCGACCCCGGACTTCCGCCACGATTTCGTTGAACACCTTCATGGCCTCGACCAGCCCTACTACCGTCCCCTCCTCCACCACGCTCCCCGCGGTCACGTACGGCTCGGAAGCTGGATCAGGGGAATGGTAGAAGACCCCAATGATCGGGGAGGTGATGTGAACCAGATTCCGCCGGTCTTCTGCCGGCACCATCGGCTCCGCGGCTGCGGCAGCGACCGGGGCGAGCGCCGCAGACGCCGACACTGGCGCTGGTGGCGGCGCCACCGTCCGGCGCACAGTAACGGCGGCGGAGCCGCTCTCCACGGTGAGTTCCTCAAGCTGGTTGCCCTCGACCAACGCAACCAACTGCTGCAGGACGTTCACATCGGGGAGGTTCACTGAACAGCCTCTATGGGATGATTCGCCCACCGAGTTGCCGCGCGCCTACGTGGCGGCACAGCGAACGTGGTGGCGTACCTGACCCGGACGTGCAACGCCCGAAAGGCATCCCCTTGCCTCGCCTCCGAGTCGTCTCTCGACGTCGAACTCGGGCCGGCGGAACCACGCCAATCGCAAGCAATAGGGAGGGGTTGGTAGCGGCGCAGGGATTCGAACCCCGGACACGCGGATTATGATTCCGCTGCTCTAGCCAACTGAGCTACGCCGCCGCCACACGTCGGCAAGAACGGTCTTCAGCGGAACTGCTAAAGCCGTCGCTTCTTCTTCTTCTTGCGCTTCCGCCGCTTTTCCTTCTTCTCTTCGATGGCCTGGATCCTGCCCCGGTATTCGTCGCGCACGTCCCCTTCGAGCCTGTTTTCAAGCTCGTGGAGGCCGTCGCGAGAGTGGCTCGTGAGTTTTTCCCAGTCGATTCGCACCATGTACTTAGGTTGGTACCGCTCCAGAATTGCGCGAGGAAGCTGCTTTGCACGTTACCGGCGTCCTCGTCAGGGTCACTAACACGAAGCTCCCGAAGGACCCCAAGACCGGCACCGGGATCCTGGAACACGTGCAATTTCGCAGAAACGCTAATTCTACCTCCGCACCCACTCCGTGTCAACGCCTGCGCAGGAATTGCGCGCGCCTACGCCGCTCTCAACTGCCCGATACCGGCACTCGTCGTCGCACTTTGCGTGCGCCGACGACCTCTCGGTACAGGGCCTCCAGTCGTTCGACAGAGGCCGGGCGTGAGAACTGAGCGGCCCGGAGGGGAGCTGCCTGCCGGTAGCGGGTGCTCCTGTTGGCGTCGGTCAGAACCGCGGTCACAGCCGCCGCAAACTCAGCCTCGTCCGGGCGGACGAGCAGACCCTGTCGATCGTGCTGCAGCACATCGCACACGCCGGGCCCGCGCGCCGCTACGCAAGGCAAGCCGGCCGCCATCGCTTCAGCGAGAACCAGCCCCTGGGTATCTGTCAGGGAAGAAAAGACGAATACGTCTGCGGCGGCGTAGTAGTGCCTCAACTCCCCACGAGGTCGGCTCCCGGCGAGAACCACGTGGTTGCCGAGCCCGAGCCCCCGTGCATACGCCGCCGCCAGGGCAGTGTAAGGTCCTGGACCCACCATGAGCAGGCGGGTGTCCGGGTCGCTCGCGACGAGCGCGGCAAGCACCCGCAACAGGAAGTCCACGTTCTTCTCGCGCGCGATCCGGCCGACAAACAACAGCACCTTCGCATGTCGCGACAGCCCGTGCCTACGGCGGACCAACTCCGCATCGCCACCCTCGAACTCCGCTGGCTCGATGCCCGTCGGGAGCGCCACCACGGGCGCACGAACGCCGTAGCCGCGAAGCACCGGCTCCACGGACGGCGTTGGCACGATCACTACGTCGCAAGCGTTGCAAAACTGGCGACTGAGGCGCACCACAGCCGCTCTGGTGACAACGGAGGGAAGGGGCACGTAGTGCGAGTACTCGGCCACCAACGTGTGGTACGTCACAACCAAAGGCAGGTTGTTCCTCCGCGCCAAGTAAGCACCCAAGCGGCTCATCACGAAGACCGACTGGGCGTGAACGACCTCCGCACGCAGTCCGTCAAACTCGCGGTAGACCTGGGGCCAGTAAGGAAGAGGTACGGGGTAGTCCTGCACGTGGGGCAAGCGCGCCGAGGGAAACCGGTGCGCGTGCGGGAGAGGGATGCGGTACCCGGGGAAACGGGGGGCGAAGACATCGACTCGGTGCCCCCGATCCCTCAACCCCTCGGCGAAGGTATCGATCGAGACGACCACGCCGTTACGCGTAGGGTGGTAGCACTCACTGAATACTGCGACGTTCATACCCGTAGGGCGGCCGCCTCAACTCCCTGCGAAACGACCGGGGCCGGTTCCCTCCAATTCGGCTGCTCAGCGTTCGACGGAAACCGACTCCAGCTTCTCGCCAGGCACAATCCCGACTGCTGCCGCCCGTCCTGCAGGAAGCTCAATCACGGAACGCGCCTCCCGCTGGAGGCGCATGCGGAACGGCGGCACGCAAGCGGCGACGCGCAACACGCGACCCTCCGGGTCCAGGAACACCACGTCGAGGGCAAACCGCATGAACCAAGTATGGATGGAGTTGCAGGGGACGATCCACAGCGCCTCGTCATCCGCAAGCCCCTCGCGCCCCAAGAGCCCGACCATTCGCTCCCGGGCCGACTCTGCCACCGCACACCGGTCGATGAGAGCGGTCCGCCGACCTTCGCTTGTGATCCGCACACGACGCACCGGCAATCGAACCGAGCCTCTCAGAAAATCCCTGCGTTCTTGAGTTCTTTGGCCGCGGTGATCGCCGCCGGTCCCATGATGACGATGAACAGCGTCGGGAAGATGAACAGCACCAGCGGGATCATCATCTTGACAGGCGCTTTCTGCGCCTGCTCCCGAGCCCGTTGGCTGCGCCGCTGTCGCATCTGATCGGCCTGCACTCGCAGCACCTGTCCCATGCTCACACCCAACTGGTCCGCCTGGATCAACGCCGACACGAAGGTGGTCAGGTCCGGGACCTCACACCGCCGGGCCATTTCTCGAAGCGCTTCTGCGCGCGGCCGCCCCATCTGCACCTCTTGGCGGGCACGCTGAAATTCCTCCCCGAGCGGGCCCTTGAATCGACTGCTGACACGCGCAATGGCAGCATCGAACCCAAGCCCAGCTTCCACAGACACCGTCAGGAGGTCGATCATGTCCGGGAGCGCCAGCAGGATCTCCTTGCGACGCCGCTTCACCCGCTTGTTGATGTAGAAGTCGGGGATCATATACCCGGCCATGGCGCCGCCGACGCCACAGATCCCGTACACCATGAGGTCGTGCTTCCAGCTCATCATGTGGCAGATGCCGAAGACGAGCAGGATCAGCGACACCGGCAGCACGCCCAACATCATGAACTTGAATGTGATCCACTGCTGGGTTTGCATGTTCCCGGGCCACCCAGCGCGCATGAGCCGGTCCCGCAGGTTGTCCTTCATGGACTGGGAGGCGGCCAGGTTGGTGATGTTCATAAGCCGCATGATCAGCGGCCTGGCGACGCGCTCGGCGAAGGACGGGAGGTGTTCTTCGCCGCTGGCGCCAGCGGCAGTTGTCGACACCCGCAGCAGGCGTTCGCGACTGGGGCGACTCGTCCGCGGTTTCGACACTGAGGCCAAGGCCATATCCTTCAACTCCTCCGAAAACCCCCAGGTAGCTACGTGACAGCGGCCACCTGCGAGATCAATAGCTCACGTCTACAAGGGCGACGAACCAGCCGTGGTACTCCTGTCTGGGGGTGCCGATCCTATTGGCCGGCCGCACGGGCCGGATTGCGGCAAAACGCAGCTACACCTCGATGGACACGATCTTGCGGATTACCAGGAACCCGATTAGCTGCATGACGAGCCCAACGCCAATCATGTAGTGACCGACCTTCTCAGCGAACAGCGGCTTCATGTACGGGTCGCCAACGCCGCCAGACAGCAGCTTGGTGACGAAGTGAATGGTGAACCCGAGTCCGACGGGCATGAGAGCCAAGAAGAAGCCTGACATCCGCCCCTGCGTGGTCAGGGTGCGGATCTCGCCCTGGATCTGCACGCGTTCGCGGATCACCGCGGAGATGGTGTCCAGGATCTCGGCCAGCGCTCCGCCGACCTCGCGCTGGATCAGGACCGCCATGACCACCAAGTTGACATCCGTACTGCCGATGCGTTGGTAGAACGCATCCATCGCTTGCTCGACGGTCTTCCCCACCTGGATCTCGTCTGAGATGCGCTTGAACTCGTCGGACATCGGCGGCTCGGCCTCGCGCGCCACCATGTCCAGGGACTGCATGAAGGAATACCCCGACCTAAGCGCGTTGGACTGCAACACCAAGGTGTCTGCGAGCTGATTCGCAAAGGCATTGAGGTACTTGGCCTTCACCCTCCTCACATAGAGGAACGGCAACAGGAGCACCAACGCTGATACGAGCAGCGCCACCACAACCTGCTTGATCAGCAGGGAAAGCACCACGAACGCCACCAAACTCAAGACGACGCTGAAGTACACCAACTCAGAGGCCCGCCAGTTGGACCGCGCTTGTCTCAGGTCGGCCTCCAACTTCGCCACGATCGCGTTCCTGGACAGCATTGTGGACACGAGCGGAAGGAGATCGGCCTTGCGGGGGGCATGCTGCGACTCTTCGCGTTCCGCCAGCGACATCTGCGCTCCCTTGGTCTGAGGGTCCAATTCGCGCTCGACAGGCGTGCGCTTCTTGATGTCGTTCAAGCGCTGTTCCATCGGCGACTTGCTATGCTGGACGGTCTGCACCGCCCCCACCGCGAGCAAGCACACCCCCCCGAGGACGCCGCCAAAGATGATGATGCTGAGGGGATCCAACACGAGCCTCCGTGGTTCAGTCGCCAGCGAGCAAGGGCGGCTCCTGGTCAGCCTTTGAACAGGTCCATCGGCAGCCGGATCCCGCTCTGCTGGATCCGGTCGTAGCACTTCGGACGGATTCCGGTGGCTTTGAGGCGGCCCACCACCTTCCCGGCGTCATCGATCCCTTCCTGCTCGAACACGAAGAGGTCCTGCATGGTGATTACCTCGCCTTCCATGCCAACTACCTCGGTGACCGCGACAATCTTACGCGTGCCATCGCGCAGTCGGGTCTGCTGGATGATGAGGTCGACGGCGGCGGCAACCTGCTCCCGGATGGCCTTCAGCGGCAGTTCCACCCCGGCCATCAGGCACATGGTCTCCAGACGGCTGAGCATCTCGCGAGGGCTGTTTGCGTGGCCGGTGGTCAGTGAGCCATCGTGACCGGTGTTCATGGCCTGCAGCATGTCCAGTGCTTCGCCACCGCGGCACTCCCCGACGACAATCCGATCGGGACGCATACGCAGCGAGTTCTTGACGAGGTCCCTGATCGTGACTTCGCCGGCCCCTTCGATGTTCTTCGGGCGAGACTCCAAGGAGACGACATGGTCCTGTCGGAGCTGGATTTCCGCCGCGTCCTCGATGGTGACGATCCGCTCGTCCTCAGGGATGAACGAAGACAGCACGTTGAGCAGCGTCGTCTTCCCGGAACCGGTGCCGCCGCTGACGACCACGTTCAGCCGCCCCAGGACACACGCTCTCAGGAACTGGGCCAGCTCATTGGTAAGACTGCCAAACTGCACCAAGTCCGAAATGGTGAAGGGATCTTTGGAGAACTTCCGGATCGTGATGCAAGGCCCCTTGAGAGCCAATGGCGGAATAATCGCGTTCACGCGGGAGCCATCGAGCAACCGAGCATCTACGTACGGGCTCTTCTCGTCGATGCGGCGGCCCAGCGGCGAAACGATCTTGTCGATGATCTGCAGGGCGTGCGCGTCGTCTCTGAACCGCCGATCTGACAGCGTGAGCTTGCCCCGGCGCTCGACGTATATCTGGTGAGCGCTAATGACCATGATCTCGCTGACTTCCGGGTCATTCAGCAGGGGCTCCAGTGGCCCCAGCCCGAGGATCTCGTTCTCCAGATCAGCGCACAACTCGGTGCGCTCCGCTCGGGAGATCGCCAAGTCTTCGACCGCAATGGCGGCGTTGATCATCTCCTGAATCTGCGCCCTCAGGCGCTCTCGATCGCGGACGCCTTCCTGCGGGTCCAGCTCGGCGATCAACTGGTCTTGGATCCGCTGCTTCAACGCCAAGTAGGGCTGGTGCTGGCTCTCCTGCTGCGCCTCCAACTCCAGCTTCAGCGCCTCAAAGGGGTTCCCGTGCCCCTTGTTGTCGATGCTGATCGTCGGCACCGTGGCGATGGGTGGGATCTTCGCCCTAATGCGCGTGCCGTCGGGAAGCTTGCGGTCCAGTAGAGGCACCTTCGAGTCGATCCGGCCACCCACGGTCTCGGCGATCCGCTGGATGATGGACATAAGGTGGGCTTCGTCCCGGAAGCGCACCGCAAGCTTCTCCGGCTGCCCCAGTCGGTCCACGTGGATCTCGGTCGGACTACTGACAGAGATCTTGTCCACCGATGGGTCGTTGAGCGCGGTGTCCAACGGGCCAAAGCCGACAAGCTCGGACTTGAACTCCTCCGCCAAAGCCGACCGTTCTTGTCGTGTGCAGAGGGCGCCCGTGGCGGTGATCGCCTTGTCGATGACCTCATCCAGCTTGTTGCGGAGCAGCCCCTCATCGCCCGTCTTCAGCGTGGCCTCAGGGAAGTTCGGCACTACCTGATCGAAGACCTGGTACTTGAGTTCGTACAGATGGGAGGTCCCTGAGGCCGCGTCTCCGGTTGCTTGCGGCAGGGAGACCGACACCGGAACGACGGCAGACGGCTCCGGCGCTGCCAGGTCCTGCGACCGAGGGCCGGAGCTTTGTGGAGGCGCGGGGACGACAGGAAACGGCTGCGGTGGTGCTGGGGGGCTCTCCACCGTCGCAGTCGTCGGTTCGCCTCCCCCGGTCTCGCCGTTTCCCTCGGCGGGACTGGTCTGCCGGATCCGTTCCATTCGGTCGAGGAGCGACATAGGATCACCTGCTATCCGCGAAGCGAGAGCATCACTGAACGAGGAGCGTGAAGGAAGCTCCAGCCACGGCGATAGGCACTGAGCGCCCGCGAGGGCACCTGCCGCTTCGCAATGATGCTCCTATGGTAGCGCATTGAAGCCTCCAGGGTCAACAGCCGCCTACGAGCCACCATCCGCGCCACCAGCCCGGCCTAACCCAGCACACGCGCCCACGTTGCCGCCAACTGGCGGCTCACCTGCCGACACCGAGGAGTGAGGACAGCATGCCCTTCTTCTTGGCGCTGGCGGCAACGAACTGCGCCATGTCCTCGTCCGGCGGCTCTTTCCCCATGATCTCGTACGCCAGCCCTACGATGCGACGGGAGATCTCGGCATTCGGTTGGCTCATCACGAACGGCATGCCCTCATTGACTGAGGTGACAACGACTCGACCATCGCTGGGAATGTGCGCAGCGATCTTGAACTGGAGCGTTGACTCCACGTCTTCGGGGGTAATGCCGACATCGCTGTTGGCTCTGTTCAGCACCAAGCGGATCTTCTCGGGCGGGTACATCTGGACGAGCATGTCCAGTGCGGTCTTGGTGTTATGGAGAGCCAGGAGATCCAAGGTGGTGAGCAACAGGATGTCGTCGGTGCCGTCCAAGGCCGCCAGCGTGGTGTCCTGCATCCCGGAGGGGGTGTCGATCACGACGTAGCTGCACGATTCGCGCAACACCTCCAGAACCTGCTCCACCACATACACCGTTATCGTCTCCGCGTACTGCGGGGTAGACGGGGCGGAGAGGAGCTTGAGGCCGCTGTCATGCTTCGTCAGGTAGGTCTCCATCATCTGGGCGTCAAGCTCGTTGTACTTCTGTGCCAGCCCAGCGAGGGTGTTCTCCGGCGACACGTTGAGCATGAGGTCGAGATTGCCGAACTGCAGGCTCAAGTCAACGAGCACGACCTGACCGCTGCCGTGAGCGGCCAAGGCGACAGCCAAGTTCCCAGCAAGGATGCTCTTGCCCGATCCGCCTTGGGGGCTGTACACCGTCACGATGCGGCCCTTAGTGTCCACCTCACCGCCGCCAGAGGCAAGAGCCCGTCTCTTCTGCACGGTTGAATACACTCGCTTCAACGAGTCGACCAGCTCCGCTCGATCCAGAGGGCGGGTGAGAAAGTCGCCGGCTCCTGCCTGCATCACCGTGCGGACAACCGGAATATCAGAGACGGAGGACACGATGACCACCCCGCACTGCTCCTGCGACAGGACCACTTGCTCGGTGAGTTTGTCTGCGTCCATCCCCCCGATGTTCACGTCGCACACCAAGACATCCGGACGCATGGACTTGACCAACTCGGCCGCCTCGCGCCCATCACTGGCGTCGGCGACCACGTTGATGTCTGTGTCCCCAGACAGGAGGTTGTTGAGCTGCTCGCGCGACTCAGCGCTGGAGTCGGCAATCACTACATTGATCGTGGCCATCGTGGCGCCCCCCTCCAGGACGCGACCTGACTGAGCGCAATTGTCCGAGCGTCAAAGTGAGTGGTCACTGGTCAACCTCACCGTCCGGTCCCGCCGGTTCCGCCAGTCCCGCCGCCCGTTCCGCCGCCGCCCCCAAAGGAGCTCTGGACCTCAGGGGCATCGAGTCGCTCAGCGTCCCGCAGGCTCTCCGTCTGCTCCAGCGTCTCCGCGCTTGCAGGCCACGCGACGATATGAGGCGTCAGGAAGATGACGAGTTCCGTTTCACCGTTCTTGAATGTCCGCTTCTTGAACAGCTCACCAAGGAAGGGAATCTCGCTCAGGAACGGGATCTTCTGGATCTGCGTCTGATCTTCCTTAGAGAGCAGTCCGCCCAGCACAATGGTGTCCCCATCCTTGACTGCCACAGACTGGGTCGCCTGCCGAAGGCGGAAGCCGGGCAGCGTAGTGCCCTGAAACACAATGGCGTTGGCGAAGTCAGGCGTGCTCACCTCCACGCGGACCTGCATGACGACGTGCCCACCTTCGGTGGCCTCGGGCAACACGGAAAGGAGGACGCCATAGGGCTTGAACTCGACGCTCTGTGTTGCGAAGCCAGTGTTGCCGCCTCCCCCGCCTCCGCCGGCGCCGATGCTGGAGGTCGGGATGGGCACCTGGCCGCCAACAACGAAGTCGGCCCGCGTCCCCTCGAGCGCCAGCAGATCGGGGCTCGCCAGGGTGTGAGCCTTGCCACTGTCCTCCAGCATCTCGAGGGTCCCCACAAGGCCTGACAGCCGCTGAATGGGGCCGCCAACACCATTCGACTCACCGATGGTCACCTTGCCAACACGCGGCTGTGAACTGGCGGCCGTCGTAGTTCCCGAGCTGGGCTCGAAGGTCCCCCACTCGATACCGAGCTTGGTCAGGGCGTTGCGGTCGATCTCGACGATCTTCGCGTTGGTCATCACCTGCTGTACGTCGCCCACGACCTCCAGCAGGTTGACGATCCCGGCGGTTTCGCCGGTTCCCCGGCCACCGGCCCCGGCGCCTGTGCGACTGGAACCTCCCCGCCGGCCCGGCCTGTTGAAGCCCTCGATCGCCGGGTTGAGGATCGCCATCTCCGAATTCCCCCCGGAGGTCCTTTGGGTGCCCCCCGACTCGAAGAGGCGGGGGGCGATGATCTCGATCGTCTGCCAGTCGGCCAAGGCATCCACGATCTGCTCCGCACGCTGTCGGCTGCGGTCGCTCCGGACCGTTCCCAGCAGCACCACGCCGCGTTCCCGGACCTGCACGCGAATCGCCGCCGCTTCTTCCCCGAGGGCAGTTTGCAGAAGCTGGGTGAGCTTCTGCTCCTGCACGGCGCGCAATGCCTCGATGTCGGGAGGGAGCGACGCAGCCGGAGGAGCCGGCGCATGGGTATGGTTCAACACGGTTCCGCCGAACAGGGCGGCGATCTCGCCGATGTGTTGCACGTCTTCCGCCGTCGGGACTTCCCCTCGCAGGATGAGCGTTGACTGCCCGGACCCCTCGCGGGACAGAACGCTGACCGTGACAGCGGGGAAATCGGTCAGCGCGTCCTCGATCTCCATACGAAGAGCCTCTGGGTCAACCGGCGGCGGTCCGGCCGGCGCGGCCTCGGCAGACTCGGGCGGCGCCGGAGGGGCAGGGACTTCCACCTCGTAGCGTTGGAGGGCCCCCACCGGGTCATCGGGGTACTGCTCCACCAGCAGATAAGCGTCAGTCTTCCCCGGCTTCTGCCCGATCAGCATCGCCTGTCGCGCCGAGATAACCTGCGCCGACACGATCTCCCCGTCCGCAATAATCACTTTGCTGATGTTCTCACCGGTGCTCAATATGTGCGATCGACCCTGCTCGATGACCAACCGCACGGGCGTCTCCCCGCCGGTCTGCGCAAGCATCGCGAGGTCGGCGGTCAACTGGGGCGTGAGCCCAACGTCGCCACCAGGGGCTGGGCCACCCGCAACGCCGGCATCAGCCGCGGGAGGGACCTTCACCTCAACCCGGTTAGTCACCCGGGCGGCACCCAGCAACTCCGCAAGCCGGCCTGCGCGCTCTCGCTCCGCCTCGCTGGCAACGGTGCCTGTCAGGGCGATCGTGGTGTCCGTGACGGTCACTTTGATTCCGGGGTGACCAATGGCCGCTTCCAGGCTGCGCGACTGAGCTTCGCGCTCGGCTGCCGTCAACCGCCGAGGCCGGGCCGGGTCAGACTGAGCCGCCGGACGCCCGGACACGGTCATCGAGGCCTTCGGCTTTGCTGCAGCCGGGGCGAAATTGACGGAAGGAGGTGCTAACACGACGCCCGCGGAAGGCACAGTGGCGTCACTTGACGCTGCGTGCGCTTCTGTTGAGACCGGCACAGGAGCCGGTTGCTTGGAGGCCTCGCCGGGAGCCGCGGTCTCGGGTGACAGCCCTGCGGCTGTCACTCGGAGATGGTACTCGCGCCGAGTCTTGTCCTGGCTGAATACGTGGAGCGTGGCCTCGCCCACTGCCACCCCAGTGACCCGAACGCCGTTCTCGAGACGAGCGGTACGGACGAACGCCTCGCCCCCAACCCCGAGCGCGTGGTTACGGTAGTCCTGGACGGGTATCTCGACGGACTGACCGACCGCTAGATCGATCGAAGCCGACTGACTCAGCGCTGCCCCCGCCAGTCCGAGGGCGAGTATCAGCCCGAGCGGCCCTATGCCAATCACTCCGCTTCGTTTGATCCTCAATCCAGTCCCTCTCATATCTCAGGCTTCGGAACCTGCACGGTCCGGCGCTGGTCCCCGGTGATGATCTCAATCTCAAGAGTGGGCGGCGCCGGTTGTGCCATGGGCTGAACAGCGGCCGGAACTGTGGGCAGTTGCAGTTGCGCGGGCGGGAAAACCGGGATGTTCCTTGGTGCCGGTGGAAGAGCGGGGCGAGATGGTGTCCACTGCGGCGGGGCAGGTCTCCCGCCGCCAGTCGTCTTCTCTTCCCGTTTCTTTGCGATTGGCGGCGCGATATCGGCCAGAGTCATGCCTTCGCGGCCCTGGGCAGGAGTGGCCGGTTGCGAGCCGTCCTCCACTGCACTGGTGAGCAGGCTGCCGTCGAGAGAGGGGGGCAGTCCCTCCTCGGGCATCGGGCGCAGGATGAAATCGAGGGAGCCGCTGGCAAGGGCAAGTGCCAGCCGCTCGGCGTCGTCAGGAGTAAGCGCCAAGGCGAAACTCGGAGGGGGAGGTGGAGGGGCCTGGACCGTCTCGCCCTTCTCGGCCGCCTGCTCGCGCTGCCGCTGCGCTGCTTCGGTGTTCTGCCCCCGAATATCGAGCTTGATCTCATTGACCTCGCTGTCGATGGCGAGGACCTCGATATTCTCAAGAACGATGCGGCTGTACTCGTTCTCGAACGTGGCAACGACGTCGACACGGTTGCCGGGCCGAATCACGTCGTGGAAATTCGGCACCAACTTGGGCTCGATGATCATGGCCCGCATGAATGGCGGAACCAAGTAGGGCAAGCCGAGATCCTTCAGCCTCCCCAGCAGGTGCGCCGATTCAAGGACGGTCCCCGCCGGGACGACCTGCACGGCTGTGTCGGCCGAACCGACAATAAACCCCACCGCATCCTCGATGTTCTTGAGCGCCGTTTCCGGTGCGTCTTTGATGGCGATCTCCTTGATCTCCACCATGTCTTTAGTCAGCACCATCCGGCGGTACAGATCCACCTTCGCCACCACCACACTGACGGTAGTCGGCGGCGGGGGCGGGGGCGGCTTCTGCAGCTTCGTGAACAGCCAGAAACCACCGGCGCCCAGTAGGAGCACCAGTCCGATTCGGACGGGCCAGTTTCCAAGTATGCGCATTCAGAGGTCTCCCAAAACCTACGGGCGCCCCCATAAGGAGAGATATTGGGTTCATCCGGATAATGCGTACTTATCGTGAGAGAGCTTGGCTTGCAGGGGTGTCGCCGAGGCTTCGCAGCCTGAGTTTGCCGCCTTGGGCTGCCGGCAGGCTCTCGTCGGGCACAGGAGAAGAAC
>Ga0210049_1000646_pt1 | contig 30226 bp, 33 predicted proteins | sample CryGeyCG2014_300_2_FD_183964 | JGI IMG/M metagenome (GOLD analysis project Ga0210049, IMG submission 183964) | Groundwater microbial communities from aquifer - Crystal Geyser CG06_land_8/20/14_3.00 (SPAdes) (version 2) | ecosystem: Environmental > Aquatic > Deep subsurface > Groundwater | place... | reverse complement strand
TTATTATTATTTCGAATGGATAAGGAATTTATGCTTTATGTTACCAGCATACCTCAAATATTATCTGGGCTTTTAACCGAAAACCTTCACGCGATTTCTTCCAGCATGCTTTGCTGCATAAAGAGCCTTGTCAGCTTTTTAACATTTGCTTTAAGCTAGAATGTACTTTTTCTAAAAAATGCAAAACTTTTTCTGCATACTCTTTATCAAATATTTTACCATAATACAAAATACCATTTCTAAAATATCTTAATTGATTGATAAATTGAATGTCTATTTCGTTAAAATTCAATTTTCTTAAATAAGAAACTTCTGCTTCATGAGCACCAATTCCAGAACAATTATATCCTTCCATTAGCATTTTCGCACGAAGCATTTCCATGATTATATCATAACAATTTTTGATTATTTGATTTGCATTTTCATTATTAACTCCGATTTCTCTTACAACTTCTGCCAGAAAAATACGCGCTTTTTCAGATTCTTCAACTAATGATTTTGCCCGAGATTTATCTGGAGACTGTTTTTTAACAATCCCTTCTTTAATAAAATCTTCAAATGGTCTTATAGGTTTCATAGTCCAATCCCCCCAACCAAAACAATTCCATTGCATATATTTTCTCTTAATTCTTTATGTATATCTTTCAATGAAGGATAAAAATGTAAAAAAATAGTTCTCTCAAATTTTTTATAAAATTCCGTCAAATTTATTTCTTTTTCTTTTGAGCCTATAATTGCTATATCGATATCTGAGTTTATAGTGTCTTCACCTCTTGAATAACTTCCAAATAAGATAATAGCAGAACCAGGGAATTTTTCCTCTAAAAGTTCTATTATTTCAGACTCATAAATTAATTTTAAGTTTTCCACCCTTTTTAATGCAATTGCTTTTTCATTATCTCTATTCAGCTCTATAGACATAAGATTCATTGTTTCACTTTTTTTAACCTTCACTAATTTCTCTTTTTCAAGTTTTCTTATGGATTTTGCTATAGCTGTTGGTGATACTTTTAACATTCTTGCAACTCCTCTTTGATTTAAAGAAAAGCTTGCCTTTATGCAAAGAAGCCTGAAAATTTCCTGCTGAAGTGTTGTAAACTTTAGTTTATATATGTCCATTTTAGTTTATACGTGTAAACTTAAGTTTATAAGTCTTTCTCCTCGCTCCCAACTGCCATTTGACCTCGGGCAGACCTTAAAATTTTTTAGATTCTTAACAACAATTTATCCTTTTATATTTCAATAGATTTGAGCTTATTTTTAACCGAAAACCTTCACGCGATTTCTTCCAGCATGCTTTGCTGCATAAAGAGCCTTGTCAGCTGCTTTGAAAAAAACACTGCTCAATTCATCGCAGCATTTCATAAAACCCCGGTCAGGCTGGCCCTTGTCAAAAAGATATGATTTGCATGTCCTGTAAATCTCTCTTGCCTGCCTGTCTGCTTTTTTAGTTATTGATTTAATCACAGATGAAAGGTCTGCAGCGCCAATGCTTATTGTGACATGAACTTTTATTGATTTTCCGTCCTTGAAAAGTTTGAAGTGATGCTCTGCAATTGTTTTCCTGATATTCTCAGAAATTTTTTCAACTTTTTCAAGCTCTGTTTCAGGAAACAGAATCACAAATTCTTCTCCGCCGTATCTTGCGATTACATCTATATTATTTCTTGTAACGCTTTTCAGCTTTTCAGCAATTATTTTCAAGACAGCATCGCCTTCTGCATGCCCATACTTGTCATTTATATGCTTGAAAAAGTCAATATCTGCGACAATCATAGAAAGTGGATGGGCATATCTCATTGAACGCATAATTTCATTGCGAAGCCTTTCATTCAAATGCCTTCTGTTAAAAATTCCTGTCAATGAGTCTGTAATAGATTCTTTTTCAAGCCTTTCATAAAACATCGCGTTCACAAGCTGGATTCCAGCGAACTGCGCTGCCTTCCCCAGCACGAGAATTTTTGAATCTGAAATCGGAATTTTGCTCATTGCATTATCCGCCACTATGACTGCAATGACTTCATTTATTTCATTTCCGAAATCATCAACTCTTTTTTCAAAGACAGGAAGCTCAACTTTTTCCCAGACGCCACTTCCCTTTGCATTTTCAATTATTTTTGACATTATCTGCTTTTGAACTTTCTTTTCTTTTCTTCTTATCTGTCCTGAGCTTGTTATTGTCAGCTCATAAAGGTGCATCTTAGAATTTTCATTTTTCAAATGCATTATTTTCACCCCAAGAACAACCAATGGAGAAATTCTTCCTGTCTGGATTTCAATTTTTGGCGGATAATCCTTAATTTCAAAAAGCTTGCCGTGTTTGTCTGCTCCTACACTTCCGACAATTTTTCTTTCTCCATCCATACCCACAATCCTGAAAATTCTTACGCTGTCACACCTGACTTTTTCAACGACATCGCGGGCAATTGCTTCGCATGTATTTTTAACATTCATGTTTGCAGTAATCATGCCTTGGCCAACAAGGCCCAAGGCCAAATCTCTTTTCAGCTCTGCATTCTGCTTTTTCAATAGTTCAATCTCTGCAAGATTTTGATTCTCTTTTTTCATTTTGCTCTTTTTTAAAAATTTAAATTAAGTTTATCCTTTTATGTTTCCAATAGGCTTCAGGCGCACGACATAAGAGAGCTCATCAAAGTTTGGCATGCACCAGACTCCTTAATTTTTTTATTACATTTAATAATTTATCTTTTTTGTTTTCCAAGTAGCTTTTTTCAATTGGTTTTCCTTCATAAAAACTTTTGTTTCTTTTTATTCTCAAATCATCTATTAAAACTATCTCCTCTTTTGAAATTTCTTTATAATTTGATAAATAGTCAACAAGCTCTTTATGCGCTTTTTCTCCTATTACTTTAAGTCCGTCCAAAAGAAGCAAAGCTAGAGCTAACTCTTTGATTATTTCATAATATCCCTCAGAAACAATTGTAGGAAACTTTTCTATGCCAGCGAGAGAAAGGGATTCTTCTCTATCATTGATAAGATTAAGCATTGATTTCACTTTTTCTTTGTCAGGAGTCGCTTTTATTATCATTTAGAACACCTTAAAATATCCCTTAAGCACAATTCCATTTACTAAATTATTTTTTAATTCTTTTGATATGTGTTTAACATTATCAAACATTAAATGAATTTTTTTGTTTAATCTTTCTTCAAATCCGTCTAATTGTATTTTCTTTTCCTTGCCGATTATGAAAATATCTAAATCAGAGTCTTCTACAGCCTCGCCTTTAGCATGACTGCCGTAAAGGATTACTGCTTCTGGGGACAAAGTATTCCATAAAAAATCTACAAGCCCAGATTCATTCATTTCATAAATTATGCTTATTTTTTTGTATAAAATAAATTTCTCGTTATCTCTTTCAGCAACATAAAAGGGAATTCCTCTTTTTTCATATTTTCTTATTAATTCTTCCTTTTCAAACTCCTTGAGATAGTTAATAACAGAAACAGGTGATATTTTACTCATCCTGCTTAATTCCCTGAGCCTAAAGCTTTCAGTAGGATAATCAAGAAAAATCTTCAGCAATTTATATCTGTTATATTTTTGTAACATTTGTTATAATTATATAACATCTGTTTATAAATGTTTCTATCAGTTTTTATTTTTCTGCTTTTTATCCTTTTATATTTCCAATAGGCTTCAATCGAACAACGCGCTTTGCAAGATTGGCCTGATGAATTGCATCAACAACATCTTCAACAGGCTTGTAAGCTCCTGGAGCTTCTTCTGCGAGTCCTGACAAACTTCTTGCTTTTACGTAAACACCTTCTTGTTCAAGTTCTTTAATTAAAGTGCTTCCCCAGTATTGTTTTTTCGCTCTTGTTCTTGACATTGCTCTTCCGCTTCCGTGGCACGCTGAACCAAAGGCTTCTTTCATTCCTTTTTCTGTTCCATGCATGATAAAAGATGCTGTGCCCATTGTCCCGCCGATTAAAACAGGCTGTCCTATCTCACGATATTTTTTTGGAACTTCGGCGCGGCCGGGTCCGTATGCTCTTGTCGCGCCTTTTCTATGGACATAAACTGTTTTTAATTTACCATCAATTTCATGCTTTTCTGCTTTGCATGAATTATGAGTTATCTCGTAAAAAGTTTCAACTTTTGCTTTTGGGAATATTTTTTTTATACTCTCGCGAACTAAATGCGCTATAACCTGCCGATTTGCATACGCATAATTCAAAGCGCAGCACATTGCTGAAAAATATCTTTTTCCTTCCTCACTTTTAATCGGCGCGCAGACAAGTTCATGCTCTCTTATTGGGATATTGTATTTTCTTGAGGCATCTGCAAGAACTTTCAGATAATCTGTTCCTATTTGATGCCCAAGAGCTCTTGAACCACAGTGAATTGAGATTAAAATCTGATTTTTTTCCAATCCAAATTGCTTCGCAGCTTCCTCATCATAAATTTCATCAACATATTGGACTTCAAGATAATGATTTCCGCTTCCAAGAGTTCCTACCTGTCTCTGCTCTCTTTTTATTGCTGTTTCAGAAACATTTTTTGGGTCTGCGCCAGACACACGGCCATTTTCCTCAATATATTCAAGATCTTCTTTCAGACCATATTTTTTTTCTTCAATAATCCATTTTGCGCCATTTCGCAGAACTTCATCAACTTCTTCACGAGACAAAGTTATTTTTCCTCTTATTCCTAATCCTGCAGGAACATTATCAAAAAGCTCATCAACCAATTCTTTTATTTTAGGCTTTACTTCATCAAGAGTCAGATTTGTTTTCAAACATCGAACTCCGCATCCGCCGTCAAAACCAACTCCGCCGACAGAAACAACTCCATTTTCATCTGCATCAAAAGCCGCGACTCCGCCAATTGGAAATCCATAACCGATGTGCATGTCACTCATTCCAATTGATGCTTTTTGTATGCCGGGAAGGCAGGCAACATTTTCAATCTGTCTCAAACAATCTTCATCAAGGTCTTTTAATAACTTTGATGAAATAAATATTCTTCCGTGCACAAGCATATCGCCAGTTTTTGGAAGTTCATACGTCCACTCATTTATCTTAATTAATTTATCTTTATACATTTTTGAATAGATTTTGGATTATTTTTTCTTTTATTAGTCTTTCTATGTCTTCTCGCTTATTAATATGTAGTTCGTAATATTCAGTCCCAAGGCCATTAATTCGTTTATATGATAGCCCTTTTAGTTTAAAAAACTTAAACAATAAGCAGTTAAGTTTATTTAAATTTTCTCTTTCGTTTGAGATTATTCTTATATGCTTTTTGTCTTTAATTCTGATTTTTTCTTTTAGGATTTTTTTAACAAATTTTTTGCATTGTTTTTCATTTTTAGGAAAAATCCATTTATAGACAACATAATCAGCCAAAGCAAGATTTAGCTTTTGTGCTTTTTCAGGATGGAAGAACCCAACCTTTTCCTTAAATCTTAATAGATTTTCTTTTCCAAAAATAAAAATTCTGAAAATTTTGCCATTTTTCTTTAATTTTTTAATAGTATGTATTCCTAATCTTGTTAATGCATCCCGAATCTGGTTAATTCCTTTTTCATTTACACAATCTAATCCTATCTGCCTGTTCTGATGGCTTTTAATGTAAACCCAGCCCTCGCAATCAAAAAAAGACCTTAACCAAAAAGACAAGAGTTCATCTTTTAAAGATGGCATACTCCATTTCCAGGAATAAAAGCTTCCAAATTCTTTAGTCAGGAGTTCATAAAGTTCTCTTGAACCAATTTCACATCTTTGCCCTTCAACTAATCTTGGTTTGACTCCAAAAACTTTTTCAAATTTTTCTTGAAAATCTTTCAAAAGGATTAAATTGGTATTTCTAAGCCCAATTCTGTAATATTTTTGTTTCTGAGTTAATGGATTCTTAATGACATAGCCATCTGCGCATAAGTATGCATGAATTGAAGCGAAGTTTCTATCTAATTTCATTGAATCTAAAAGCAGATGCAGTTTTTAAATTTACCCCTTGTTTATCTGCCATTAGGCTCCATCTGCATAAGAAGAAAGTTTTCTTTTTAAAGATTTATTTAATAAATTTTCAGCAATTCCCTTTCTTTCTTCTCAGGCTCAAACAAGATTGAAATGCGTCTTGGACCAGAAAAACAAGGCATAATTAAATGGCTTATTTCTGGCTTTTTGTCTGGTGAAAATTTTTGAAATTGATTATAATATTGAGTGCATCCAACATACCTGTCAAAAATATGCAGGCTAAGAAGCTCTTTTCCAACAAAAATTGGAATCAATGTTGGAGCTTTGGCTTTGTCAAAAATAAGAGAAAGCTCATCATAAATCTCGCGCTTGCCAGAGCTTCCTAAATGTCCCGTATTATAGATTCTTTTGTCTAAATCAAGAAAAATTGTTTCTAAACCTTCCTGGAGATACAAGTCATAAATTCTTTCATGCTTTTTAGTTCTGCAAAATTTTTCAATTCTTGCATGAGTTATTGCAAGCAACTTATGCTCAAGAGCATTTTCCCCAAGAATATCTGGCTTTATATCGCCTGGAATTTTAATCTCGCCCTTAGAATCATAAATAGGAAATTTGAGATTGCTCACATATTCAAAAAGCTTGCTCCTAAGAATAGAGGCCTTTAAACTTTTCAAACTGTTCTCTCTTTTCTTACTATAATATAGTGCTTCATCAGAAAGAATCTCTTTTATCTTTTCTATCTTGGCCATATCAGTAGAGCATTGCAATCAGACATCAACAATGCACTGAGAAACCCACATTTCTCGGGCTTTTATTTTTTTCTTCTCTACTTTCAGTTGGGAATAAGTAGCTGCTTTTACTTCATCATGAGGCTTGTGCTTTTTGACATCAAGCGTCTCACCCCAAGCAGATCCATTCAATTCAAGTTGTTTCCCTTTAGAAATCTTCTCGACTTTGAATTTTGAAAAAATCATCTGATGAATGCTTGCCTGTGCAAGCAAAGCATTCAGAAATTCAACAAATAATTCTTCATTGTTTAAGGCAGAGCATTTTATTTTTATTTTCTTGGCAGCTCGAACTCGTTTCAAATCAACCTCAACATCAAACATCGCCTTTGCGCCTTCTTCAAAAGATTTTTCAACAGTTGAACCAATTCCTCTTACGCCAATATCTGCCTTGTGCTCAAAATTTTCAAAAGCCATTTTTAAAACCAGACAAAAATAGAAAGTTTTTTTGCTTCTGCTCCCGCAGTTGGGCTTGCGCTTATTATAATGTTGTCTGCATAAATTTCTTTGTTTGGCGCTGTTTCAGGAAGTGGACAAACAGCATCAAGGTTGCAAATGGTAAAAGTATAATTAAAATTATACTGTGACAGTCTTTTATCAAAAAAAGATTTGACAGTAGCGACACTAGCTATATCGTTTCTCAAAACAGCATTTCTCACTGTTTCATTTGCATTTGCTTCAGACAGAATTCCATGCGTTGTCTGATACATCTGTTCTGTAAGAGATGGCTTTTCCTCACGGGCATGCAAATAAAGAATAAATCCTATGATGAGCATTATCGCAACTACTGCTTCTAATATTCTGACCCACGCTCTTTTATTTTTCATCATTTTACCACACTCTTATGTTTAAAATTCCTTTTTTAATATCTCCATTCTCAAGATATTCTATTGGAATATCTCTAGCCTTTACAGAAATCCCGACAGCGGGCTTTTTGGCTGATTCTGTTGAAAAGAAAATACCATATTCGTTTCTTGCCTGAATCATAAAATCTGCAGATGCTGGAATCTTGTATTTTAATTTTGCATTTGCATAATTCGACGAGACAGAATTTATAGAACTGCTTAAATTAGCATATGAGTAAATAGAATATATTCTTGGCGCGCTGAAAAAATACTGGATAGCAGTACATGGGCTTAATGTCAAAGGAGCTTGATTTATATTTTTGAAATTGACTTGATTTGAATAATAGAAATAATAAACCGCCCCATTATTTGCCACATTAAGATTTGAAGAAGATATGCTGAATGGAACCACAACTGATTGGTTATTTTTTACAACAATATTGTCTGAATTTGAACTTGTTATTGGATTTGCAAATGTAAAACACGAAATGCTTGCTGAATAACCAGACATATTAAGGATTATTGGAATTTCAAGCAGATTTATGTTTGTTTCATTTTCAATCCCATGCTGCAAAGAATCAAGCAAAACGTCTGAAATATTTGGCTTCTGAACTGGCGGGAGATAGATGAATAATGCTATCAAAAAAATAATAAAAATTGAAAAAGAGATTATATTCTCTACATGAGTTATTGCTCTTTTATTGTTAATCATTTTACCTCTTTTAACTATTAAGCTATACTGATTTTAAATATTTAAATCCTTTTTATTGTTTATTTTGCGAATATTCCGATAGCAGTAGTTATCAGATAAGATATTGCTACAAGTATGAATGAATGTTTCAAGCCTGTCCTGATGCTTCCTTCTGCAAGCTGCCCTATTACGAGTCCTGTGAAAAATCCCTCAACAAGCATCAATAATAAAAACAGTCTGCTTAACAGGGCTTGGTCAAGTGTGCCTCCGCCTCCGCCAAACATGTTAGGAAGTCCGCCTGCCCCTGTAACAGTGCCTGTTGAAATTGCGCCAACCATCTGTGGAATAAATTTATACTGCACAACAAGCATTATTACAATAAAAATAAAAAAGATGATGTATCCTTGCATGGCCATGCTGTAAACAGCGGCTTTTCTCTCTTTCTTAATCTCTTCAATTTCAGAAACAGACTTCGCAACTGATTCAAGAATTCCTCCTATTTCCCCGCCAGAACGCTCTGCTTCAATAATCAGTTCAACAGAACGCGAAACAACAGGGCTCTGTATATCTGATGCAAAAATTTTCAGGGCATCCTTGACAGTAATTCCAAGAACGATTTGATTTGCAAGTTTTTTTACATGAGGAGTCAAGCTTCCAAAATCCTTGTTGCTGATATTGATTATGCTTTTGCTTACTGGGATTCCAGATTTAACTGATTCAACAAGATTTCTTGAAAATTCAAGGAACATCTCTTCTTTTTCTTTTTCAAGGCCGACTTTCAACAGCAGGGACATGAGGAAAGGCAGAACAACAATAAATGCCGCAATTCCGATTAAAAAGAAAAATAATTTTGACTGCCTCAGCCATATCAAATCAAAAACTGTTATCGCAATGGCTACAATAATTGCAAAAATTGGGAGTTTATTTTCTTTCATTTTTAAGCCTCTCTCCTGCTGCTAAGCTGCAGGAAAACAATGAAAAGTATATTTACAATAATCAATCCAACAATTCCGAGCGTGGCAATAGAAGATGTTGATAATCCTGCTATTGTCCCGCCGATTGTATTTATCACAACAAGCATAAGCATGAAAATCAATGGAGCTGCTATCAATAATCCAGCATAAATATCTGCATAAGTCCCAGCCAATGCAACATATTTTCTTCTTGCAAGTTTGTAATCAACCATAGCATCTGAAGCTCTTTTGTCAAGATATGAACGCAGATCTCCGCCAGTGGCTATGGTTGTCGCCATTCCATTCAACAGCTCAGAAAGTTTCTTGGAGGATGTTATTTTAGCAACAGACTGCAAAGAAGTTGTTAAATCATAGCCATAGAGGTTAATCTGATTTATTATTTTTCGTATTTCTTTTCCAAAATATTTGTATTCTTTGCTTAATGCAATTATCTTGAAAATTTGCGTGGGTTCTATCCCTGAGCCTGCAACAGCAGCCATGTGCATTACCGCAAAAGGCAGCTCGTTGTCTATATTTCTCTGAATTGAAGAAGCTTCTGATGAAGGATAGATAAACATGACAAAAAAGGTGATAATCGGAGCTGCCAATGAAATCAGAATATTCTGAATCAATGAAATCGCAATATGTGTTTTGAAAAACAACAAGGTTATTACAACAGCAGCGATAATCGCGAGAAATAAAACAAGCATGCTTGTAAACAGCATCAAAGAAATAAAGCTGCTCAGCAAATAAGGCATATTCGCTTTTTTCAAATTATGGTTCAAGGATTTGAAAAAATCAGCTTTCGCAAGTTTGGAAGAGAGATTCCCAAAAAATTTATTAGAAGTCGCAACATAAGCGCTTGGTTTTCTGAAAACTGTTTCCTCAGGGACTATTTCTTTTCTTTTTGCGAGCTTTTTTCTTAGAAGAACAAGCGTTTCTTCCTCGATTTTCAGAGATTCAATAAACCTCTCTCTGTCTTCCTTGGTTATTGTCAAAATTCCGGTTTGCGTTGAGATTCTTGCTCCCGGCCTGATTTCTTTCACAGGAATCATCTGCTTTATCGGCTGCTGAACAGGCAATTTTTTCTGTTCTGCAGGAGCTGCAGGAGCAAGCGCAGAAATAATTGGCAGAATTGAGTCATTTAAAATTTCAACCTGCTCGAGCAGTGAAAAAGCCGCATTTTTAAAAAAAGTTTTCTCTTCAACAGAGATTGCTTTTTCATGCTCTTGAATTATCAAGTTCAATTCAGAAATTATCTTTTTTTCTTTGTCTATATTTGCCTTTAAATTTTCAATATTCATTTTTTAATCTCCAAGATCGCCTGCTTGATTTGTTTTTGCAGTACAACCAGCAATTGTTTTGTCTTTTCAGTATCTTCAATATTTTTAGAATTAAGAGAAGCTTCTAATTTTGAGGAAGCCTGCTCTACGGCCTGAATAAGCTGTGAAAGAACTTGAATTTCTTTGTAAGTAAGCATTTTAATATTTATTTTTAAATTTTAATTATTTCAAGCCAAATTCAGCAAGGATTCCATCTGGATTTTTGTAATATTCATTGAGTATGTGCTGTACTTCTTCAAAACCGAAAACTTTTCTCCTGAAAAGCTCATACAATAATCTTGTTCTTATTGTAAATTCTTTAAATAACTCCTCTTTTGAAAGCCCATATCTCAGGGTAATTTTTTCGAAAACCTTGCTTTCTGTCTTGAAATAGAATTTGTCATTTGCAGGATTCCATAAAAAAGGTGTGTTTGTAACAGCAACTCCTTCAGGAGTAACGCTCATTATTTCAATAATTTCCCTGAGTTTTCTTGTTTCCTGTTTCTTTACTACTGCATGAGTCATGACTGCAACAGAATCCAAAATATTTACCAATGAGGGAGATAAATTTATTGGCGGAGTCTGCAGACGTTTAATCACAGTATCAACAGAATCAGCATGCATTGTGCTGATGCTTGAATGGCCTGAAGCCATTCCCTGGAATAATACAGAAGCTTCTGCGCCTCTGACTTCCCCAACAATAACATAATCTGGACTTTGTCTGAAAGAACTTTTCAATAAAGTGAACAAATCAATTTCTCCAATTCCTCCAACTCCGATTCCTGTTCTCGCAACACTTGGCAGCCAGTTCTCTCTTGGCAAGTTCAACTCGCGAGTATCTTCAATCGAAACAACTCTTGCTTCAGGAGGGATAAAAAAAGCAATTGCGTTCAGCAAAGTTGTTTTCCCGCTTGCTGTTCCTCCAGTAATCAGAATATTGCATTTATATTGAAGCAAAATCCAGAAATATGCGAGCATTTCAGGGCTTAATGTATTAAACATAATCAATTGAGTTGGTGTCCAAGGAACTTTGGTAAATTTTCTTATCGTGAATGTTGGGCCTCTCGAAGTTATTTCTGTTGTATATGTTGCCTGGACTCTGCTTCCATCAGGAAGGCTTCCATCAAGAAGAGGAGATGCATAAGAAATATATCTGCCGCATCTTTGGGCAAGTTTTTCAACAAAACCTGCAAGATTGTCTATTTCTTTGTAAACAATATTTGACCGCATATTTCTGTAAATTCTATGTATGATATAGATGGGCGTATTTAGCCCGTTGCATTCAATATCTTCAATAAAATAATCTCTAAACAAAGGCTCTACCTCATCCAATCCAATAAAATCCCTGTAAAGATAATAAAAAATCCTGCTGTAGCTTTCTTTGCTTAATTTAATTCCCAATTCTGCAAGCAAAAGCTTGGCTGTTTTGTCAATGTAATCAAGAATTGCATCCTGGTTTTTTTCGATAAGCATATTCACATTGACAAGCTCGCGCATTCCTTCTTCAAGCCGAATCAACTGCTCTTTCTCTTCTTTTGTAAGAAGAGGCTCTTCAATCTCATACATCAATTCATTGATTGCCTGATTCCAGAAAATATGAACAGAAACATAGGGCGAAATCAGCATATAACGTATGTTGATTTTTGTTTTGTCAGGGAATTTTGGAAGCGCTGGAATTGGAGGATTTAAATCAATAAGTGGGCGTTCAAGCAAATCAACAATTACTTTTTTATTATTGCTATTGTTCTTATTGTTTGCCATTTTTAATCAATCAATTGTAAAATCAACCTTTAATTTTGGTAGAACAGCTCCGTCACTTCCCTGATTCTTAATCCATATCATATAAGGCGCTGAAGACGGCTGGAAGATTTTACTTTCAGATTTATTGTCTAGTGAAATTGTCAGATCAGAATAATTTAATTTCAAGCTTACATTCCACCTGTCATAAGATTTATCTGTCTGTACTTTTATATTTCCAAAATCAACAGGAAATCCTGCTTCACTATACTGATATCTTGAATCTGGAATCCGCCATTCAATTATTTTTTTAGCAGGATCAACAAGAAGTGTTCCTCTTGAAAGTTGAAAAGAGACAGAAAGAGTAGTTCCCTGAGCTGATTTTACTGCTGTAACTGTCTCATCTATTTTATTCATCGCGTTGATTGTCTGTTCAATAAGATAATGATCTCGCATTTCATCAATGCGAGGGCGAACAACAGCAAGCAAAGTTCCAATAATAGCAATAGCAATTAATGTATAAAGAACAGTGGATATCCAAATATCCGCTTTTTTGCTAAGATTAAATCTATAGCTATATGTTTTGTTCATTTTCTAAAATTAAAAATAAAAAGGATTAACTGCAAGGAGAGACTACCACCTCTGCGCTTAAATCACAGATTTTTGTTGTTGCTCCTATTCTAATAATCGGCGCAACAGCTGCTTTGTCTATGCTGTATGTTGTAGTTATATTGTATTTTCTTGCTTCATTTTCACTAGGCAAGCTAGCATTGAAATCCTTTCTTGTTGAATTTCCTCCACCGCTTACAATCAATTCAATGCCTGTTAAGTTGTAAGTTTCTGAACCTCTAGTAACAACAACAAAAACAGTATTGGAAGAAGCATTGTAACAGGTATATCCTGATGTTGTATCTATGCCAAGTTTTGCTTTCAAACAGGCCTGGCCTGACTGCATATTTTCTTTTATCATAGGCATTACTGCGCCCCAGATAATTCCAATAGCCGCCACAGTTATCAAGATAATTAAGACTGTTGCAACAATCTCTGAAATTGCTCTTTTTTCGTTAAATTTCATTTAAACCTCCTTTTATTTGTAAATTTTGTAAATCTGTTGAAGATAAATTCAACCAATTGTTTTTTTAATTGCGGAATTTTCGCAGGCAAATAATTTAGTATTTCCTGTCTTTACCCCTTTTCCAGCAATAAGAGGAGTTAATTCCATTTCAACACCTGGCTCATAATTTGTAAAATTCTCTGTTGAAATTAATATGTCGCTCAGAGTTGCGCCGGGCATTATTGCTGATTGATTGAAATTCTTAGTTATTGCAGTTCCTTTATTTACCACTTTTATATTGACTTGCGAAATTGGAACATTTCCGCGATTATTGATTGAAAGCTCTCCGCCCAGAGCGTCTGTTTGCTTGAAACTCCAATCAAAATTTATTGCGCTGCATTGTGCTTCAATTGGACCATTAAATTTTGAAATCTGCTCTGTGATAAATCCTGCCTGCCACATATAAACAACAATTGCTATTGAAATTACAATGCCAATAAGCAAAACTGTTGCAATTATTGGAGATATAGCTCTCTTTTTATTCATGTTTTTAATCAAAATTCCTCTTTTTTAATATCCTACTTAAGAGGATAAATCCATTTAAAAAACTTTTGAGAAATAAACAAAAACTAAGCGCAATCCATCTGCTGGGTAAGGATTGATTTATCGCAAAGACAGTCAGGCATTCCATCTTTGAAGCATCTGAACGGCTCTATTTCTATTGCTGTGATTTCTCCATAGTCAGTATAGATAAAAGAACTGAGATTAGAAGTTCCAGGAGCAAGAGGTTTTTGAAATACAACAATATTATTGCATGATTCCCCTGAGCCATAGCCTGTCTGGCAAAGAGGATATTTTCCAACAATTTCTCCATGCTCAATTGGAACATTATTGATTTTTACAATATAGCCCGAAATATTGAAATTTCCGCGATTTTGAACTGTCAATTTCAAATTTCCATTTCCACAGGTATGCTCTGAGATTATTACGCTGACTTCTGCAGGGCATTTTTCAGAAGGCAGAGGATTCAAAACATAAAAATGAAGCCATGCATAGACAGCTCCTGCCATTGCCATGCTCATGCCTATCAACAAAACATATCCGACAAGCTCTGAAATTGCTTTTCTATTCATTTTACCTCTTTTCTCTTTTTTATTTATTGCTTATAATAATCTCTAATTATTTGTATATTTTTGCTTAAGTATTTTTGGGTAGATTCATCAAAAAGTACAAGATATTCTGAATCATCCTCATCAATTATTTCAAAAAATTTTCTGACATCATATTCTTGTTTTACAAGATCCTCAATTTTATGCAAAAATAGGTTTTCAAGTTTTGATTTTTCTTTTTCATCTATAGATTTTAACTTCCTAGAATCATAACTGCTAATTTTTTAAGAATTTGAAAAACTTCTTCGAATTTTTCTCTTGATATAGAATATGACTGCATTGTTTAACTCTTTTTTTATTCTCAATCCTCCTTATTTTTAACAAAGCGAGCAGATATGCTGAAACTTGCTTCATAAACATTGTCCAGTTACCTCGAACAAAGCTCCATTTTGTAACCCCGAAAGCACCTTAACTCTAATTTAAGGCTGCTCCGATCAAGGCCTGACCTGATTCATTAAAGCAAGATCAAACAGGACAAAACTTCGACGCCATGAACAAGACTGCAACAGCATTCATGTCACACATCTCAGCTTCGACCCACCATAAAGCCCATTTGTGGATAGCGCAGGGCTAGCGCGCAGTCTAATCTGCTCAAACTTTAGAAGCCTATCAGATATTTAAAAGTTTTGCGGTAAGCGCAAAACTTTTTTTAGTGCGGGGGACAGGATTCGAACCTGTGTAAGCACTAAGCTACTGGATCTTAAGTCCAGCCCGTTTGACCACTCCGGCACCCCCGCATAATAAGGAACCTATGTTCCTTATCAATCTCCTAAACCAAGGTTTCTTATGAATTTCCTCAAATTCTGCAAACTTATAAATCTTTTTTTAGAATCAGTTCAGGGACAAAAGAATAGCCGTTTGCATCTTTAAAATAAAATCTCCTCTTTCTTGGAATTTCAATTCCTGACAATAATTCAACAATTTTCCCTTCAGGAGTTTTATAGATTATAGACATTGGATATTTGCCATGCCCGCAGCAGCAGGCAAGGGTATTGAATCCATCTGAATTCAATGCAAAAATAAGATTTCTCATGCAGTGATCTACCTTATGACTGTTAAGATGATACTGGCTATCAATTTTGCTAAGGTCAAACAATTCTATTCTTGTTGAATTTCTTTTATCGCAAATTTTAACCCTGCCTTTTCCTTAAGAAAAGCCGGTTTTAAAAATTTATCTAAGGAAAAATTTATATATTGTCTGAAACTGAAAAGTTTTATGAGATTAGCAAAATATAATTCAGAGAGAACAATTCTATCACTCTTAATTATAAGTCTCATTATTATTCTGTAATTAGATTTCCTTATCTTTTTCTTGGGAACCTAAAATGTCTGACTCTAATAACACTACAAACTATGTCCAAAATATTGCAAGGACAATCCGCATATTTGACACTACATTAAGAGACGGCGAACAAGGCGCGTATTGCACAATGTATACTTCTGAAAAGATTGAGATTGCGAAGCAGCTTGAAAAAATAAATGTTGATGTTATAGAAGCCGGATTTGCAGTCTCTTCTAAAGAAAACTTTGAGACAATGCAGAAAGTTTCCAGAGCAGTCAAAAAACCATATCTTTGCGGTTTGGCAAGAGGAATTAAAGGTGACATAGACGCAACTTATCAGGCATACAAAGACTATGAAAAGAGAATGATTCATATTTTTGTTCCTGTTTCAAAAGCGATAGCAGCTAAACTGAAAAAAAGCGATGATGAACTTGTCAGAATGGCTGCTTTCTCTGTAAATTATGCGAAAAAATATTTTGATACTGTTGAATTCACTCCAGAAGACGCAGCCAGGGCAGATTTTGAAATGCTTGAAAAAGTTTGCAGAGCTGTATTGAATGAGGGGGTTTCAATTATTGATATTGCAGATACTGTAAGCTGCGCTTATCCAAATGAATTTGGAAAATTGATAGCAAGAACAAAAGATTTTGCAAGATCAATAAATCCAGATGTAATAATTGGTGTTCATTGTCATAATGATTTAGGATTAGCACTGGCAAATAGCTTGTCTGCAATAGAAAATGGCGCTGAACAAGTTGAATGTACAATTAATGGAATAGGAGAGCGAGCAGGAAATTGCGCTCTTGAACAAATAATTGCCTGGAGCATAGCAAGGCCGGATTTTTTTACAACTAATGCAAATCCAAAAGAGATTTACAAGGCTTCTGAATTAGTTGCAAAAGCGACAGGAACAAGAAATGATTTTGCGCCTGTAGTTGGAAAAGCTGTCTTCTCGCATAAGGCAGGAATTCATCAGCACGGCATAACAAACAACAAAAATTCATATGAATTTCTTGATGCTGAAAAATTCGGAAGAAAATCAGAGCTTGTTGTCGGGCCGCATTCAGGCTATCATGGTGTTATGGCAAAAGCATCAGAATTGGGTTTTAGCATAACAAAAGAAGAAGCATATGAAGTAATAGCACAAGTAAGTGAGCTTGTTAGAAAAAAAATCCAAAAGAGATTTTCTGATGATGATTTAATAAAAATACTGCAAAATATGCGGGAGACAGGATTTGAACCTGTGTAAGCACTAAGCTACTAGCCTCTGAAGCTAGCCCGTTTGGCCACTCCGGCACTCCCGCAATTAATCAAGAAATCAGAAAGCGAGGAGTTTTAAAAGATTTTGGAAAATAGAATTTATGGTTTTGGGACAAAAACGCCATATTTCATCAAATGCATAGAATCATTGAAAATAGCCATCTTTGCGTGAATCTGCGACATCACAGAAAATGCAGGAATGTCCATCGCTATAAATGCCTTGATTTTTGGGTCATTCACTTTTGAAAGAAGAAATTGTTCAAATGCTTCAAGACTTTCTGCAGGATAAGGCTTTGATGATTCATCGTAATTTAATATGCCCTGGCCTTCATCGAGATTCCATATTTTGAATCTGTCTGAGTAAAGCAAATAAACACTGCAATTTTTAAGAGTCCCAAGCTCTGGCAAAGTAACGAGAAGATATGATGCTTCGGGAAGGGTTGTTTCAGGATAAGCCATTTTCTCTTTTTTATTGTTTATATCGGATAATCTATTTTATTTTTAATTTATAAATTTAATTGATTTCAAAAATATATTTGAAAACAAAAGCCTCAGGCAGGATTCGAACCTGCGACCAGCTGCTTACGAAGCAGCTGCTCTACCAGCTGAGCTACTGAGGCGGCATTTAAATTTCAGGATAAGATTTATTAAATACTTTTTCTTATTTATTTTATGATCAAAATAATGAAAAAAACATTTGGAAAAGATGATTACAAATATGACTTTAGTTTCGTACCAAAAAAAGACATGAAAGAATTTCTCAAAAGAGCTAAGAAGAATTGGAAAGATGCAATCAAAAAATCAAAAATAAATGAATATTTTAAAGATTATATCCTAAATGAAAAAGTTAGAGGAAGACTAGCAGAGTTTATGAAAAAAGAGTTGAAAATAGATAAAAAAAGCGAAGTTCTCGATATCGGATCTGGAATGGGGGCTTTGACTATTGCCTTAGCCAGAAGATTCAAAACTGTTGGAACAGATGTTAACCCTTCAACACTAGAGTTTATTAAGCACAGGGCTGAACAAGAAAAAATTAATCTTGCATTATTTCATATATCTCCCTTGCATAAGGGGTTGCCTTTCAAAAAAGAGAGCTTTGATGTAGTTTTAATGAATGGGGTTTTAGAATGGGTGGCCTTTAAAATCGAAGGAGATGTTAAAAAGATACAAGAAAAAGTTTTAAAAAACATTTTTAGAATACTCAAAAAAAATGGAATTTTTATTCTCGCAATTGAAAACCGGCTTGCATTGGACTGGTTTAAAGGAAAAACAAGCCATATCCCAATAAAATATGTAGATCTTCTTCCAAGGAAGATAGCAGACTTTGTATGCAAAATAAAAAGAGGAAAAAAGTTTAGAACATATATTTATTCCAAATTTGGATATGAAAAAATGTTAAAAAAAGTAGGATTCGGGGATGTTGAATTCTATGAGGCATATCCAAATTATCAAAAACCAAAATGGATTAAAAAAACAAATAACTTATTCGCAAATAGTTTCATTATTGTTTGTAAAAAAATTTAATATCTCTAATAAAAATTCTTTAATTTAAGAGGACTTCTTATTTATATAACCTTTAACTTTTTTAGGAAATTTGTCAATTATCAAATGAATCGCATAACCCATCATTCCTAAAATAGGCAGAGATGCCTTTTCAAGAGAAGTACTCCAAAAAATAGAGCTAATCATCAAAAGAAAAAAACCATACACAAAAATCATTGAAAAGTTATGAAATGGTCTTTGAGAAAAAGTATACATTTTTCTTGCCCTCCCTAAAAATATATAAAACACAATAAGCGGCGCAAAAAACAACATACCTAATTTGTCATACCATAAAGAATCTTGTCTTTTGTTCTTTGTAGCCCTGAAGAAAATATCAGCATCAGGCAATAAACTGCTATAGATAAAAATTACTAATGCAAGAAATAAAGAATCAAACAAATCTATGTTGAATATAACTCCGAAAATAACATACAACAATGCAAGAGGGATTATTATCCTCTTTATAAAAAAACCAAGGATTGTAAAATGTTCTTTTATTTCCTCTTCAACTTTTTCATAAGTATAGGGATGGATACTTCTTAAAAAGCTATTCAATATTTTTTCTTCTCCTCTTGTCATTTCAGATTTTTCATTGATAAATTCCTTGCGAAAGTTTAAAATTTAAAGGAAATTTCAAAAATTTCCTAATAAAATTTCAAAGAAAGAAGGGTATAAAAATTTTTGCAGAATTTTTACAGGGCAAGAATTGTCCAAGCAATTATTAAAATAATTGCTGCGCCAAAAAAACAGCCAGCCATCTTTCCGATAGAGGCACTCAAAACAGTTCTTTTCTCTTCTATTCTATGCTTTCTTAGATATTCAGCAGTCCATCCTTCAAATATCCCTGCAGATCCATCAGTTACTGCATTTGCAGCACCTCCGCCAATTATTGCGCCAAGAACTCCTGCAAAACCTGCACCAATTATGGCAGCGATCACAAGAATTCCATTATCAATCACTCCAAATATAATATCTGGCAATACAGCTTTTACTTTTATTCTAAAAAGCTTTAAGACTAAAAGATGAATGAATCCAATAATTAAGAAAATGACACCTATCCATCTTTTTTGATATATAAAGGAAAATACTACTGCAAAAATAACAGCAGAAAGAGCGGCTACGCTCAGAAATGAGTTTAATAAATTCTCTTTAAGTTTGATTTTCATAATTAAAAATAGGAAATGTTTATTAAAATACATTTCTATTTTCATACCATGATAGATTGGCACGCCGTAGATAAAAAAGAGGTTTTAAAAGAGCTTGCTTCTGATGAAAACGGAATTTCAGAGCAGGAATCCTCTTTAAGGCTGAAAAAATACGGAAAGAATGAAATCAGAGAAATCAGAAGATTAAGTGCTTTGATGATTTTCCTTCAGCAATTTAAGTCAATCTTTATTTTAATTTTAATCCTTGCAGCTGTTTTTTCCTTTTTTATCAAGCATTATATTGATTTTTCTGTTATTATGATAATTGTTCTTCTAAACTCAATAATAGGCTTTTTCCAGCAATATAGGGCAGAGAGAATAATAAGCGAAATGAAAGAATTTCTTGTTCCCAAGGTCAAGGTTTTGAGAAAAAACAAAATGACTGAAATTTATTCGACACAGCTTGTGCCAGGGGACATACTGATAGTATCAGAAGGCGACAAAATAATGGCTGACTGCAGAATTCTGCATGAAAACATGATTGAGGTCAATGAAGCAATTCTTACAGGAGAAAGCTTTCCTCAGATAAAAAGCTCTATTGCCCTGAAAACTGAGACAGAACTTGCAGACCGCGAGAATATGCTTTACACAGGAACAACAGTTGCAAGGGGAAATGCAAAAGCAGTTGTCGTTGCAACAGGAATGGACACTGAATTCGGAAAAATTGCAAAACTCGTTCAGAAGCCAAAAATAGAAAAAACCCCCCTGGAATTAAAGCTTGACCAATTTTCAAAAAAAGTTGCTGTACTAATAATAATCTTTGCAGCAATTACAGTATTGATAGGAATATTCAGAAAAGAAGAAATTGGGCATATGATTTTGACAGGAATCGCCCTTGCAGTTGCAGTGATTCCAGAAGGAATTCCTGCAGTGATTGCAATCACTCTCGCTCTTGCAATCGGCAGGCTTCAGAAGAACAATTCACTTGTAAGAAAACTTCCTGCAGCAGAAACACTTGGAAGAACAACAATAATCTGCACAGACAAGACAGGAACAATAACAGAAGAGGAAATGACTGTTGTGAAACTTTACTGCAATAATTCTTTTTTTGAAATTAAAAATCATGATTTTTTGAAAGAACAGAAAAAAATAAACCCTAACAGATTCAAAGAGCTTCTGCATCTTCTAAAAATAGGCATTCTCTGCAATAACGCCAGAATGGAAGGCAGGAAAATTTTCGGCGATCCTACAGAAAAAGCAATTCTTATTGCTGCAGACAAGGCAGGACTGGCAAAGAAAAGTGAAACCGAAAAAGAAACCAGAATCATAGAATATTCTTTCTCCTCAAAAAGAAAGATGATGTCCATAGTGAGAAAAAATAAAATATTAACAAGTTATGTCAAGGGCGCTCCTGATGTCATTTTGAAAAATTGTTCAAAAGAGATGGTCAATGGAAGAATTGTTCACTTAGATGAAAAGAGGAAAAAAGAACTGCACTATATATATGGAACCATGGCAATGCAGGCATTAAGAGTCCTGGCATTTGCATACAGGCCTCTTGCTTCAAAATATTCGCAGGATATTGCTGAAAGCAATTTTATCTTTGTCGGATTTCAAGGAATGCTCGACCCGCCAAGAAAAGAGGTCAAAAAAGCGATTGAAGAATGCAGAGAAGCAGGAATAAAAGTCAAGATGATTACTGGAGATTCTTTGCTTACTGCAAATGCAACAGCAGAGATGATTGAGCTTGATGGAGCAAGCATAGAAGCCAAAGAGCTTGAGAAGCTTTCTGAAAATGATTTCAATAAAGCGCTTAAAGAAAAAACAATTTTTGCAAGAATAACCCCAGAACTTAAATTAAAAATCATAAAATCCCTGAAGAAGCAAAATGAAATAATTGCGGTCACTGGTGATGGAGTAAATGATGTTCTTGCCTTGAAAGAAGCACATATGGGAATTGCAATGGGAATAAGAGGGACTGATGTTGCAAGAGATATTTCTGACATAATCCTGCTTGATGATAATTTTTCAAGCATTGTAAAGGCAGTTAGAGAAGGACGCCACGTATATGACAATATGAAAAAATCAATTAAATTTTATCTTGCTGCAAATCTGGGCGAATTGCTTCTTGTATTAATCGCTCTAATGTTTGCATTCCCTCTGCCTTTGATGCCCTTAGCAATTTTGTGGATGAACTTAATCACAGACAGCATTCCAAGTTTAGCGTTAAGTGTTGAAAAAGAAGAAGAGAATATAATGAAAAGAAAACCCAAAAATCCAGAGGAGACAATACTGCATGGAATTTGGTCTTTCATAGTCTTTGCAGGGCTGATTTCATTTGTTGTGGCATTTGGAATGTTTGCACTGTTTTATCAGCAGGATTTAGTAAAAGCAAGAACAATGGCGCTTACAACAACAGTTTTCTATGAATTGTTCTTGGTATTTGCATGCCGTTCAGAAGAAAAAAATATCTGGGAAATTGGAATATTCAGCAATAAAATGATTATCTATTCTGTTTTAGGTGCATTCATGCTGCAATTAATAGCAATATATACTCCTCTTGCCGCAATTTTTGGTTTCAAGGCGCTTTCTCTGCAAGAACTTGGGCTGGCAATACTTGCCTCATCAGCAGGACTGATAATTTTTGAAATTTCAAAAGCAATAAACAAAAGAACAAATAAAAGTTAAAGCTTGCGCTTTAACTCTTTCAAATTCTCCTTTTTCTGGCATTCCTTGCAGACAGCAACAAGCTCGTTTTTGTTGTCTTTCTTTACCTTGATTAAAGTTCCTTCTATCTTGCCAAGAACATTCTCTTCAACATTTTTTCCGCAAACAGAGCATTTCATGAAAAAAACAGAGAGATTTCATTTAAAAATATAACTAATCAATGAGGCATAAGTCAAATTTTTAAAGTCAATTTTCCTTTTCAAAATATGTTTAAAGAGAGTGTTATAAATTTGCTTTGGAAAGAAGTGGGAATCAGCAAAGAAGAGATTAACAGACTTCTTGAAATGCCCCCGCAGGAGGAAATGGGTGATTGGGCATTGCCTTGCTTTGAGCTTGCCAAAATAATGAAAAAAGCGCCTGTTAAAATCGCAGGGGATATTTCCTCAAAACTCAAGAACAAATTGCCAAAAGAAATTTCTTCAATAAAATCAGTAAACGGATATGTTAATTTTTTCATAAACAAGGACTTGCTTGCAACACAGATAATCAAGGAAATTCTTGATAAAAAAGAGAAATATGGAAGCGAGAATATGGGAGATGGGGAAAAAGTTCTTGTTGAACATACAAGCCTGAATCCAAATTCAGAGCCACATGTTGGCAGGGCAAGGAATGCCATAATTGGCGACAGCATTGTCAGACTGCTTAGATTCCAAAATTATGAGCCAGAAGTTCATTTTTATATTAATGATGTAAGCAAACAAGTTGCGATTATTGCGTTAGGCTGCAAAGGCAATGAAACTCTGGATGAGATGCTTAAAATTTATATTGAAATGACCAAAAAAGTTGAGAAAAATGCAAAACTTGAACAGGAAGTATTCAAAATTCTAAGCAAAATTGAGGAGGGAGATAAAAAAACAATAGAAAAAACAGAAAAAATTGTTGAACATGCCGTTAAAGGCCAAGTAAAGGTTTTATCGCATTTAGGAATAAAATATGATAAATTTGATTTTGAATCAGAATATATCAAGGCAGGACAGGACCTTATAGAAGATTTTGACAAGACTGGAAAGCTTTTCAAAGACAAGGATGGAAGGTTTGTTCTTGATGAAAGCGGCTGTGAGCTTGAAAAAGAAATGAGAGCTCCGATGCTTGTTCTGACAAGAAGCAATGGAACTGGATTATATGTTCTGAGAGATTTGGCATATAATATTGAAAAATTAAAAAAGACCCAGAGCAATATCATTATTTTGGGTGAGGAGCAAAAGCTCTATTTCAAACAGCTCGCAATTGCACTCGACATGATAAACAAGCTTGCGCCAAGAGTTGTTCATTATTCTTTTGTTCTGATAAAAACAAAAGAAGGCAAGAGTAAAATGTCAACTCGCAGAGGCGAAGTTGTCATGCTAAAAGAATTCATCAATGAGGCAATCAAAAAAGCAAAAGAAGAGATTGCGAAAAGAAAAAGCAAAGGAAACGCGGAGGAAATTGCAAAAGCAGCGATAAAATATTCCATGCTCAAGGTTGATGAAAACAAGAATATTGTTTTTGACTGGGAAGAGGCATTGAATTTTGAAGGTGAATCCGGCCCTTACTTGCAATATTCTGTTGCGAGAGCAAACAGCATTCTTGAAAAAATCAAAAAAGAAAAGAAAAATAATTTGAAAATAAAAGCAAGCGATAAATTAAAGCTTGGAAAAGAGGAGATTTCTCTTACAAAACAGCTCGCATTATTCAAAAATGCAGTTCATGAAGCATCAAAACAGCTTGCCCCACACATAATTGCAACGTATTCATATGAGCTCGCCAAGAAATTTAATGAATTCTATGCCACTTGCCCTGTAATGAATGCAAAAGGCCTGCAAAAATCATTTCGCATTGAATTAGTCAGAGCAACAATACCGGTTTTAGAAAATTCCCTGAATATTTTAGGCATTTCTCCGATCAAAAAGATGTAATTCTTGTAAGGTTTTTTAAACCATAAAACAGCTTTTCAGTTATGCTAAAAAACATTTATATTGAAACATACGGCTGCGCTGCAAACCAGAATAATTCTGAAATCATTTCCGGCCTGCTTTCAAGAGCAGGCTTCAACATTGTAAATAATCCAAAAATTGCAGATTTGGCAATTTTGAACACCTGCATTGTTAAAGGACCGACCTTGCAAAGAATGCAATCAAGAATCAAACAACTAAGCAGAGAATTCAAAAGAATCATTGTTACAGGATGCATGCCTGATGCGCTTTCAGAGCAAATCAAACAGATTAATCCAAGAGCAATCCTCTTAAGCAGTCATAAAATAAAAAATATCACAAAAGTTATGAGAAATTTAATTGAAAATAAACCCATCACCGATTTAAAAGAAAAAAATTCTGAAATAAAGCTCCTCTGTCCTAAAAACAGGAAAAATCCCGTGATTGGGATTACACAAATTTCAGAGGGCTGTCTTGGAAACTGCGCATACTGCGTAACACGCTTTGCTAAGGGCTCTCTTTTCTCATATCCTGAAGAAAGCATCTTGAAAAATATTGAACAGGATATTAAAGGTGGCTGCAAAGAAATATGGCTCACGAGCCAGGATTGCGCAGCATATGGAAAAGACAAAACAAAAAATTCACAGCTTCCAAAACTGCTTAAAAAAATTCTTAGCCTCAAACACAATTTCTTAATGAGAATGGGGATGTCAAATCCAAATCATATTCTCCCAATTTTAGATGATTTGATTGAATGCTATCAAGACAAAAAAATGTTCAAATTTCTGCATATTCCAATTCAGTCTGGAAGCAATGAAGTTCTTAGAAAAATGAACCGCTATTACAATATAAATGATGTCTTCAGAATAATTGAAGAATTCAGGAAAAAAATTCCGGAAATAAATATTGTAACAGACATAATCATCGGATTCCCTGGAGAAACAGATGAAGATTTTCAAAAGACAATGGATGCAATAGCAAGAATAAAACCTGATTTGATTAATATAAGCAGATTTTGGCCGATGCCGAGAACGCCGGCAGCTCATCTTAAAAAGATTCATGATTCAATTACAAAAAAAAGAAGCAAACTGCTAAAAGAGCTTTTATTTAAGATTACAATCGAAAAAAACAAGAAGCGTATTGGAGATGAAATCACTGCATTAGTTGATGAAAAGGGTTGGGATTTCAGCAGAACATGGATTGCTCGCTCTTCAGAGTACTATCCAATAATTGTTCCTTCTCAGGAAAAGGTTCTTGGAGAAAAAATTAAAATTAAAATTAAAAGCGTAACGCCTCAGTATTTGATTGGAGAAATAGTTAAATAACTAATAATGTTTAGCACAATTCTAACCTCTTTTTTACCTGAGTAGAAATAATATTTATTTGACTTTACTCAATGGGTCCATTCTCTGCCATGCCAAATCAAACATGTTTCCGAGTGCATTTGCAAAAAAAGGCGTATTGAGCCATATTCCAATATCATAGCTTGGATGAACTTCATCGTCATCAAGAACCATGAATAAAAGTTCCTTGTTGTCCAAGATGCAGAATCTCGCCTTGATATCTTTAACATGCCTGATTTCAGCAAGTCCTGCAAATTCTTTTGCCACCTTCATATTTTTCATAGATATTGGTGCGGCAATTCTTATCTTTACCCCTTTTTTCTTTGCCTTCTCGATAACTTCCTTCAATGATTCAAGTTTTCTGGAAAGACCTTCTGCAGAGGTTACTAATGTTACTGATTTTTGTGCATTTTTTATCATCATGTCCAAATGCCCATAGATATTGTTTCTGCCTCTTAAAGCGCCAGACAAATCAGATGGCTCAACAAGCTTTATTCCTTGTGTGAATAAAGAAGTCAATTCCTTCAGAACTTCATCGTTCTTCAACTGATCAAGCCTCTTGCTTCTCTCTTTAGCCTCAACAACAAGATTTTTTTTCACTCTTTCTACAACTTCTTCGGGCTTCAATGCCACAAATTTTATTGGCTTCCCAAACTTCAAAATGACAAAACCCTTTTTCTCAAGGCTCTCAAGAATATCGTATGTTCTAGAACGAGGCACATCACTTATGTTGCTCAATTCCCCAGCAGTACTTGTCCCTCTGCTCAAAAGCGCTGTCCAAACCTTAGCCTCATAAAGATTAAGACCAAAGATTTTTCTCAGTCTACTCAAAAATTCATCTCTTACTATCATTTTTTCCGAGGAAATTAATTTGATTTAAGAAAGAGTAGTATTTAAATTTTTCTTTTAAAAAACGTTTTTACAACTTTAACGCAACTCCAAATTATCGAATATATTTTGATAAAAATAGGATTTTTTAATCCCTATTTAGGAGTTAATTTTATTGAAAAAAATAACTATTGCATCATCCCTTATTTTATCTTCTGCTTTATTTTTATAGCCCTTGATTTCTTTTTTCAAATCAGCTATCTCAAATTTAACAGCATTTGTTTTCTGTTCAATATAATCTGTCTGTTCAAATTTTTCGAGAAGGCTTGCAATTTTCTTATTAAGCTGCAAAACAAGTTCAATTTTATCTCCAACACGCAAGCTGGCTTTTTTTCTTGCTTCCTGGACTCTTCGAGCTATTTCGCGGGCGAAACCCTCTGCCTCAAGTTCATCTGACATCTTTGTATCGAGTTTTACAGAAATTTCTTTTTCTTTGCTTTTTTTGAAAATGATTTTTTTCAAGTTGCATTGCTTCTTGATCAGCTCCTGAAGTTCATTATTTAGAATTTCAATTCCAGAAACCTCTGCTGCTGCAAGAGGCCACCGCACATTTATTTTTACTTCTGCCCTTGCAGCCATAATTTTTTCGATTATCTGCCGCATTACACTCATTTCCTGCTCAAGTTTTTCATCAATCATTTTTTCATCATACTTGGGCCATTCGCATAAATGAATTGATTCTTGTTTCAAACCAAATTTTTCCTTCAAATTCTGATAGATTAATTCTGTGATAAAAGGGATCATTGGAGAACATAGTTTAATCAGATTAAGATAAACTTCAAAAAAAGTAGAAAGCGCTTCTTTGTCCTGTTCTCCAAGTCTTTCTCTTATAAATTGAATATAGCCTCTGCTTAATTCATCAAGCCAAAAAGATACAATTGTTTTTGCTGCAAGATGCGGCTTAAATTTTTCCAAGCTTTGAGTAGTCTCTTTAATTGTAGTATTGAGTCTTGAAATAATCCATTTATCAATTAGATTTGCAGATTTATTTTTCTTGATTTGTTTTACTTCAATTAAAAGCTGTCCAAGATTCCATAAAACATTCAATGCAGTTATTGCATCTTTTGGAGTATTCCAACCAAACCATAATTCCTTGTCAGGGTCATGCAAACAGAAAGTCAATCTCAAAGGATCTGCACCTATTTTTTCCAAGGCTTCTTTTGCCCATATTGCATTCCCAAGTGATTTGTGCATCTCTCTGCCATTTTCATCCTTGACAGTTTCGTATCCGAGTATTGCTTTGAAAGGGCCTTCTTCTGTTATTGCAACGCTTGCCCAGAATAATGCATTAAACCATCCTCTGTACTGCCCGGGCATATTCTCGCAGATAAAATCAGCAGGAAACCATTTTTCCCACTCTTTTTTATTTTTAAGATATGGGCCGATAGTAGAAAAAGGAACTATACCTGCATCAAGCCAGGCATCGCCAACATCAGAAACTCTTTTCATTTCTTTTCCGCATTTTTTGCATTTCAAAAACACATTGTCAATCCATGGCCTATGAATTTCTTTCAATTCCTTGATTCCTTTTATTGCTTTTTCTTTTAATTCTTCAAGACTTCCAATCACTTCTAATTCTCCGCAAGAACATTCCCAGATAGGCAATGGCAGGCCATAATATCTTTTTCTGGAGATTAGCCAGTCAGACATATTATCAAACCATTCACTCTGTCTTTTTCTGCCATATTCTGGAAACCACATAATTTTTTCATTTTCTAATTTTAATTTTTCTCTTATCTCGTCAGCTTTGATATACCATTCATCAACAAGTCTGAATACAAGCTCTTCCCCGCATCTGAAACAATGAGGATATCTGTGCTTGTACGGCTCTATTTTGTAAACAAAACCTTTTTCTTCAAGGTCTTTCAAAACAAGTTTGTTCACTTCAGAATATTTTTTTCCGCTGAAATTTTCCCAGTCATTATAATAAAAGCCAGCCTCATTTAAAGGCGATATTGCCGGAAGATTTTCTCTTTTGCCCAAATCATAATCCTCTGCTCCGCATCCAGGCGCGATATGAACAATTCCTGTTCCTTCTTCTGCAGATGCAAGCTCCCATGAAACAACCTTGTGGGGGGAATTTTTTTGCTCTGGAAAAAAAGCATATGGCATTTCATATTTCAGCCCGACAAGCTGTTTTCCTGTTTTTTTCTCAATAATTTTGAATTTTCCTTTAAGAATTTTTTCTGTCTGACTTTCGACAATCCAATATTTTTTTCCTTCATTTTCAGCCTTGACATAATTTAATTTTGAATTTACAGCCAAAGCGACATTTGCAGGAACTGTCCAAGGAGTTGTCGTGAATATCAGGAAATATTCGTCTTTCTTTCCTTTCACAGGAAAACGCATGAAAAGAGCTACGTGAGTCACTTCTTTGTATCCTTCTGTTATTATATCGTGCTTTGAACTTGCAGTTCCGCATCTTGGGCACCATGGAACAGCATCTTTTCCCTTGTAAAGCCAGCCTTTTTCAAAATATTTCTTTAAAAGAAACCAATTATGGAGATTATTTTCATCAGTATTTGTAAAATATGAATTATCCCAATCCATCCATTGGCCAAGCCTTATTGAATCTGCAGTTATTAATTTTGCAAATCTTTGAACTCGCGCCTTGCAGGCATCAACATATTTTTCAATTCCATACTTTTCAATATCTTCTTTTGTTTTCAAGCCTAAGTCTTTTTCCTCTTCTCTTTCTATCCAAAGACCTTGGGCATCAAATCCATTTTGAAATCTCTGGTCAAAACCCTGCATTGCCTTGAATCTTTGAAAAACATCTTTGTAAGTTCTGCCCCAAGCATGATGAATGCCCATAGGATTGTTTGCTGTTATCGGACCATCTACAAAAGACCATTTTTTCTTTCCACTGATTTGTTCTCTAAGCTTCTCAAATATCCGGCGTTCTTGCCAGAACTTCAAAATTATTTGTTCTTCTACAGCAAAATTGTGCATTTTAATTCAAGTCCTCGTAAAGAATCGGCATTGAATATATTTAAACTTATTTCCTATTTAGGATTTGTAGAATTATTTGAATTATTCTCGGTTCCTGTTGAATTTTTCTCAGGCAGCCATTCAAGTTTAACAGCAGAGGCAGTTAAATGAATTGTATTGTTTCCCAATTGCCCAAGCCATGAACTGAATGATTTAAAAAAAGTCTGCTGGTCTACTTTTTTCTTTATATCCAAATTTTGCTGAGAAATTATGAAAAAAGCTCCAATTAATAAGAAAATTATTATAAAAACGACAAGCTTGCCCATTTTAATCAATAAAATAATTAAGATGAAGTTTTTATATTTTATCAATCAGTTATTGTAACAATTGTTCCGTTAGCCAATTTCTTTACTTCCTTAATTTGTGGAAGCATAAATACTGAAAATAGGAATCTTAAAATCCCAGATATAAAGAATACAAAAAGCAAGACATTAATTCCAACATTGACATGAGTTGCAATCAAACCTCCAATAGTTGCTCCTGAGAATACGGCAAGTCCATTTATGACATTTTGATATGCAACACATAAACTTCTGCGCTGAGGAGTTACTGTGTCATAAACAAAGTTTCCTGCTGCAAGGTTAAAGCCTGCCCATGTAAGCCCGCTTAAAACCTGGATAAAGATAAGCCACCAGAAATTAT
>Ga0210049_1000643_pt1 | contig 30264 bp, 33 predicted proteins | sample CryGeyCG2014_300_2_FD_183964 | JGI IMG/M metagenome (GOLD analysis project Ga0210049, IMG submission 183964) | Groundwater microbial communities from aquifer - Crystal Geyser CG06_land_8/20/14_3.00 (SPAdes) (version 2) | ecosystem: Environmental > Aquatic > Deep subsurface > Groundwater | place... | reverse complement strand
TATGAAATGATACTTCTCAATTGCTTGAAAAAGTTTGTAGGCTGCTCTAGAACGGTATTTTTCCGCTTTAGCCTTCTTGTAGTAATAATCCCTTTTCCTTTCTTGAATCCATGCTTTTGGCAAAACTAGCTGTCACCCAGCGCTCTAGATTCGTTTTTGGATATGGAGAGGAGCCATTCTGTGAGTTTTTCGCAGTTTTGTGGCGAAATTGCACTTGATGGGTCACATCTGGGGTTGTCTGGACACATTAGGCATGGGACATCCGCTATTGAATCTATTCTTGCGGGAAGCCTTTTCGGATAAAGCCTATAAGTCCATCTTCCATTGCGGAGTTCCTTCTCTCTCCGAATTAGCCTTTTGCCCTCTAGTTTTATGGCTATTCTAGAGCCCTCTCTACTACTTGCTCTGAGTTTTTGCCATAACTCGGACTGAAGTATGCCGTCAAAGCCTGTATTCATTATGAATTGTAGCGCTTTCTGTTCTAAGTCGTTGCGTTTCGACATTTTAACCAGTTCCAAGTCTTCACTCATTAAATATATGCAGTTTTAAATAAAAAGATGTATGTTTAAAGTTGTAAGGAGTTAATGGTGAAGGACGATAAAATGAAGAAGAGAAAGGCAAGCGAATCCTACTGCTTAGGAATCGAATCAACAGCAGACGACTTCAGCGTTGGAATATCAACGTTTGACGGCGAAATATTAGCTAACATAATAAGCGCTTATATGCCAGAAGAAGGCGGCATTCATCCACGAGAAGCAGCAAGACACCACGCAGAAGCAGCAAGCAAAGTCCTAGAAGAAGCCTTCACAAAATCAGGGATAAAACCACAGAACTTATCAGTTACCGCATTTTCTCAAGGTCCAGGTCTAGGTCCATGTCTTCGCACAGGTGCAACTGTAGCCCGTGCTCTAGCTTCCTATCTTAAGGTTCCGCTTGTGGGAGTCAACCATTGCATAGCACACATCGAGATAGGAAAACTAAAAACAGGCGCTAAGGACCCTATCACACTTTATGTTTCTGGCGGAAACACCATAGTTGCAGCCTTTGATTCTGGACGCTATAGAGTTTTTGGCGAGACGCTGGATATTGCCCTTGGAAACTGTTTGGACGTTTTTGCAAGAGAAGCAGGACTACGCCAAAGGGAAGGCATGCCGTTTGGGGCTATTGTTGAAAAACTTGCGGTAAAGGGAAAGAAGCTGATTCCTCTACCATACACTGTTAAAGGCATGGACACATCCTTCAGCGGGTTATTAACCGCCGCGGTTAACTTGATAAAAAAAGGAGAATATAAACTCGAAGATTTATGTTACAGTCTTCAAGAGACAGCCTTTTCAATGGTTACAGAAGTAACAGAAAGAGCCTTAGCCCACACAGAAAAGAAAGAGGTTTTATTAACTGGCGGAGTTGCTGCTAACAAAAAATTGCAATCCATGGTTGAGGTCATCGCGGAAGAACATGACGCTGAATTCTGCGTCGTGCCAAGCCAATTTGCAATTGATAATGGAGCCATGATTGCATGGACTGGCGTACTAGCCTACAAGTGTGGCTTGGTTACGTCGATCGAGAAAAGTTTTGTGAAATTGAGGTGGCGGCTTGAAGAGGTTGAAGTTCCGTGGGTAAGATAAAGCCGCTTTTGATTAAGAAAGGAGCGGAAGCCAGTCTCTACCTTACAGATTGGCATGGCAGAAAAGTGATAATGAAGAAGCGTTTGCCCAAGAAATATCGTCCATCAAAGTTAGATGAGCATATTCGAACTTACAGGACAATTCATGAACCGCAATTAATGCATGAAGCAAAAAAGGCTGAAGTGCCAACGCCAACAATTTTTCTGGTTGACGTAAAAAATGCCACGATAATAATGGAGTTTATCGAAGGAAAGCAAGTGAAACAGTTGTTAAGCGAAGTTACCAAAAGTGAAAGACAAAGCCTATGCCTCAAAATTGGCGAATTAATAGGTAGACTTCATGAGTACGGAATAATTCATGGCGATTTAACAACATCAAACATGATTCTGGATTTTGAAGGAAAAATTTTCTTTGTGGATTTTGGACTCGGCGAGAAAACAAAAGAGTTGGAAGCCAGAGGAGTCGATTTACACCTTATGAAAAGGGCTCTCCAAAGTACGCATTTCCGCTTTACTGAAGAATGCTTCGACGCTGTAATTAGGGGATATTCCAAAGTTCTGGGCGCTGAAATTGTGAAAAACATTTTAGATAAGATAAAGGAGATAGAGAGAAGAGGAAGATATGTTGCCGAAAGGAAAGGTGAAAGAGAATGATTAAGACTATTTGGTGCATCACGTTTTATGTTTCAGATTTAAGAAAGGCTAAAAAATTTTATGAAGAAATCTTGGGTTTGGAAAAGAAATATGAATACTCAAGTTACGTTGGCTTCGAATGTGGCGGCGTGGAGATAGGATTAATCCCCAAACCAGAAGGAGAACAAAAGGCAAGCCAGACATCGCCTTCTGTAGAATTTCTTGTAGACAATGTGGACAAAGTCTATAAGGATTTAAGAAGTAAGGGTGTGAAATTCATTAAGGAGTTGCATGATGAGGCTTGGGGTGGAAGGCAAGCGACCTTCACAGACCCAGACGATCACATCCTAGAAATCGCACAGATAAACTGGGAAAAGTATTTTGGTGTTTCAGCCAAAGGCGCCCAAAAAAGCCGTGAATCAACATGAATTTTCAACTAAAAGGCAGAGTCATATTCTTCGCAACAAACAACATAAACAAGTTCAATGAAGCCCGCAAAGTGTTAGCCGAGTATAAAATAGCCGTAGGCATGCTTAGGGTCAAAACATTAGAAATCCAAAGCGAAAGCCTAGAGGAAATTGCAAAGACAAGCGTTATAGAGGCTTTTGAAAAATGTAATTTGCCAGTTATAGCAGAGGATGCGGGATTATTTATACATACTCTAAAAGGGTTTCCCGGACCTTACGCCGCTTACGTTTACAAAACAATAGGTAATAGGGGTTTACTGCAACTTATGGAAAACGTCGAAAACAGAAAGGCTGAGTTCCAGTCAGTAGTAGCGCACTATTCTCCAGAATTCAAATCACCAATATGCTTTAAGGGAGAAGCCATTGGAGAAATAACAAAAGAAGAAAGAAAAGGAGACCATAAATCCGGTTTTGGATTTGACCCAATTTTTAAGCCAGGAAACTGCAATAAAACATTCGCAGAAATGAGCTTGACAGAGAAAAACAAGCATTCGCACCGTGCAAAGGCCTTGCATAAGTTTGCAGAATGGTACAAAAAACTTCAATAACAAAAACCAAAACAGTATTTACTTTCAATCAATAATCTTAAATATCTGTCTACGTTCGCTCATACAGAGTTTAAGGGAATAAAAAATGCCTAAACAGGAAAAAGGAAAAGCCCACCAAATAAGACCAGTTAGCAAGCGACCTCCAAGCTGGTGCAAATATCAACCAGAAGAAGTGGAAGGTCTCGTCATCAAACTGGCAAAGGAAGGAAACCCGCCGAGCCGAATTGGAACAATCTTGAGGGATCAGTATGCAATTCCCTTAGTAAAGCCAATAACTGGCAAGACCGTGACAAAAATACTTAAGGATGCAGAGCTTGCGCCAGCAATGCCAGAAGACCTAGGAAATCTGCTGAAAAAGGCCGAAAGCCTCGGCGCCCACCTTGAAAGAAACAAGAGAGATTCACATAATAAAAGGGCACTTCAAATTGTAGAGGCAAAAATCCACAAACTGTCAAGATATTACAAACGTGAGGGAGTTTTGCCGCAGAGTTGGAAGTACGCGCCAAAAATAGCTTCTCTAGCCTAACTGTTATTCTAAACTTTTATTCATAAATTATACGATGAGGAACACGTATACGTAACGCCAGCTTTAAATCTTTAAATAATTTAGCTTCTTAGCCTAGTGTGATTGACATGGCTTTAGATGAGAACCAAGTTACAAACTTTTTAGATTCAACCGTACAAGCAGCCAAAACAATTTTGGAAACCGTAAAAGAAGACGGATTAATCCACGTTTTTTCACATCTGGATGCTGATGGGGTTGCGGCGGCTGGGATTATTGGAAAAACCTTGTTTAGGCTTGATGCGAAATTCCGAATTAGAATAACTCAATGGATTGACGAAAAAATTGTTGGTGAAATTACTTCAGAGAAGCCGCAACTAATAATTTTCACTGATTTTGGAAGCGGCTACATTGACTTGCTAAATGAGAAGCTTGCAGACTTTAAAATAGTAATTTTGGACCACCACCAGATCATCGGCAAAGAATCAGCCAATGTTGTACATGTAAACCCACATTTGCACGGAATAGATGGAGCGCGAGACATCAGCGGTTCCGGAGTAGCATATTTTGTAGCTAAAGCAGTTGATAAAGATAACATTGATTTGGCGCCTGTAGCTGTGGTTGGAGCCCTCGGAGACATGCAAGACAAATACGATCAACGAGAGCTAGGCGGAGTAAACGAAAAAATAGTTGAAGACGCAACAAACGCGGGGCTTCTGACAGTTGAAAAAGACCTAATATTTTTTGGCAGAGAAACACGTCCCATCCACAGAACTCTGGCGTCTACAACTAACCCTTTTATTCCTGGCATAAGCGGCGAAGAAGACAAAAGTTTAGCTTTCTTGGCAAGTTTAGACATTAAGCCGAGGCATGGTGAAAAGTGGAGGGCTTTAAGGGATCTTTCAGATGAAGAAAAGAAAAAATTGTGTTCAGCTCTTGCAGACTATTTGCTGTCGAAGGGTTTACGTTACGAAGTTACAAATCTCATTGGGCACGTTTACATTTTAAATCGCGAGGAGCCGTGGACTCCGCTTAGGGATGCAAGAGAATTCGCTGTTTTGTTGAATGCAACTGGTCGCATGGACAAGCCTAGTTTAGGCGTTTCCATTTGTATGGGCGACAGATTTTCAGCTCTTGAAGAAGCAAACAAAGTGTTAGAAGAGTATAGGAGAACTATCAGCAAGTATCTTGGATGGGTAATGGAGAAACCTGAAAGAATGAAGGAATTGGAGAACATATATGTTGTTTATGGTGAAAACTTTATAGGTGATAAAATAGTTGGGGCAATCTCATCCATTCTTTCGACAAGCCTTCCCAACCCTGAGAAACCGCTAATTGCATATGCAAATGTTGAAGAAGAAGGTTTGGCGAAGTTTTCGGCAAGAACCATCGACACTTTGACCAACAAAGGGGTTAACTTAGGTGAAGTTATGCAGGTTGCGGCTGAAAAATGCCAAGGAAAAGGTGGAGGGCATAACGTAGCAGCAGGAGCACAGGTTCCAATAGAGAAAATCAGTGACTTCATTGAGATTGTTAACGAATTGGTTGGAAAGCAGTTGAAGGGTGAACACATTGGAAGCAGAAATAATACTGGATTATGATAAGGCGGAAATTGCGGAAGCCGTTGCCAAAGCAGTTTCACCGGATAATTTCAAAACACCACGAGGCTTATCTATCAAAACAACATGGAGAAAGGAAAAAGTTTTAACAAAAATAAAATGTAAAAGAAAGCTTTCAACATTTATTGCCACAATCGATGACTTGCTTTTTTGCATTTCAACGGCAGAGAAAACACTTCGAATAGCAAAAAAGCTTAAATGAAAAACCTTCAGACAGATGCTGAATAAAAGCTATTTATCTTTTTCCCTCAAATACAAAGTGTAGATTAACATGTCCAAAACTAAAGGAATACTGGCGCTGATATTGGCTTTTCTAAGTGTGTTTTTTGGTTTCCAATATCGCGAAACTCTCACCGATGCGCGTTAAGCTTTGCATGTTCATCATTTAAGTGGTTAGAGGTATCCTTGCCATTTTCCTCCTTAAATACCCGAAGTAAAGCCTCTCGAACGCGCTCCCTTTGTATTGCTGTGTTAAGAACGACCGTGAAACCAACATTTACGCATGAATAAGTTTAATACAGTGTTATAGATTATGAAGGATGTGCAAAAAGCGTTTTTTGCACTAAATAGCAAAGGGAGTTGAAAAGGCAAATGTCTGGAAGAGAAACGTATAAGGCAGTCTGTGCCGAGTGCGGAAAGGAATGTGAAGTTCCCTTCAAACCTGACGGAAGCAGACCGGTATACTGCCGAGAATGTTACGCTAAACGAAGAAATACAAGGAGATATTAAGCTAACAAGCTAACATCTATCCTTCGTTCACGTCCTTTTTCTTTTTTTATGTTTTCTTCTTTTGATGCTATTACCATTAATCATAATAAGCAGAAAGCACACTTCTACACATTCACTATTGTGTGAGGTTAAGGGCGAGATAATGCCTAGAGATCCTGTATGTGGCGCGATTCTAGACGACAAAACATCTAAATTTAAGATCACTTACGAAGGGGAAACGTATCATTTCTGTAGTTTGACTTGCAAGAAGAGATTTAAAAGGAATCCAATGAAGTTTGTAAAATGAGCAGAATTTTCCTAAAAACAAATAGAAGAAAGTTCTATTTCTTTCAGAAAAAATTTTATACAAAGACGGACTTTACGGAGAAAATTCATAAACGCAATTTTGCCGCGTAGCAACTTTATCGTAAGGTTAAATAGTTGATTTATGGCTAAGTTAGAGGGTTAGACCCTAATTACAGGGCATAACTGTCTGTGAGAAAGATGTTGGACATTAAACTTATCCGTGAAAATCCAAAGCTCGTACGGAACAATTTAATGAAGAGGGGAGACCCTGAAAACCTAAGGATGCTTGATGAACTAATTGATTTTGACGGGAAATGGCGGCAACATTTGACAGAACTGAATGAGCTCCGCCATGAAAGAAGGCTTATAACAACAGAGATTGCAGCGTTAAAAAAGAAGGGAAAAGATGCAAACAAAGAACTTTCAAAGGCAAAAAAGATTGACACCGAAATCACAGCGTTAGAAAAGCAGGTGAACGAGTGCGAACAGAAAGTGCACTATTATCTTATGCGGCTTCCAAACCTTTTACATGAGTCGGTTCCAACGGGCAAGGATGAAAACGATAATGTCCAAGTAAGAAGTTGGGGTGAAATACCCAAATTCAGCTTTCCCGTCAAAGACCACATAAATTTAGGCTTAAGCCTTGACATAATGGACATTGAAAGAGCTGGAAAAATTGCAGGAGCCAGATTCTTCTACCTAAAAAGAGAAGGCGTCCTCCTAGATATGGCTTTAATGAACTTTGCCCTAGAAGAAATGGTTAAGAAGGGCTACACGCCAATAGAACCGCCTTTTCTAATGAGACGAGAACCCTACGAAGGCGTCGTAGCAATAAGCGACTTCGAGGATGTTCTATACAAAATTGAAAAAGAAGACCTATACCTAATTGCGACTTCAGAACATCCAATGGCAGCAATGTTTATGAATGAAGTGTTAAAAGCAGAAGATTTACCGCTCAAACTTGTTGGAGTAAGTGCAAACTTTAGAAAAGAAGCCGGAGCACACGGCAAAGATACCCGAGGAATCTTCCGAACTCATCAATTCAACAAGATTGAACAGTTTATTTTCTGCAAACCAGAAGACTCATGGAAAATGCATGAAGAACTTATACAAAACGCGGAAGAACTTGTTCAAAAACTAGGTCTGCCCTACCGCGTTGTAAATGACTGTACTGGCGATATCGGAACAGTTGCCGCTAAAAAATACGATATAGAAGCTTGGATGCCTGCACAAAATGCCTTTAGAGAAATAATTTCATGCAGCAACTGCACAGACTACCAAGCCAGAAGGTTAAACATAAAGTATAGAGAAAAAGAGGGCGAACCGCCTAAAGGATATGTTCATACTTTGAATTCGACAGCTATAGCTACTGGCAGAACAATTGTTGCAATACTTGAGAACTATCAACAAAAAGACGGTTCAGCCGGTGTTCCTGAAGTTTTAAGAAAATACATGGGCGGTATCAAGAAAATAGAGCCGAAACGGTAAAACTTTTAATACTCTGATGCGAATTCTCAAGCTACATTTGGAGGATAAACTTGTCTTCAAAAACGAAACGTGTAAGAGATAGATGGCGAAGCAAATCGTGGTATACAGTGTTAGCTCCATCATACTTCGGAAACGTCGAGTTAGGAGCGATACCAGCTGATGAACCGGAAAAACTGATTGGAAGAGTAATCGACTCAACACTTTACGACGTTACAAACGACTTTACACATCAATACTTGAAATTGTATTTTCAAATAACTGAAATTGATGGCAAAACTGCTAAAACAACGTTTAAAGGACACGAATACTCGCGAGACTATTTACGAAGCTTGGTCAGAAGAAGAACAACAAAGGTTGATGGACTGTTTAATATAACCTTAAAAGATGGACATAAACTGCGGGTGGCAGTCTCCGCTTTCACGCTCTCAAGAGTTAGGACATCACAAGAGAGAGACATGCGCGTCATCATGGATAGAATTATTAAAGAAAAAGCTTCAACGCTGACACTGGATCAATTTGCACAGGAAATGGTTCTTGGAAAAATAGCATCAGACATATATAACGAAGCTAAAAAGATAGCTCCACTACGCCACATTGGCATTAGGAAATCAAAGCTTGTAACACAATTGGCACAGTTGCCACCGCAAAAGGCTGGGTAAACTAGCTTTTTAGAAGATTTTTTGCGTATTCGTAACCTTTTTCAAAAGCCGTTAGATTCAGTTCTTCAGTACCTTTAGGTATATTTACTTTAACTGATTCTTTGACGGCATTTTTATCTAATATGCCCGTGATAGCTACAAAGGCGCCTAACATGACGATGTTCGCAACTATTTTTCTTTCCAGCCCTTCGGCAATTTTCGTGGCAGAAATTCGAAAAACTTTAACGCTTCTTAATTCTTTCTCGTGGGGAATCATGTCAGGGTCCATAATTATTATTCCGCCGGGTTTAATGTTTTCAGCGTATTCATTGTAGGCATGCTGAGACATCACAATTAATACGTCGGGTTCGACTACTTTTGGAAAATCTATCTCCTCTTCGGATATTACAACCTCAGATTTGCATGCTCCACCCCTTGACTCGGGACCGTACGACTGCGTTTGAACAGCATTTTTTCCGCTGTAGATGCATGCTGCCGCAGCTGTGATTATTCCGGATTTAATTATTCCTTGCCCACCAAATCCTGCAAATCTTACTTCAACTCGCATACTCTTTCACCAATTCTCCCGCTTTCGTATTAATTTGAGCTATTTTTTCATGGAGTAGTTTTTCGTAGCTTGGTTTTTCTATATCCACAAATTCGCCTACAACAATTTTTTCAGAAGTGATTTCTGCTTTGGCTGGATCTGAGAAATGTTCTACCACTGAAGCCTTTTTGAACCATTCCATCATTTCAAGTCCTGTTCGCATTTTGTTGTGGCGACCGAAAATTTCAGGACAGGGCGTGACCACTTCAATGAAGCAGAAACCTTCTTTTTGCAGCAATTTTACAATGGATTGTGTTAGTCTTCGCGCATGCAAAGTTGTCCATCTAGCCACAAATGTGGCGCCTGATGCCGCTGCCAAATGGACAAGGTTGAAGGGATGCTCGATGTTTCCATAGGGGGTTGTAGTTGTTAATGCTTCAAGCGGTGTTGTTGGACCCTGCTGCCCACCAGTCATTCCATAGTTGAAGTTATTTGCGCAAATCACTTTGACGCCTATGTTCCTCCGTGCAGCATGTATAAAGTGGTTCCCACCTATTGCAAACAGATCGCCATCTCCACTTATAATCACAACATCAAGCTCTGGATTTGCCAATTTTACTCCCGTTGCAAAGGCTATTGGACGCCCATGCGTTGTGTGAAATGAATTTACGTTTGTGTATCCAGCCGCGCGCCCAATACATCCTATACCTGACACAACCACGAGTTTGTTCAAGTCTATTTGCAGCTCGTCTATTGCTTGAATGAAGCAGTTGAGGATGATGCCGTTACCACAACCTGAACACCATATGTGCGGCATCATTGCCTCTCTTAAATACTTTGACAACGGATGCACCATTTCTTCAACCATTAAATATTCCTCCTTATTGCTTCAAGAATCTCCATTGGAGTGTGTGGGTCTTCACCTAACTTTGAAAGAAAAACCACAGGAGTTTCTTTTGCTGACCTTTCAACTTCTCGCACTAATTGTCCACAATTCATTTCAGCGACAACTATTGCTTTTGCTTGTTTAGCGATTTTTGCCACGTTTTTTTCTGGGAAGGGCCATAATGTGATTGGACGCAGAAGACCTGCCTTTATTCCCTCTTCTCTAGCCTTTCTTACAGCACTTAAAGCGGCTCTAGCAACTATTCCATAAGCAAGAACAACCACGTCTGCATCCTCCAGCATAACTTCTTCAACTCTTATTATCTTGTCCGCGTTTTTCCGTATCTTATCACAAAGCCTCCTCACAAGCCTCTGCTGGACTTCTGAGCTTTGCGTTTGCGGATAGCCATGTTCATCATGTGTTAAGCCTGTAGCGTGAAAACTGAACCCGTCACCAAAGCAGGCCATGGGCGGAACCAGATCGTCATCAGGCATGAAAGGCATGTATTTTTCTGGTGGAACATTCGGCTTTTTGCGATTCACTATTTTCATTTTTTCAGCCGGTGGGATTACTACTTTTTCCCACATATGCGCAACAATTTCATCCGCCAACAATATGGTTGGAACCCTGTAGGTTTCAGATAAGTTGAAGGCTTCAACAGTCAAGTCGAACATTTCTTGAACAGAAGAAGGAGCTAATGCTATTATTTCATAATCTCCATGAGAACCCCATTTTGCTTGCATCACGTCTTGTTGGCCAGGCAACGTTGGCTGTCCAGTGCTCGGTCCGCCACGCATAACATCCACAATTACGCAAGGAGCTTCTGTCATAACGGCTAATCCTATGTTTTCTTGCATGAGGCTAAAGCCTGGTCCAGAGGTGGCTGTCATTGCTTTTAAGCCAGTATAGGAAGCGCCGATTACAGCTGCTATGGACCCAATCTCATCCTCCATTTGAATGTAAATTCCACCAATTTCAGGCATTCTTTGAGACAGGTGCTCAGCAATTTCAGTTGCTGGAGTAATGGGATAACCTGCAAAAAATCTGCAACCAGCAGCTATTGCCCCTTCTGCACATGCAACATCGCCATTCATGAAATGCGCGCCTATAAGCACAGTTTCTTTTTTAGTCATACCTAGCATCCGTCTTTGCATGGTTTTTCAATAACGAAGATTGCAAAATCTGGACAAACTGCAGTGCAAAAACCGCAGATAATACACTTGTCTTCATCAACAATCTTAGGAGGATGAACACCCCTCACATTTATCTCTTCCGACTCTTCCAAAACCTTCTTGGGACAAAATTGTATGCAAAACCCGCATCCCTTACATTGATCTTTAATTATGTGGATTTCCGCTTTTGGAAGTTTTACTTTTTCACTGTCAAGTGGTGTACGCCAAAGTCTTACGGGCATAGCTAACTTCCACCTAAACCCTTTTCAAAAACTTTTTTGGCGTTCTCTATCTCCTCTCGAGTAACCTTTTCCACCAGTGCTTGCATTTCATGGATTTTTGAAGCAAATCTTTCGCCTTCCGCTGCTGAAGCCCACAGCAACTGCAGCCTTTCTTTGTTTAATCCTTGCTGCTCCATTTTCTTCCATAAACGTTCTACACGCTTCTGTGTCTGATAGTTAGCGTTTATGTAATGACAGTCTCCCGGGTGGCAACCAGCCACCAAAACTGTTGCGGCTCCTCTTGCAAATGCTCTTTCAACGAATTTTGGAGCCACACGCCCAGAACACATGGTTCTTATTATACGCACACTTGGCGGATACTGCATTCTACTTACGCCTGCAAAGTCTGCGCCTGCATAAGCGCACCAGTTGCAGCAGAAAGCAACAATCTTCTTATCTGCATCATGCTCTGTCACAGCGTCTATTTGTGCGATGATTTGCTCATCGGTGAAGTGGTTTTGGGTTAAAGCACCAAAAGGACATTCTGCAGCACATGTTCCACATCCGCCACATGCTGCCTCTATAACTTCGATTTGCTTTAGCTCCTTGTTTAGGGTTATAGCATTGTAGGGGCAGACTTTTGTGCAAAGTCCACAGGCTTTACACTTTTCAGCGTCGAAAATCGGGGTGATTGCTTCAACAGTTACTTTGCCCTTAGCCATTAATATGCCGGCTCGAGCTGCAGCTGCACTTGCCTGTGTTACGCTGTCTTTTATGTCCTTAGGAGCCTCAGCGCACCCCGCAAAGAATATTCCGCCTGTAGCAGCATCAACAGGCCTAAGCTTCGGATGTGCCTCCATGAAAAACCCGTCTTGGGTTCTGGAAAGCGTCAACAAGCGTTGTATTATTTCGCTGTCTTTTCTAGGCTCCAAACCTATAGAAAGGATTGCCATGTCAACATTTATCTTATATAGTTCTTTTTGCAGGGTGTTTTCTCCAATAAGCCAAAGATTGTGAGTTTTTCTGTCCTCGATTATCTCGGCTGGAAGACCCCGTATAAATAGGATGCCTTCTTTTCTCGCTCGTGTATAGAGGTCCTCGAAACCTTTTCCGTACGCGCGTATATCAACATAAAAAACGTAGATTTCGGTTTCAGGCCAATGTTCCTTAATTAGTAGGCTATCTTTAATTGTGTTCATGCAACAAACATTGCTACAATATAATCTTCCGTTTTTGTCCGAACGAGAACCCACACACTGAACGAAGGCTACTTGTTTGGGAATCTGCATATCGCTAGGCCTTATTAGGTGCCCGCCTGAGGGCCCGCCTGCGTTGATTAATCTTTCAAATTCAAGCGAAGTTATCACATTTAGGTATTTGCCATACCCATAGTTTGGCAATGCCGATGGGTCAAACACATCTGCGCCTGTTGCCACTATTATTGTTCCCACATCAAATTCTATGGTTTCCGATTTCATTTCGAAGTCTATGGCTTGCCTCTCACATGCCTTAATACACTTGTCGCAGACGATTACACCGTCTTTGTTGAGGCATATGTTCATGTCGATTATGTATGTCGATGGAACAGCTTGTGCAAAAGGCGTGTAAATAGCGTGTCTTATGGCTAAACCTGCATCGAATTCATTTGGAGCAATTACCGGACAAACTTTGGAGCAATCCCCACAAGCCGAACAGTCTTTTTTGATGTACAGTGGTTTTTTCAGCACTTTAACATGAAAGTTGCCAATGTACCCTTTCACATCAGCAACTTGGCTGTTAGCCAGCAATTCAATATTTGGATGATGCCCAACATCGGACATTTTAGGCGCAAGAATGCATATGGAACAGTCCATTGTTGGGAAAGTTTTATCTATTCTCGCCATCATTCCGCCGATGCTTGGTTCTTTCTCCACCAAATACACTGTATAGCCAGTGTCAGCCAAGTCCAAAGCGGCTTGAATGCCTGCCACTCCGCCTCCTATGACCAAAGCTTTTCGGGTTATCGGCACCTCAATTTCTTCTGCTGGATGAAGCAAAGCAACTTTAGCTACAGCCATTTTCACAAGGTCTTTAGCCTTTTCTGTAGCCGCCTTCCGGTCATGTAAATGGACCCAGCTGCACTGTTCGCGTATGTTAGCCATTTCAAAAAGATACTTGTTTAATTCAGCGTCTTCGCATGTCTTTCTGAATGTTGGTTCGTGAAGTCGCGGCGAGCATGAGGCTACAACTACACGGTTGAGGTTGTGTTCTTTGATGTCTTTTTTTATTAGTTCTTGTCCTTGGTCTGAACATGTGTATCGATTGTCTTGAGCTAAAACAACATGCGGAAGGGTTGCAGCAAATCTTGCCACTTCTTCACAATCCACAGAACCCGCAATGTTTAAGCCACAGTGACAAACATAGACTCCAATACGGATTTCTCCACCGCCTTCATTAGGGTCTAAATCTTTCTTTTCTGCCACTACATTAACCTCCTAACGATTTCAAGTAATTTTCAATCGACTCTGCAGCACATTTTCCAGCTCGGATTGCCTCAATCACCGTTGCCGGTCCTGTCACAGCGTCTCCACCCGCGAAAACACCTTGCAAGCTTGTTTCCATGGTTATAGGGTTAACCCAAACTGTGCCATCTTCACTTAGCTCTACTTCTTTCGGCAAAAACTCTAAGTCTGAGGCTTCACCTATTGCTAGAATCACCATGTCTGTTTCCTGCGTAAATTCGGAACCTTCTATTGGAATTGGTTTTCTTCTTCCAGACTCGTCTAGTTCGCCTAATTGCATGCGAACACATTCAACGGCTGAAACTTTCCCATTTTCTCCCAGAATTTTTTTAGGTGCCACCAAAAATTCGATTTTTACACCTTCATCTTCTGCTTCTTTAACCTCCCATGGATTTGCAGGCATTTCCTCCTTTGACCTGCGATATAATATAGTTACTTTTTCTGCCCCAAGTCTTAAAGTGGTTTTCGCGGCATCTATGGCAACGTTGCCGCCGCCAATCACAACAACGGTTTTTCCAATTTCCATTTTTTCTCCACAATTAACACTCCATAAAAAGTCGAGGGCGTGAATCACGCCCTTCAAATCTCCACCTTCAATTTTTAGTTTTTGGCTCTTATGGGCACCCGAGCCAATAAAAATGGTTTTAAATCCTTCCTTCGAAAAATCGTCAAAATTCAAGTCTTTTCCAACTGTTACACCGGTTTTTATTTCTACACCTAAGTCTTTTATGAACTGAACTTCCTTTGCTAAGACTTGCTTTGGTAGGCGGTATTCTGGTATACATTTTCTTAACATTCCGCCCGGTTCCGGAAGAGCTTCAAAAATTGTAACTTTATGTCCTTTCCGAGCTAGCTCGTAGGCGACTGTAAGACCAGCAGGTCCAGAGCCTATAACTGCAATCTTTTCTTCAGAGCTTTTGGAGGTTTTTTTCCTTTTTCCCTTCTTTAAACATTCTATTTGCATCTGTTCAGTTCTTTCTAAGATTTTATCCCTATCTAGGCCAGCGCGTTCCGGATGAAAACAAACTAAAGTAGTTATAAGCGGCAAAGGAATGTTTTCCACAATTTTTTTAAAGGCTTTTTCAAGGGGCTCTGTATATCCATTTTTTATGGCAGTTGTTCGCATGAATAGAAATATTTCAGGTAATCTTAGAGCTTGGGGACAATGTTTATAGCAGCTGTAGCACCAAGCGCAGAACCAAGGCTCATCAGAATTCAAAGTCTCTTCGGGCTTTAGGAAAATTTTTTCTAGAAGGCTTCTTGGATTGTAGTCTTTTCCAAGCAATTCTGCCATTGGGCAGCTGGCTGTGCAGATGCCGCATTCAAAGCAGTATTTGAGTTTTTCAATATCTAAAAGTCTCTTGATATCTTCCTTGGAGACTACGGTTCTTGCTGTTTCCAAGCATTAAGCCCTCCTCAATATTGGAGTTTCTCCGAGATATAAAAGTTTACAAATGTAAACCCCTGCTCTTGGCTTTGAGATTTAGATGAAAAATGGTTTTGGATCAGAATTGGGGTTCTCTGCCTGTAGTATAGTCGTGACTATTGCCGTTTGTTTAGTCACGCAAAAATGTTAAATGGTGCTGAAACAACATTTGGCATGCCCTAAAAGTGGTGCCAGAATATGGACGAACAGACCGTTTGGATTGGTAAGAAGTTTGTTAGGCCGCGTCTAAGGCCTGATGAGCTTTTGTTAATGTATCGTTTGGTCGATAATCAGTACTGGTTGTTGAGGAGGCATTCGCATCTCTTGTGGAATTTGGGGGATGTTAGCAGGCTACGGCGTAAACTCTTGAGGACTCTGAACAGGTGCCGCACGCGAAAATATCAGATAAGCCTCCGCGAAAGACTCTACTAAATAACAAACTGCGCTTTGGAACACAGAAAAATCGCTTGGAAAGATAGAGTTTGACGAATACAGGGCTAAGGCAAGAGTGCCAATAAAAGGGCCAGACGACTAAATGGTTTATGTTAGCGCGGTTTCAAATGCGACTCCATTGATTTATCTCGCTAAAGCATCCTACCTTGACATTTTAAGGAAAACATATGGGCAGATCTACGTTTGTTCTGATGTTTGGATGGAGGTAATCCGCCCAATCTAGTACGCAAAAGCGATACCCGAGGCAAAATTTTTCTTCGGCTGGAAATGCCCTGGGCAAAGTTTTTTCAGAGACCCTATTTAAACAAAATTTGAGTTTTGATGGAGCAGTCGAAGCCTGATTATGATTTTTCGCCATGTTTTTGCGGGGTGTTTTCTAGCCCTAGAAACGTTTTACCGAGCACATTTCGGCGGGCAGAAAACTGAAAGAGCATCTAGGAACTTCTATTGCGGCGGGCGCTTTCAAGATATAGACTGGAGGTTCTTCATGGGAAAACGTTTCTCTAAAATTCAAACCGTTAGGGTGCGGATCGGTTCCGCGTTGTAGTTTTGATTTGTGTTATGGAGGGTGTTCGGTTTCAGATTTTTCCTTGCTTCTTTAGGGTTTTGACTTCGGCTTCGATCTGTTCTATGGTGAGTTTTTCTGTGGCTTTTCTCAGTTCGACAACGGAGTTGCCGTAGCATTCCCTGATTTCGCTGATGAATTCTATGGCTCTTTTTGCGCCGAGTTCCTTGATTAGGGCTTCAAAGGGCACTTCGACGGTGGCTATCCGCGAGGTTGTTGTCATTCTTTCATCTCCACCTTTCCTGTAAGTAATTTATGGGATTCCTAACTTTTAACCTATACCCTTTCTCCGCGGCGAGTGTTTCGATGCAGACGGCGTTTTCTAAAATTTCGTCGTCGCAGGTTAGCAGAAAATCAGCCTTGCCTAGGCAGGCAGCCGCTATGTGTAAAGCGTCTAAAGAACCGATATTGCATTTAGAGGCGAACGTTCTGGCTAGGGCGGTTAGCCATCTGCTGCTGGCAACGTTCGCTTTGCTTAAGATTCTCTCGAATCCTCGGACATCTTTCCTCTTTAACGGGTCTATGATCTGTTCGATTTCAAACTTCACGTAATCTGAGCTTACAATCTCAATTTTTCCTGTCTCTGCGGTGTCAACGATTTTTAAGAAGGCTTCGGTTTCCGCGTGTATGCGACTGTCACTTTGGTCGTCCAGTGGCCTGCAGTAAATGTTTGTGTCTAGGTAAACTCGTTCAATCATTTTCAGCCCCGCCTGACCCTTGGGATGTCTGTTGTTGCCGTGGTGCTTTTTGTAGTTTTTGCTTGGGTCAAGGTGATGACGAGTGAGCCGTTTTGCGCGGTAATTTTCATTTCTAAATCATGCTTATTAATATAAGAAACTTCAAAAGAAAGGTTCACAATGACCCAGCCAGTTCCACAACTTTTTCTTTTATCCGCTTGTAAATCTTCTCGGCATATTCCCTCGGCAACATGTACAAGTCTGGAATGTTCCACACATTTGTTCTGCCTCCGCATTCTGGACATTTGGTTAAGACTGCATCTTTATGTCTTTGTTCCATGGCGACTATAAGATCATATTGGTTAAGATTTTTGCTGTCTATACTTTCAGGAACTTTCTTCAGATACTGTTCCGCGTTTTCTGTTGCCAAGTATTTCCTAGCCTCCTCTGAAATTGCAGTAGCAACTTGTGTCCCTGCAGAGTCTACTTCCAAGTCTGGTCTCAATTTCTTGAACAATGCTTCTGCTATTGGACTACGATATGCGTTCCCAGAGCACACAAACAACACTTTCATGTATTTCACATGGTTTCCAACTTTATAGTTTGTAATAAGCCTAAGCCCTAAATTATTCGTCTAGTGTGAACACATATCCAAAAAAGAGAGTCTTGAAGAATGACAAAGAAAACCAAAGTTCAAACACCGGATATAATCACGTTGTCATGTGGTTGCATATATCAAGATAAAGGATGGTTGTTGACCCGCATTAAAGAGTGTGATTCTCACAAAAGGAAGCGTACAGCAAGACGACCATACAGACCTAAAGCTGAATGTGTAAGACCATAAACTTATCATCGCAAAGCGAGATAAGAGAATGAACTTGAACCCTTTTGGGCTTTAATCCCGCCCGGTCCACATTGTTTAATCAGTTAGTTAGCAACATGATTTATAGTTTTCTTGCTTGCTTAGCTGCTTTTGACCGACTAGGCGATCTGACCTATTTATGTAGCTTGCGGGCTGAGTCACATTCCAATGCTTAAGCCTACCCTTCTTCACACATGCAGGACACAAAAATAAAAAAGAGGGGAATTGCGGGGGTAAGGTGCCTTGTTGCTTTTTCAAATGTAAGGGTTTTGTGCACACGGCACAGAATGCATGAGGTTCCAAGTTCAGCTCTTTTTATAAGGTCAAATACAATAAAAGGATAGAAGATGAAAGCTAGAGGAAGAGCCAGAATGAGAAAAGTAAGAGTTGTTTTGTATGGGGTTGGCGCCGTTGGCAGTTTGATTGCAAAGTTTCTGCTGGAAAAAGAAGGCTTAGAAATAGTTGGGGCAGTTTACATAGCTAAAGGTAAAGTTGGCAAGGACTTAGGCGTATTTTTTAGGTTTTAGAAGTAGATGCTTAAAAATCAAAATTTTAATTAATAGCTGTAAACCATTCTTTTAAGGTTTAAGGAGTGTGCCATGGAGAAAAATGTAGAGTATGTAGGCGAGGGAGTCGATAGACTTGTTACTTTGGACGTTAGAGCAAGAGGGGCAATTTATAACCTCTATAATGCCGCGCGAGGGTTAGTTGACGGCCCTCTAACTCTAACTGCAGCTCGAAGAATCATTGAAGTTGTGAAAAGCGAGAATACAGCAATTATAACAACTGGTTTCATAGTTTTACCGCAAAAAGTGCAAGAAACAGATGGCCCTCTTGGAGCAGCGGCGCTGGCTAAATCCCTAAGTGTAGCATTAAATGCCAGCCCGATTCTTATCATAGAGGAACAGTCAAGGGGAATAATGGCTTCTACATTACACGCCCTAGATGTGGATGTTAAATTAGATGAAAATGAGTTCAGACCAGAAGTGAGGAATTCGGCTCTGATCTTAAGTTTTCCATTAGAATTTGAAAAGGCCGTGGAAAAAGCGGAGAGAATCATTGATAAGTTCAAGCCGTCGCTTGTCCTTGCAACTGAAAAAGCTGGGAGAAACATTAAAGGGGAATACCACACAATGAGGGGGATGAATATAAGCTCTTTCCATGCAAAAATTGAGCCATTAATTGCGAAGGCACGCAGTCAAGGCATTTTAACGGTTGGAATTGGTGACTGCGGAAACGAGGTTGGAATGGGGAATATAAGAGGCGCTGTTGAAAAATTTGTTCCATACGCGACGGTCTGTCAATGCACATGTAAGGGCGGGATTGCCGCGGAGTCGATGGTCGACATACTGGTTGCGGCATCAATCTCTAATTGGGGAGCCTACGGAGTTGAGGCCTGCATTGCAGCATTAACCGGAAAAAAGGAGGCACTCCACACGCCTGTAGAGGAAGAAAAAATGCTTAAATATTCATTAAATGCTGGCGCAGTAGATGGAGTTACTGGTAAATCAGAAGCCTCAGTGGATAGTGTTCCAATGAAAGTTCACTTATCACTAATAAGAATGTTAGAAGGATTTATAAAAAAATAATAGAAGAATTATGGCTTCTTCCAACTAAGGTAAATTCTTAAGTCGCCTGTAACGGCTGATGGTAAGGGCAAGTTCATCATTGTAACTAGACCTGGCTTGGCATTCAGCACTTTAGGAATCATGTTAACCATAACCCCCACTGTTCCAAAGTCTCCGTGGACCCCCCCAGCTATTTTCTCACATATCTTGGGTACCCCCTCTATTGAAACAGCATCGTATTCTTCCTCTACAGCGGCGTGTGAAATGAACTCTAAGACGATGACGGGCTTTCCATCCTTAATTCCATGCGCCACACTTTTCAGACCAGCAACACAGCCTGGTTTGACCGTTGTGTATGAAGTTACCAATTCCTTTTCAGCTATAACAGGCTCCGTCGGAAACTTTTTTATTTCATCAAGCTTCCATCCAAGCGCTGAGGCAATCATCGCTATCGATTCAACTAGGCCTACATGCCCCGTTATCTTTTTCTCCTCAATCATTTTTCTGAACTCTTCAGGACTTAACCCCGTTCCTATCTTCTTTTGATATGGAATTCTACGTTTAGAAGAATCCATCATTCTCGTTACCTTGACACTTTCTACATGCTTGCAAGCTCCTGTGAGGGTTATCGGCAATGTATCCATTAGATATCCTGGGTTAATTCCTGTTCCAAGTACAGTTACGCCGTATTTTTTTGCTAATGCGTCAATTTCGCCTGATAATTCAGGGTGCTTATAATATGGATAAGAAAGCTCTTCGCATGTAGATATCACGTTAATTCCTGCTTTAACACATAAGGCTATCTGTGGGTAAACATCCTTTAGATAAGATCTAGTTGCAATAATGGCTATGTCTGCTTTAACTCTAGAAGTCAGGCCCTCGGCGTCATCGGTAACGGTTACTCCAAGGTTTTTGCCCAGCTCTAGCACTTCCCCAAGATCCTTCCCAACAATGTCTTTAAGTATATCGACAGCTCCTACCACCTTCAGTCCCTTCTTTTCCAAGATACCTTTTGCAATCATTTTTCCCATAGGTCCGAGACCGAAAAGTATTACTTTAACCTCATTTTCCATGCAATTTTTCCCCTTCTACGTTTTCCCTTCTACGTTCGCTCTTTAACCTTAAGAATTTTATTAATTTTCTTCAAGAAGTTTTCCATAACCCTTAATTTTCACTGGAACATTTATTTTCCTAAGCATCGTCCATAGAGTGGCTGTATTACTTGAGATAACTGATTTTCCAAGCTTATTTTCGAGTTCCTTAATGATTCCTATAGCTGGAAAGTTTGTGCAGCTTATAAAAAGTCCGTCTGCTTCCTTATATTTTAACTTGGTAATTAGTTCATAAACTGTCCTGCTGCTTATGCTTCCAATTTTGAGGTTGTCAAATAACTGTAATCCCTTTAAGTCCACAACTTTAAATCCATTTGCCGCTAAGAATTTTTCCTCTAAATCATTGATCTCAGTAATGTAAGGAGTTGCAACTGCAACATTCTTTATTTTCAATGCTTTTAGGGCATTTATAACAGCGCCTGCCGTTGCTACAGCTGGTTTTCCCGAGGCTTTCTCAATTTTTTCCTCTATCATTTTATCGTGGCCTAACCCTCTGAATAAGCTTCCACTTGTGCATCCATATCCGATTATGTCAACACCAGCGTCCGCTAATTTCAAAGTCTCTACCTCAATCTCCTCCTCCATTTTGGCTAATTCCTTAACAGCGGCTTCCCTAAGTCTGAGACGTGCAACGTGAACCGAAAAGCCTTTGGGTAACATTTTATAAAATTCAGGCTCCATTGTTGTATTTGAAGATGGAATCAATAACCCCAGCCTAACCATCTAATTCACTTTTATACTTACTTCTTCTCAGCTCAATTACATGCCATCGCATTCTATAAATATGTCTAATTTAATTCGTTGTATGTTTACTTCATAAAAGTTAAGTCATAAATATTTATATCATCACTATTGATGCGGTGAAAGTCTGGTGACACAATTAAGAATTCACGAGAAAGGGACTTTTCCCCTTCTGGACTTAATAAAAAATCTGAGAAAAGAAGAAAGTTTTCAGAAGGTCGGAGCAATTGCCGCATTTATAGGCGTAGTCCGTGGAGAAACACCGAAGGGTGAAAAAGTTCAGAGATTGGAAATAGAAGCTTATGAAGAAAAGGCAAACGAAATTTTAGCTAGCATCTGCAACGATTTAAAGAAGAAGCAGGGCATAGTAGACGTTCAAATTCACCATTTACTTGGCGAATTTAGCGTTGGCGAAGACCTTGTATATGTTTTGGTTGCAGGTAATCATCGAAAAAATGTTTTTCCAGTTTTAGAGGAAGCTGTGGAAAGATACAAAAAAGAAGCGCCTATCTTCAAGAAGGAATATATCATGGATGGGAAAAGCAAAACAAGGGCTTACTGGGTGACGGAACGGGAAAGTGACACATGACATTTTAAGAGTTAACCGCAGGCGATTATCTAATTTACATTCAAGTAATATAATCATAATCTTAAGAAGGGTTATAAGTGTACTACTAAAAATAATGTAAAAGGGAGATGCAAAGTTTGGAAAAGAGAAGTTACGCGTGGTTTGAAAGGCGTCGAAGAACAAAAGCACTGGATTTAGCCCAAGAACAAATAAGCAAAGCCCTTGACACCGTAACCTTGCTTCATCAAGCAATAAAAAACATGTCAGAAGCCAAGAAAAAGGAAGCATTTCAGAGCATCGAAAACCTCTTCAAGACGGAAGAAGAAGTAGACCGTCTGCGAATAGAGGTTTTTAAAGAATTATCTAAAGGCGCAGCCTTATTTGCAGAGTACCGTGAAGATTTGATGCACCTTGTGAAGCGTCTTGACACCCTTGCAGATCACGTGAAGGATACGTCAAGATGCGTAAAAATGCTTGCAGACTCTCAAATACCCAAAGAGTTGTGGGATAACAGTGTTCATATGACTTCGACTTTGGTAGAGTGCGCTCACGCCTTACGAGGCAGCATCGAAAAAATTACAGTAAATCCAGCGGAAGCTATAGAAGGCGCCAAGAAAGTGGAAGAAATCGAACATGAACTCGATGAGGAGTACCTTAAAATCAAGACGCTATTCGTTAAATATTCAGAGAAGATGAACTGTGGCTCTATGGTAATATTTGATGATTTAGTCGAGTTCATTGAGCATGCGGCTGACATGTGCGCTGACACAGCTGACTACATCGTCATACTTGCAAGTAGAGAATAAGATGCGATAAGATAATGTTGCTAGCTCAAATTTCAGATGTCCACTGCGGTCCGATGCTTCGCAAGGAAATCCTAAGAGCGGCTATTAAAGAAATTAATAACTTGTCCCCTGATGTGATACTTGTAACTGGTGACTTAACAGAAAACGGCTTAATATCAGAGTTTGAAACTGCCTCAAAAGAGTTGAAGAAGTTAAGAGCGAAGAAGATAATATACTTGAGCGGAAATCATGACTACCGCTCAACGGGTTATCTGCTTTTTAAAGAGTTTTTCCCGTTTTTGCAGGTAACCGAATCTGATGATGCAGTCATAATAGTTCTCAGTTCGGCGAGGCCGGACAGAGATGATGGAGAAGTTGGTCATAGACAAAACTTATGGCTTGAACATACCCTTGAAAAACACGAGGATAAAGTAAAGATAGTGGCAATACACCATCATATAATTCCGGTTCCAGATACTGGTGCAGACCAGATAACAGTTGTGGATGCTGGCGATGTCCTAAGAAGTCTCATAAAATCAAAGGCAAACTTGGTTCTATGCGGACACCGCCATAGACCGTGGAAATGGAAAATAGAAGACATGCTTGTGGTTCATGCCGGCAGCGTATCATGTGAAAAACTGCGAGGATTTTTCTGCAATTCTTACAATATCATAGAAATCAAAAACAAGAAAATTGACGCTAAACTAAAAATAGTTGGCGGAGGCTACGTGGACTTCAAGGAAATTGTGAAGAGAAGAGAAATTCTGCAAGCATCTGACATTTCACAATATAACGACTCTCTGGCCCATTAGAAATTAGGATCAATATTCTAAAATTGAATTTCGAATTCGTAAAGATTATTTCATTCCTCAAACATCACACGTACGATTCACTATGCCTCCAAAAACTAGGAAGAAGAGAAAAACCCAGAAAAGCAGGGGTTTAGAAGTTAACGCAGAAGCTATAAGAATCTTAAGGATACTTAGGGACGAAGAAGCCTTCTACTTTTACGAAGCCATTGGGAAGCCAACCGGAGAAAATGCCCGAAGCCTTTCTGACTTCCTTGAAAAAATAAAATCTGTCAAGTTAGAAAGTTTACTATTTCATCTTCAAAGAAAAGACTTCCAAACTTGGATCAAGAAAATTCTTGGCGACTCTAAACTTGCCAGAAAAATGGATAGAATACCTCCTTCACATGATGATGATTTTAGAACAAAAATTCACGCGACCGTCGAAAACCGCATCAAAGAATTAAGAGGAGCACCATTAACATTATTAGTTAATGAAGATTTAGCTGTTGTTTCCTAAAGTTCTCCGTAGTATAATTCTCTTGCGCGTGCTAGAGAGCTTTTGCTGGAGAAATAGCGAGACCATATAAATTGTGCTATCCGATTCTTTAAAGAATTAACTACGAAATTTAGCGAGTGCTAAAGTGGCAACAAGGGATTTTTGCCAGTAAATTTGCGTTCAAATTTTATCCTCACTTGTAACATCCAAGAATTGCCTTCTTTAGCCAAAATTATCTCAGAATAAGCCTAGAATTTGAGTGCGGGGGGTGGGACCCCCACCCGACTTTACCGGTAAAAAAGCATACCAAATATGTTTGGCGAGAGTTTGAAGTTATCCTGAGATACCAAAACCACCATGATTTGACTATAACCTGTAGCTGGAATCTTTATGCTTCGTCATTAACTCGATGCCCTTCTACATGAACGGCTGAGTCTTTACTATTGCTAGAATTGTCTTGTACTGAACTTAGGTTTTCTGTCCAAAAAGATATTTTTCTTGAAACTCGTTGATTTTCTCTTTTGTCCATTCGGTCTCGATAGAATCTATCAAACCTTTTTCGAGCAATAGTCTTCTCAATCGTTCATTTTCTGAAACCACGAACTGAAGCTTTAATGTTAGGGCTTTGTTATCCATTAGGTTTTCGTATGCCTTGAATTTCGTTATCGCATAGCTTGTGTGGACTTTGGAGGACGGTTGACATCTTTCTTTTTCCAATCTCTCAAGCTCTTCATCTGATTCTTCGGCAAGACCATATTCTAGTATTTTCCTGACATCAAATTTCGGATCGAGCCGTGATCCTTTATGAACTTCTTCAGTGTCTCGTAGAAACTTCTTGGGACAGAGAGTTTCAAATGAATGGGAATTCCTAGTAATTCCGGTATGATGTCTTCCAGACTCTGATGTTTTCTCGGTTTTCTGTTTTCAGGGTTCATTCTCTTTTCCCTTGTTTTTGGCTTGTAGTGCGTTCAGAATATCCTGAAACCGTTCATTTTCCTCAATCAGTTGTCTGAGCGTTTTGTTGTCTCTTTCGTATTCTTCTGCCTGCTCTTTGATTAGCAAATAGTCTTGCTTCATCTCTTTATAGTAGGCTGCTCTGAAAAACTTCATACCTCTCTCAGCCGCTTTGACGAAACCTGTTGCAAGGTCGAATTTGCTCTGCCTACAATATTCCACAAGCGATTTGTGCGTCTTCCTATCCAAGAAAACATCCAAGACAACCTGATTCTTTCCTTCAGAATTCCCGCCCAAGCCCAATCCCATAAGAATCGACATCCCTCATCTGTTCAATAGTGGATTCCATGGCCACATTTCCAAAAGTTCAGCAGCTAGTCTCATCTTTTCATCAGCCCCAACAACAGCAACGTCGATGCAAAGGACAGAAGAGCAGCATAAACGAACGAGAGTTCTGGCGAGATCAACGCCCAGATGGTACCTACGACGAAGCTTGAGATGAAGTCTCCAATGCCGTCGATGGTTTGCAATACTCCATAGCCAGTTCCTCTCACGTTGGAAGGCAGAAGGTCAGCTGCATAAGCTTTCTCCAACGCCGTATAGGTTGCCGCACTTATTCCCGACAGAACAAAAAGGAAAACAAAAAAGTATATGTCAGTCGCGTAGACAAAACCCAATGATGTGATTCCAAACAAGAGGAAGCCAAATGATGCTAGGAGCGATTTTCTGCCTAGTTTGTCGCTTAGAGAGCCTATTCCATAATCCGCTAAAGCTTGAGCAATATTTCTTATCGTATACAACAGTATTGATACGCTTGCTGCGATGATGATGCCATTGAGTGGAGTAAGAACCTCCTGCACTCTTAACAGAAGAAGAGTTCGGTTAAAGTTCGCGATTCCGAAGACAAACATTATGAATAGAAACACCTTGAAATACTTTGGCAACGATTTCATGTGCCAAAAGAGTCCTTTTTGCGCCTCTGGTTTTCTAATGGTTTCTTTAACGCCGATAGCTATGATTAGCACGGCAAGTGAACCAGGTATCAGAGATAAAAAGAAGACATTCCTTAGACCTAGCCACGAGATCAAGAGAAACGCGAGCAATGGTCCTAAGATTGCGCCTATGGTGTCCATGGCGCGATGAAACCCAAAAGCGTGACCGTAGAATCTCTTGTCAACAGAATCTGCGAGAAGTGCGTCACGGGGAGGCTCTCTCGTGCCTCTTCCCATCCAAGCCAAAACCCTGTAAACAAACATCTCTATCCAATCTCGGGCGAAACCAATGATCCCAACGAATAGACCTGTCAACAAGTAGCCGAGAACAACCAAAGGTTTCCTTCTCTGCAACCTGTCGCTCAGCCAGCCGGAGAATGTCTTAACAAAACCGGATGAAGCATCTGAAAGACCTGTTATTAAGCCGAGTATCTGAGGGGCACTTGCGGCGCCAACCAATTCTGTAAGGAATGAGGGCAGTGCAGCAGTGGTCATTTCATGACTTGCGTCGCTAAACAAGCTCGTGAAACCCATTGCGGCGACATTTCTATTCAACCATTTCCGAGTTTCTTGGTTATTGTTTGATTTGGCTTTCATTTTTCAACGAGTCTCCTTATTTCAAACATTGCGCCATTTTGCCTGTCCGAAAGCAGACATCAAAAACCTCCTTATTTTTGAGACAAGCCCAATCGACTTCTGTTTCTTGAAATCATCGAGAATTTCCTTGAAAACATCAGGAATTTGAGGGTGGTTAAGAGCTTCTCCCACGCTCATCCACACATATTCTGTAGCTTCATGGGTTATGATTATTCTTCCGCCAACAACAATTGCCTCGTAGGCAATTATAATATGATGTGTTAGTTCATCCTTCTCTGGAAGGGAGTCATCATAAACCCCAACTAATTTGGCTGGAAAAATCTCCAATCCTGTTTCTTCTCTGACCTCGCGCACGACTGCTTGTTTCACAGTTTCTTCAGGTTTGATATAACCTCCAGGGATAACCCACCGTTTATGGTAGGGCATGTCTCCTTCCCATATCAGAAGGATTACGTGGTTTTCCCCTTCGATTATAGCACACACGCTAACCAGCACCTTACCCTTAACCGCGTCTCTTTCAGACATCATACAATGGTCCCTCAGCTTGCAACCTCATTTTCTTTTTGATCCCCCTATCTTTTCGCACAAGTCCCGAGGAACGCCAAGTTTGACGTTAGAGTTTCTGTATATGTCAATCTCATGGAAAACTCGCCTCCGTTGTTCTCAATATTTTTGCTAGAGTTCTTTCTATTCCTCGTTTTCCAACAAGTTGTGTCAGGCTTCTTCCGATAGATTCCTCGGTTCTTGCCCTTTCTCTGCTTGAAAATCGATAATCTTGCTTTGCGATATATTCGGAAAGGTCTTTTTGCAGCCTTTCTAATGTTTGAATCTGCTTTTCGATTAATCTCTTGATTACTGGCGCAAATCCTCCATCGAATACGCTGGTTGCGACGCACAAAGTCATGATATGATGAGGCGTGCACATGCCCTTAGACTTGTCATAGAGCTTCCACATCTCTTCGTCTTGAATGATCTCACGCAGGAATCCTTCTATGTAGAGCCTCACCATTTTTGAAACATGATCACAAGCTGGGCACTCAACTTCATTAGAAACTGGCTTGGACAATCTTATGCCTCGGATCGAACCTACAGAACGTTTCAAGTTCAGGTTCCATGGTTTTGTTCCTACAAACTTAATGTTCTGCTGATCTTTGACATCCTCTAAAAGCTGCTCCGTGACGCTTTTCAGAATCAAAGCCATTCCAAGACCGTCTTCACTCGCTGGATTGCTTGCAGAAACAAACATCTTGTAAGCATGATAGTTACAGAAGCCCCTACTTTTAACGATTTTTTCTCTTGCTTTAGGGTCCATAACAAGCTCACTGAGGTATGTTTCAATAAACCTCTGCTCCAATCTTCCTTCCAAATGGCATAAAAAGCAGTTCTCTCCATTCTCTAACGCCTGTGAGATGCGTACGTGCATTATGCCTTTATCCTCAGCACTCATCTCAAACCATCCCTAGTTTTCTGAGCATGCTAACGGCTTGAAACGTGTTTTCAAAGGTTGAGATACCTAGATCAGAACGAGCAAATCCTCCATTGGCTCTTTGACATTTCAATATGAAGTCAGTCGTTTGTGATGGGAATCTGCGGTTTTTGCCGAGTAAGTCGAGAGTCATGACTCCATAGTACGTAGGTTCCATGTAAGACGCCAAAGAATGAGGAATCACAGTGAACCCGCCATAAGGCTTCTCGCATTGTCTAACAAATTCTTCTGTGCAACGCAAGTCGTTCATGTTGTGCTTCAAGAAGCTTAGAGAAGCTGCAGCATGATAGGTTGAACTAATATTAGAATGACCATAAGCGCCAAATCCACAGTCTTTATTCCTGTATTGTAATAACCAGTTCCTCACTGTGCTGCCGTCAAATTCTATTTTAAAAATGTCGGCAAGTTCCAGAATCATCAAAGTCGTCGTAAACTCTGATGAGACCTCAACATAGACATCTACATTTCCAAAGTAGCTGTCAGAACTAATCGCTGAGATAACAGGCTTCTTGAAGCGATCATCTAGGTTTTCTCCGCACACCAACAGAGCTTTGCCAACGTAGTAGTAGGAGTAAATACTGTCTAGGCTAAGCTCCTGCAACCATTTAACCGTCTTTTCAACATGAGGAAAGGATGAGCCTAACAACTCTAGGATCGCCAATCCGTAATAGGTGTCTTGAGCATTTGATTCAGCTCCTTGACAGAAAGTATAGCCTCCATCATCATTCTGACGATTCACAACATAATCTACGATCTCTTTAAGATCTAAAGCAGTTTTTTCTTTGGGAGCGAACCGCCCTGATTCACGCAACCTAACACCCACTCGTTTGTATTGAATGTTGATAGAAGCTATCAGCCCTTGCAGATTATGAAACAAGGGCGGTTAAAGGCGAGCCTCATCGCCTCATGCTTTCAAAAGTTCTGGACGGATAGATAAGCATTGTTGTGGTTTTGCCTGAGACGACCATATAATCTTGGATGAAAGACTTGCTTTTGTCTGCGTAGCGAAAACGAGTAAAACACAGCACTATTCCGAAACTGCATAGATCGAGCACTTTTACCGGTAAACATGTGTTCAATTCTCAACCCCCGCACACGCCCAGGCACAACGTCTCAAATCGGGTCTGTTTAGCTGAAATAAGCTCAAAACATGCATGATTTTCAAGTGCGGGGGGTGGGATTTGAACCCACGAACCCCTACGGGATAGCCGCCTCAGGGCTACGCCTTTGGCCATGCTTGGCAACCCCCGCTTAGAGCTTATCCTTTTACTTTCTAATTTACGGTTGAAATTAAATCTTGCTTTAGATAATGAAGCAAAAAGAGAACATTGTGCGAAAAGGCTAGCCCCCTCCCTTATATATAGATTGAACTTATGGTGAGCGCTTAGGTTAGGCGGAAGTCTTCTTTTATGGATGTTAAGACAACGTGGGTGTTTGTTCTTTCCACATATGGTATGGCTAGAAGTCGTTTAGTGAATTTGCCTAGTTCTTCTCGGTTCTTGAATTTTGCGACTATGATTGCGTCTATTAAGCCTGTTACATCATATACACAGCAGACGTTTGGAAGGCGTGCAATCTCATTTTCCACCTCTAAGAGCCGACCCTTAGAAACAGTTATTTCACTAACAACTGTCAATTCGTATCCAAGTTTTTCATGATCCAGCAGAGCCGAATACCCCCGTATTATCCCCTCGTTCTCCATCCTCTTTATTCGTGATAAGACAGTGCCTATAGAAACGCCGCATTGCTTAGCTATCTGCCTCGAAGAAAGCCTAGCGTCAAGAGTTAATGCCTTCAAGATTTCGACATCTGTTTCATCCAAATGCATCACTCGCCACCTATACTGCACATATATTCAATAAAGGTATCTTTTATTTAACATTTGCTCCTATTCGTCTCAATAAAGCTTTTATATTTATAGAAATAATTCTTTCCAGTGTAAACTTGCTTAACGGGGAAAACTCATGACACACAATAATCAGCAAGCAATCAAAAACTTCGCATCCTTGAAACTTATGAAGAATGCTGACTACGTCCTTCTACACTTCACAGACATACTTGGATTCCTTAAAGGCAGAACAATCCCAGTGGAAGAAGGCGAAAACGCTTTAACTGAAGGCGTAGGCTTTGACGGCTCTTCAATAATAGGCGGAGTTGACATAGAAGATAGCGACATGATTATGAAGCCTGACCCATCCACATTTACGGTTTGCCCCTACTATTTCTATGACAAAGGCGTTGTAAGCTTCATCTGTAACATATATCGACCAGACGGCAAACAATTTGAAAGCGACACGAGGTACATCTGTCAAAAATCCATAGAAAAAACAT
>Ga0210049_1000642_pt1 | contig 30272 bp, 32 predicted proteins | sample CryGeyCG2014_300_2_FD_183964 | JGI IMG/M metagenome (GOLD analysis project Ga0210049, IMG submission 183964) | Groundwater microbial communities from aquifer - Crystal Geyser CG06_land_8/20/14_3.00 (SPAdes) (version 2) | ecosystem: Environmental > Aquatic > Deep subsurface > Groundwater | place... | reverse complement strand
TAATGAAGTTTCGCGCTTTTTGGACGAACTGCCGCCCGAGTTGATCGAAAAGTGGCAGGTGTAAGAACCAACCTCTGTAGGTCTTCTTTCTTGAGAAGGGTTGATTCTGTGCAGTTTGCCACCATGGCCACACTTGGCATATGAGAGAATCCGACATACTCAATGATTTTTCCTTTTTCTTTCACCTTGCGGACTGCCGGCAATAGGTCGGTATCGGATGAAACCAGAATAATCCTATCTATAGCGTTTTCGTAGGTTGCAACCAGCATGTCCACGGCAATGTTAACATCCACCCCTTTTTCATGAATGATACTATTTGATTTCATAAGGTATCCGAGAGAATATCTATAGTGGTGTTTTTTCAAATGAACAAACAATTTTTGTTGGCTTGCATGCAGTTGTTTTGTCTTTTTTGTTCCATCGGTCCTCACTTTTCCAACATAATAAGTCGCACTCACCAGGGTATGGTTGCGTAGAAGGAATTTAGTAAAGGCTGAGAAGTCAAAGGATAAGAGCTTGTGAAGCCGCAAATCTTTAAGTTTAAAGAAAAAGTTACTGCCGTCAATTAAAACAAGACAACGTTCTGGCGCCATATGTTCAGTATATCAGAAAAGGTTTAAAAAAAACCTGCAAACACCTTGCGGTCTTGCAGGAGATTTTAGTAACTCTATTATAACATAAAAGTCAAAAAAGTCATTTTTTTGTTCTTCGCTCTACATTAAGGTAAATCGTTAGTATGTATACCCATCTTACTCAGGTTTGCAGCCTGAAAGGGCGAAAAAGCTGATTAGATGGGTATATACTGAGTCAATCCTGAGTTATCGAAGTATACAATAGGACAATAGGATTAGTGATCATGCTCTTGCAGACTGAGATTAAACCACTCTCTGACTTTATCAAGGTTGATGATATAGGCCGGGTTTTCAATGCCGTCGGCATCAGACATTTCTCGGAGAGACTTTTTGATTTCACCAGGCTCAGCGATCCCCGACATCCGGAGGCGATTGACAATTTCGGAAACCATGGGAGTGGCAAAACTTGAGGCCGGCTGAAAACCAAAACTTTCTAGATCGTGAGCCCGCACATAAAAATCAGCGCCGAAGGCATAGGGTGCCTCTCCCCCTCCGTACGGATTTGGACCCCAAACACCTACCATCGCTAAGTTCGGCGGCCATTTTTCTTGTTCCTCAAGTTTTGCTCGTGCTTCTTCGATGTCGGGAACGCCGTGGGGAATACCCGCCGTTGGATTGCCGGCTGCGGCTGCAAAAAATTTCTTGGGGGATTGAGAAACTACAGAAACCAAAGCCGCCAGATTTCTTTCCGCGCCTTCTCTCCCAATATAGCCATCTTTAAAAATAATCAAACGGTCCTGAGTCGGAACCAGGGCAATTTCTTTTTCTTCAAATCGGGCGATCATGGCCTCAGCCTCCTCTTTAGGCATTTCCTCTCTGGTTTTTGGATCCTCATAATAAAAACTTTAGCTCCGTCACTTCCCACCACCGGCCGGCTTTGTTTGAGCGGAACGTCTCTTGGATTGATCTCAGGATGTTTCCTCACGAGGTCGTATAAATGAAAAATTGTTTGCAGTTCCCCAACTTGAAAACTCATGTTAACGACCGTTGCGTCGGACTGACCGATAATTCCACCGATCGTTTCCGGAGCCACCGAAACGCGCAGGCTGGTATTGCCAAATTCATCCTGGGTGACACTTTCCACGCAAAATGACCCGATGATCGAGGCTTTTGCCACCCCACCGGCTTTTTCTTCTATTCCTTCGGGTTGACCAAATAGTTCACGCGCTATTTTTTCCCGCACAGCCGCAACCTCTTGACCATGATTTTGGTAATGCAATTCTGCAGCTTTCATTAATAGAACGATGGTATCTTTTGGTGTTTCCGGCACCCCCTCATATAGTTCGACTTCGGTAGTCATGTCTTGAACTCCAATAACTTCTAAAGCCTTCTCTTCGGAAAAGTCATCTCCAAAAGCTTCCTTGAAAACCTGTTCTTTAAATTTCGCAATGTCAAAAATGTCCAAAATGAGAATCCCGTGTTTCTTTTCTTTTTCAGGGGCGGCTGCTGCCTCAGGTACCTGGGGGAAGGGAAGCTGTCTTACAGAGCGGAGTCTAAAGACAGAGAGACTGCTCTGGCTAACACTCCTGCTAGACCTTTTAGCAATTTTCTGCGCGATATTTTGCCTTTGGCTGTTTTAGCTTCCGGAGGCACAAAACCTTTCTCCTCACCACTCATAATTTCTCCTCAATTAATATTTGCGAAAACCCGGCTTCATTTTATCATAGGACAACCAGACATCAATATCTCGCCAGACGCAAAACAAAATGTTAAAATATGACCTACATGAAAAAGGTAAATCTTTTGGACTGGCTTTTTTTCTTGGGGTTATTCCTTGTTTTTTTAATTCCTCCGACCGACCCGGACTTGGGCTGGCAGTTGCGCTGCGGACAGGAAATCTGGCAAAACCATACACTCTGCAGCCAAAACCACTTTTCCGTTCTGCTGTCTGACTATTCCTGGCCTAATCACCGCTGGCTCTATCAGAGTTTGCTTTTCCCAATCTACCAGATTTTCAACCTGTGGGGACTGACTTTCTTCAACGCCCTTTTACTCACTGCCGCTTTTTTCTTTTTTTATCACTCTATCCGTAATTTTAACTTTGAAAAAAGGGTTGCTATTATTATGACAACTTTATTTTCGGCGAGTGTTTTTTCTTTGGGAATAAGAAACCAGCTCCCTGGTCTCTTGTTTTTGACTCTCATTCTCTGGACCTACTCCAAAACTAAAACCAATGTCAAATATCTTTTTCTTTACCCGCCCATTATGCTTTTGTGGGCCAACTTTCACGGCTCTTTTGTCTTGGGACTGATTCTCATTGCTTGCTTTATTGCTGTCGGCGGAATAAACTGTTTTGTCAACCATCACCAAATTCGCCTTTTTCCTCTGCTTATTTTATTGCTTTCCACTCTGATTACTTTAGTTAATCCTTTTGGAATTAGAATTTATGAAGAGGCCTGGCGGCATATCGGCGAAGTTAACCTTTCTAAATTGATCGCGGAGTGGGTGCCGCCGGGAATTGAAACTTGGCTTTTGGTTTTTGGCACCTCCGCTGCTCTGTTTTTCTGGCTGCTTTTCAAAAACCCAAGGCAGCAGAAACTGCTGGCTTTTTTACTTTTTCCTTTTACTTATCTTGCGCTTTCCGCCCGCCGCAATCTGCCCTATTTTTTTCTGGTAGCCTTTTTTCTCTTTTTGACTTCACCCGCAACACAGAAACTAATGCATGACTTTTTAGCCCGCCAAAACTTAAGAAAATATTTGAGTTTGGCTCTCTCTTTATTATTGCTGGCGATCGGACTGACCATCAGCCTCCCACACTCTTGGCGCACCAATCGCTCCTGGCAAGACTTTTGCCTGGCCTCACCTCTTAATTTTCCTTGTTCAGCGGTAGAGTATTTGAAAAGCCAAGCAAGCGGCAACATTTTCAACCGTTACGAATGGGGCGGATTTTTAATCTGGCAGCTGCCACAGGATAAGGTTTTTGTCGACGGCCGCATGCCGGCCTGGCCAACATCTTCCGGTAAAAGCCCGTATACAATTTTTTTGGAAATCCTCCAGACGCAACCGGGCTGGAACGAAAGTTTAAAGGAATACGGGATTGACTGGATTCTAATAAATCCCGGTACCTTTATGGACTTGCTGTTAAAAGATGACCCGCCAAAATATGGCTGGGAAGAAAAATACCGGGATGAAATTTCGGTTGTCTACCGGCGGGTAGAAAAATGAAACAAGCTTTATCTGTCATCCTGAGGAATTCCGCTCCACCGGCTGGCGGAGATCCCTTGGGGAATGATGAGGGTGACTTTGTAGCGGCGATTTTAAATCGCCATGGTTTAATCCCTGGAAACCTGAAGGTTTCCGCTACAGAAAAACTTGCCTTACGGTTGTCTTGTAGCGGCGAACTTCAGTTCGCCATAACGGTATTATTCTTCGACTAACCCGCCGAATCGGCGGGGCATGGAGAAGTACAACTAAAAAAGAAAGCTGTAGTTCTCGACAGACTCGAACAATAAAACGGAAAGCAGCAGAAAGAATCAGATGAAAACCAACCTACTTATCATCGCGGCCACTTTCGTTGTCATAAACCTTCTCACCCAAGGACCGAACCTGGTTAAATTTTTTACTCGCCCTCCGGATGGGTGGTACGGCGGACACGTTTCCTGGTTTGACCCCTGGGACGTCAATTTTTATTCCAGCGTCATCGGTTTCGGCCGACGCGACGGTCTTTTGTATGAAAATCTTTACGACACCGCCGCACACCCGGCCATGCCGATTTATACCCTTTACACCCTAACCGGAAAAATCGCCTCGTCTCTACCTCTCTCTAATGTTTTCCTCTTTAACCTCTTGGCGGTTGCGGCCAGTCTCCCTTTAATTTTTGTCCTGTGGTGGTTTACAGGCATTTTCCTACCTGAAGGAAAATTAAAAAGACTGGCCTTTGTTTTATTGTGCATAGGCGGAGGTTTAGGCTGGCTTTTTTATCCGGGAAATCTTTTGGCTGATATCGGCCAACCCGGCTTTACTTTGGCTAACGCTTTCCAAAGGCCGCATGAAGCCGTGAGTTTAATGTTGCTTTTAGGATCAATTGGACAATTCTGGCTTGCCTTGGTCAACCGTCGAAAAATTTCTTACCTTTTAGGTGGCCTGTGGTTTTTCCTCATGCTTTTCTTCCACCCTTACAATGCGTTTATTGTCGGCGTTATCTTTGCCGTTTTCGGGGTTTGGAATTTCATCAAAACAAAGTCTTACGATTTTCTCAAAGTCCTACTCATCGTTGTCTCAGAGGGTGGAATTTATTATCTTTTGGTCGGAAAAAACCTTTTGGCAAATCCGGTTTTTGCCGGGCTGGTCGTTTCCCAAATTCAGTCCTCGCCGCCCATCTTCCATTCAATTTTAGGTTGGGGCCTGCTTTTGCCACTTCTTTTGACAACGCTCTGGCAGAAGAAAAAAAATAATTTGATAATCTTTCTGCTCGGCTGGTTTTTCAGCCATTGGGCGGCAACCTATCTACCGCTCGGTTTTCAAAGGTCATTGGCGAGGGGGCTTTGGGTGCCGGTAGCTCTACTGGCAGTTTTGGCGCTGCCTAAAGTTGCGGCCAAGCTAAAACTTGATTTCCGGCTGGCTGCCGTGATTTTGATTTTGATTTCCGGCCTTTCCTCTTTTTTGATGGCTGAAAAAAGAGTCACCGAGTCTGCCGGCAACCGCTGGATTTATCTAACCCAAGCAGAGGGTGAAGCTATTAATTATCTTGTACAACATGGCACCGACGAAGAAGGAGTCTTGGCTTCTTACCGGATTGCCAACATCCTGCCGGCCCACACTAGCCAACGGGTCTGGGTGGGCCATGAATTTGAAACGCCCAACGCCCAGGAAAGACTGGCTTTGGTCGAACGGTTTTATGCCAACAAGATGGGTGCGGCAGAAATTCCGGGTTTTCTTAAAAAAGCCAACGTCCGCTGGATTTTTTACGGTCCGGATGAAAAAACTTACAGCCAGTCTCCTTTAAATCTCCCGCCGGATCTGGTTGCGCTGCGTTTTCAAAATGGGGAAGTAACGCTCTATGAGGTCAACTGAAATGTCGATGGCTGCTGGCTTCTGGCTGTTCACTGAAAACAAGAGGTCTCTCCTCTATAGAGGAGAGACCTCTAATGCCCGAGAACATGGAAACCTAAAGGTTTCCGCTACAAGGTGGGAGTTAAATTGGGGATGAGCTTTACTTTTGGCTGAAATTTGGTACACTAAGTCCGCTCGAATTTGTGAAACCAGCCGACTATGAAAATCGAACTTAAAGAAATTCCCCCGTTAGGACATGAACTACCACTGTTTGCGCCGTGGTATCCTCCCCACCGAATCCCTGCCTCGCCGGCAGGCGGGGGCGGGGCGGCGAGTTCGAAATCATTCGATTCATCCCTGCCTCGCCGTCAGGCGGGCACGGGTAAACCCGTGGTCTTCTCAAACGATTATAAAATTGCGTTTTTGTTTGTTGTATTGGCCGCCTTTTCTGTTTTTACTTTGCAGGGCGTTGAAGGCGTTGAGGAAAGCGCGGCCCCTCAATCCGACATTTCAACCTATCTAATGTCAGCCCTTCCTGCCAAAACCGACTCTTTTTTCCGCACGGAAACTCAAACCCAGGAAACAACTCTTCCCTACAGCACCGCCTTTGAGAACAGTGATGAGTTAGAAATTGGAACAACTCTGCTCAAACAGGAAGGAAAGGCGGGACGACTGACTCAGGTTTACCGGGTTGAATTTTATCAAAACCAGGAATCAGACCGTCTTCTACTCTCCCGGGGACAGGTGGAACCTCAGACAGAAATTATCCTCCAGGGAACCAAAATTATCTGGCGCGAGCTTGAGACTGAAAACGGACCCATTGCCTATTGGCGGAAAATCAAGGTTTATGCCACGCCCTATACTGCCGAATCCGCCGGCAAACCTTTGGGTTCGCCGGGTTTTGGCATAACCGCCACAGGTACGCGCGCCCATTTCGGCACCGTGGCAGTTGACCCGAAAGTCATCCCCTTGGGAACCAAAATGTATATCCCGGGCTACGGGATAGGAACAGCGGAAGATACCGGCGGCGCTATCAAGGGAAACATCATCGATCTTTTTTACGAAGGGGGAAACGGCTGGTGGAACTCCGGTTACGTAACAGTTTATCTTTTGGATTAACCTTTCCCCGCACTGATTCTCCTCTCCTTTGAGGAGAAGGCTCGCCCCGCTTGGCGGGGTAAAGGTGAGATTTCAAAGTTTTTTGGTGCTACAAAAAAACCTATGCCTTTTCAACTTTCCGACACTAAAAATATTCTGGTCCGACACGGTCTTTCCCCCAAGGATCGGCTCGGGCAAAACTTTCTGGTGGACGCACCTGCCGCCCAAAGCATTGTTGCAAGCGCAGGCTTACACCTAAAAGATGCTGTTGTGGAGGTGGGTGCCGGGCTCGGAGCTTTAACCCGAATTCTGGCACCCCAAGTCAGACAAGTCTACGCGGTGGAGTCTGATTCTGCCCTTATTCCGATTTTAGAAGAAAATCTCTCCGGCGTACACAATGTTGAAATCCTGAATCAGAATATCCTGGATTTTAACCCGCAATCTTTCAATCTCTCTCGCTACAAAATTGTCGGCTCCATTCCTTATCAGATTACCTCGCCTTTAATCCACCGCGTTTTAACGCTCACAACATCGCCGGAACTCGCAACTTTAGTTGTCCAAAAAGAAGTGGCCGAAAAAATCTGCGCACAAGTGCCCGATACCAACTATCTGGCGACGTTCATCATCTCTTTCGCTCAGGCGCAAATAGTCAAAATTCTTAAGCCTGCCAGTTTTTATCCGCAGCCGAAGGTTGATTCAGCTATTTTAAAAATACAGTACTCCCGGAAGATTCCGAAAGATACGGACCTTGCCCGCTGGCAAAAGTTTTTGCACCATGGATTTATGCAACCGAGGAAGATGTTGAATAAGCGGTTTGATAAAAAGATTTTAGAGAAGGCGGGCATTGATCCCACGCGCCGGGCGCAGACAGTGAGTTTAGAAGAGTGGATAAAATTATTCCGATCTTATAATCAGCATACTTAAGTCCGCCTACTTACCGGACGAAAGCGGGTGAATATATACCCAAATCAGTTTGCCTGCAAACTGGAATAATTTGGGTATACAAATAGTCTATCCCTTCTCCAATTGCGAGGATTGTTTAAAATATATTCGCGAATTTTTTCCAAAGATTTTCGCTGCGGATGATGTGTTCATAATAATTCCGTTGCCATAGGCGCTTGTGAAATGGTTGCCAGTTATGCTGTCTGACGTTACGAATATATTCATTGGTAGTCATGGTTTTAAACCATTGAACGATTGCCGGCAATGAATCCTTCAACGGGTATGGATTTGGATTATAGTCTTGTAGGGGCAAACCCGTGTGTCTGCCCTGATTTTTGCATCGATCCCGGTTAGGGCGAACACGTAGGTTCGCCCCTACAAAATCGACAAAATCATTTCCGGTCGTATTATTGATAATAATTATCCCATGGAAATGATTGGGTGTCACGACAAATTCATCTAGATCAATATTGACAAATCTGTTTTTTAACTCATATCATTTCCCGGAAATCATTTTCCCAACCTTACTTAAAATTATCGCCCCGTTTACGATCTTCCCAAACAAACATCTATACCCAAATAATTCCATTTTGCCATAAATTTTTTGCTAAAATTCCTTCTTTTGTGAACAAAATGCCACATTATTTGGGTTCTACTCAACTCCCTTTTTGCATTTTACAGTTAGTTGAGTATATAATCCTGCACACAAATGGTCACAAAATAGGCTCCCGGATTAGAATAATCGTATCCTTTAAACCGGATCGACCTGCGTTGATGGATTTGAAAACCGTGTTGCATCTGTAAATCCCCGGACGAAAAAGTTAGCACACATACAAACAAATTGGTCGCACCCATTTTATCATGGGTTGTGAATAATAATCCAACCGTTCGGGATTTTGTAAATTTTGCCTTCCGTGTTAAAATGAAACCCGTGGAAATAAAAGTTTTTGACGACGAACAAAAAGAAACGTTTGCTAAATTTCTAACCATCTCGCCTTTTCAAAACCCTCTCCAATCCTGGGAATGGGGAGAGGTAAAAACTTCCAAAGCCTGGAAGGTCCAAAGGCTGGGATTCTACGAAGCGGGAAAACTGGTGGCTATCGCTCAGGTTCTAGAAAGAAAATTGATCTTCGGATTTACCCTTTTCTATATTCCTTATGGCCCGCTTTGCAACTGGAAAAATAGAACTCTGACTTTGGAGATACTCAAATCTCTGACCGACTACCTCAGACCCAAATCCAAGGCTCTCTTTTTGAAAATCGAACCCCCGGCTGAAAATTCAGCCACTGCGGCGGAAATCTTCTCCCGGCTTGGATTTACTAAAGTTAAAAAATCCATTCAGCCGCAACAGACTGCGATTATCAATCTGGCTCCAAAATCTGAGACCATTTTTGACAATTTTGAAAAAGATACGCGCTACTCAATCCGCCGTGCGCAGCGGGAAGAAGTCAGCGTTAAACATTTTACCAATCCTTTAAACCTGCAACCGGTGAAAGAATTCTATAATCTCTACGAGACAACCGCCAAACGTGGCAAATTCCCGCCCCGCCCTTTCTCTCAGTTTGAAAAAATCTGGCGGACGATGGCGCCCCAAAACAAAGTTATGATCTCGCAAGCCTGGTTTAAAGAAATTATCTTAGCTGCAGCTTTGATTCTCAAATCAGGCAAGAAAGCCTTTCTGCTCTATGCCGGTTCGGTGCGGGATGAGGCTTTCAAAAATAAATTCCCGACTTATCTTCTTCAATGGGAGATTATACGAGAACTAAAAAAACAAGGTTTTCAAAGCTATGATCTATGGGGAGTCGCCCCGGACTCCAATCCCAAACACCCTTGGGCCGGGCATACCCTTTTTAAGCGCGGGTTTCGTGGACGCGAGACAGAATACTTAGGCAGTTTTGACCTACCTTTGTCTCCCTGGTATAAAATCTATACCTTTTTAAGCAACAGCCGCTATTTTCTGGCCGGCTTAAAAAATTCTAAGATCAAATCTGATGCCAAAAAGTGAACCCTGCTATAGTGAAACCGGCTGCCATCGATCTCTAATATGATTTCTAATCAGTTTGTCTATCCCTTCTGTCATTATATGCAATCGAAGGCCTACGCCGGTTTTATGCAGAAACTGGGCTGGGAAGTTGAAATAATTTCAACCCGCGCTGATCTGGTTTATCTTTATTCTAAAAAAGTTCCCCTTCTTGGCTCTGTTGCCAAAATCCCGCGCTCGACCGTTTCCTTACCCATGGATCTGGTTGATCAGGCTGCCAAAGAGAAAAAGGCGCTTTTTGTGAAAATAGAGCCTTCTGCCACGCTTGACAAAATGGACGCTTTACCCGAAGGATTCAGGAAAGACTCGCCCATTTTGCATACCAAAACCATACTTGTCGATCTGGCTCCGATTCCGGAAAAGATTGAAAAAAGTTTCAAGGGTGACGTGCGAACCTGTATTCGTAAAGCTTTGAAAGAAAATCTGGTCGTGCAAGAAAGTAACGATCTCGGCCAGTTCTATGCTCTTTTTGAAAAAACCGCCAAAGAGCGGGGATTCTATCATCCTTACAAAAAGCAAATGAAAAACCTTCGGGATGCCTTTTTCTCACAAGTAAAACTTTTTTTGGCTTTTCAGAAGCCTCTCGAAAAACATCCTGACCCGCTGGCAGGCTGTTTTGTAATCACACACAATCAGGTTGCCTACTATAAATATGCCGCCTCAACGCCCGCAGGCAGGAAAAAGGGCGCCAGCTATCTTTGCCTTTGGAAAGCTATGGTAGCCTGCAAGAAAACCGGCTGTCACACTTTTGATCTGGAGGGAATCGCAGACGAACGTTACCCCCAGACCCGAAAATACCGCAACTTTACCCACTTTAAGCAATCCTGGGGCGGGAAAGAAATTACCTACTTGGGCTCGTTTGCTAAACCGTACTCGACTTTTTACAAACTTCTCAGTAAAATAGAATTGATTTAAAAAAGCCTGTCATTCTGGCTCGTCCAGAATCCGATTCTGGAATCACCCTCCGAATCGGAGGGATACCCAGAATGACGATAATTCTTTAGCCAGTTGCCAGAAGCCGGTAGCTTTCTAAGTCGAACTTTTGCATTTTGACTTTTGACTTTTTTATTGGTGCTTCTCCGTTTCGTCCGCCTCCGTCAGATGGACGGATCAACGGACTCCAGTCGAAGAATAATCCTATTGTTCGATCCGCCAGCCGGCGGAGAGAACTACTTTCGGTTTTATTGTTCGATCCGCCGAGTCGGCGGAGAGAACTACCTTAATTTTGACTTTTAACTTTTTACTTTTGACTTTTCTTTATGAAACTAATCCATTTTGCAGACCTTCACCTTGGCATGGAAAATTACGGGAAAACCGACCCCGAAAGCGGTTTATCGACCCGGTTGTTGGACTTTTTGCGTTCCTTTGATTTCATGGTGGATTATGCTTTGGAAGGGAAGGTTGACGCCGTTCTTTTTGCCGGCGACGCTTACAAAAATCGCGAGCCGACCCAAACCCATCAGCGCGAATTTGCCAAGCGGATTTTAAAACTTTCCAAAAACCAAATCCCGGTCGTACTCCTAGTCGGCAACCACGACACGCCCAATGTCGCGAGCAAAGCCAACACTTTGGACATTTACTCCACTTTGGAGATGGACAACGTTTTTGTCATCCGCACTCTACAGCTTGTTGAAATTCCACTGCACAATGCCGAATTTGCCAAACTGCAAGTCATCGGTCTCCCCTGGCTTTCCAGAAAAGAATTTGAACACTTGGCCCAAACTTTACCCGTTCTCTATAAAAATATAAAACCGGAATATCCGACCGTAACCGTTGTCCATGGGACGGTTGAGGGAGCGGTCTATGGCAGTGAACGAGCGTTAACTTTAGGCAAAGACCCCATTCTGCCTCTTCCGCTTTTAACCCATCCTGCCGTTTCCTATGTGGCCTTGGGTCATATCCACAAAAGGCAAATTTTGTCACAAGATCCGCCGACTCTCTATTCCGGTTCTCTGGAAAGGGTTGATTTTGGTGAAGAAAAAGAAGAAAAGAGTTTTGAGCTGGTCGAAATCAATGACCAAAAAAAGGCGAAGCACCAACCGATTTTAACGCCGGCGCGCCGTTTTCTAACCCTCAATTTCGATCTTTTAGGTGAATCTTTTGATCCCACCGAAAAAATTCTAAAAGTAGCTCAAAAATCGGACTTAACAGAAACCATTGTAAAGGTTGTCTTGAATATCTCAACCGAAAATTTAGAAAGATTGAGAGTGGCGGAAATTAAAAAAGCCATTGAGGAGAAAGCCCATCTTTTGGCGGGAATTACCAAGAACGTTGAACGCTCGGTGCGGCAAAGACTGGAGGGCGTTTCTGCAGAAACCTTGTCGCCCTTGCAGGCTTTGCAAATCTACTTTGAGGCTAAAGAGTATCCCAAAGAAAAGATTAAGGTCTTGGAAAAATACGGCCGGGAGCTGATGGAGGAATTTAAAGAAATCGCTGGCTAGGGTTTGACGTTTTTGAAGGGTGTCATTCCTGACCCCTTTTGTGTCATTCCTGACCCCTTTTGTGTCATTCCCGACCTGATCGGGAATCCCGTTGGATTGTCCTTTTTGCCCACGGGATTCTCACGTCGTCCCCGCCCCCGCCTGCCGGCGAGGCAGGGATTCGGCGGGGACTCCTCAGGATGACACTGGCGGCAGGCAGAGTAGGTTTTCCTGTCTGCAGCAGACAGGAATTTCAAATTTTAAATTCCTAATTTGTTCACTCTTTGAGTGAAGAAATGTTTAATGTTTAAAAATTAGAAATTGATTAAAAATTGAAAATTAGAAATTGGAAATTAAAAAAGTATGATTCCAGAAAAACTGAGTCTTAAAAATTTCACTTCCTACGGCGACGACAACCCGCCTCTTGATCTTTCCAGAATGCATCTTACCTGTCTTTCTGGCCCCAATGGCGCCGGAAAATCTTCGCTTTTAGACGCTTTTACCTACGCTGTCTGGGGCGAGGCTCGCGGAAAATCGCCGGACGATTTGGTGAGGCTTGGACAAAACCTCATGGAGGTCGAATTTGAGTTCAGACTGGACAAGGCCTGCTACAGAATTCAACGCGCACGTAATTTGAAAAGGGGGTTAAGCGAGCTTTCCCTTTTTAGCAAAACTGCCAAAGGCAAACAGTGGTCCAATCTGACCGAAGGCACCATTAAAGAAACGCAGACCAGGCTGGATCAGATCTTAAAAACTTCCTATGAGACTTTTGTCAATTCGGCTTTCCTGCGCCAAGGCAGGGCTGACGAATTTACCCTCAAAGGACCGACTGAGCGTAAGAAAATCTTAAGCGAAATTTTAGGCTTGCAGATTTACGATGAGCTGGAAGAAAAGGCCAAAGAAAACGCCAAAGCAAGGGGGCAGGAAATTTTGCGGCTGGAGACTCAGTTGGGCGAAATCGAAAATGAATTGGGACAGGCCGAAATCAGACAGATGCAGTTGAAGCAAGCCGAGGAAAAAGTTTTAGGCCTGGAACAAAAATTGGCGGAGACTGAACAACAAATCAAGCTTTTGACCGAAACCAAAGAGGTTCTTTTGATCGAAAAGGCTAGTCGGGAACAGCTGGAAAAATCAATCAATCGCCAAAAAAGAGAATTGAGCGAGCGGCTGATCCAAAAAAAGAAAAAGGAAGAACAGATCCTCAGGCTCAAATCCACTCTAACCCGTAAAGATGAGATTGAAAAGAAATACGCCTTAAAAATGAGCCTGCAAAAAACAAACGACGAGCTGAACGAAAAACAGTCGGTTTTGATAAAACTCATCGCTCAGAAATCCGGGCTGGAAAGCCAACTGCAATCTAAACAAGCGCAAAACGAGCAGGAAATCGCCAAACTTCTCGTTCAATGTCAAAACCTGAAACAAGAAGGTTTGAACCTAAATGAGCAGATCGCCAAAACCAAGGACAGTCAAAAACGCTGTCCTTTGTGCGGTAATCCCCTCGGTTTAGAACAGCAACAAGATGTTTTGAAAAAACTGAATCTGGAGCACGACCAAAAACTTAACCTCTATCAAAAACACCGGATGCAGATTCAAAAGTTGCAGGCCACTAAATTTGAAAACGAGCCTCTGCTCAAAATCCAAGAGATGATTAAAAAGAATGATTACGACGAGGAAAAACATCGGTTGGTGAAATCCCGGCTTCTGCAGTTGAAGGGAGTGGAGGAAGAAAAAACCACCCTGGAGACAGTTGGCGCCACTCTAAAATCAGAGGCAGAAAACCTTAAAGCGCAGGAGGAATCGATGGGTGAGGTCCAAAAAACTCTGGCCGAAGAACAACAAGCTTTCGCCCAAACACGCGATGTCGCTTTGGAGATTGCCGAAAATCAGAAATTGTTAGCAGAAAAAACGCTCGCTCAAAAATCTCTCCTGGCTGAAGAAAGGGGTGCACGCGCCATTTTAGGCGAAGCGAAGGGACTGGTTTCCCGCAGCGAACAGCTTTCCGGACTACGCTTGCAGAAAATGGCGGAGCGGGATTTCTTTTCACAAGAGAAAAACAATTATGAAGAGTTAAGCCTGGCTTTCGGGAAAAAGGGAATCCAGGCCATGCTTATTGAAACTGCCATTCCGGAAATCGAAGAAGAAACCAACCACCTTTTGGACAGGCTGACCGATGGCCGCTTGAGAGTGACCTTACAAACCCAAAAAGACACCAAAAAAGGCGACACTGTTGAAACTTTGGAGATTGTGATCGCAGACGAGCTCGGTTCGCGCGCTTATGAAATGTATTCCGGTGGTGAAGCTTTTCGAGTTAACTTTGCCTTGCGGCTGGCGCTTTCCAAACTCTTAACTCAGAGGGCCGGAACCAAACTTCAATTTCTGGTGATTGATGAAGGTTTCGGCACCCAAGACACCCAGGGCCGGGAACGCCTGGTAGAAGTGATCAATGAGATTAAGGATGACTTTGAAAAAATTCTAGTGGTTACCCATCTTGACGAATTGAAAGAGCTGTTTCCGGTGCGGATTGAGGTTGAAAAGAAAACTGACGGGTCGCATTATAATTTAGTGGGGATCTGATGAAGAAACTGATTTCAAAGGAAAACTTTCTATGCAACGCTTTTTAATCCCTTTCCTGTTGCTAACCTTGGCTGCCGGAGCCGTGCTCTTCTATCTTTGCGAAACCCATTCACCCTTTACGGACGGAAGTGAAATCAGTCTAAAAATCTTGCTCTTTTTTTTCTTAGCTTTCTGGACAGAGCTGTGGTGCGTTGTCACTCTGCTTTTCTATCTTTTACGCTTGGCTTTCGGCAAAATCGACTCTCCCCGCCTCATCTTTCGGCAATCTTTACGCCATGGGGCGTGGGTGGCTTTTTTTGTCGTTTTTTTGCTCATCTTTCAACTTTTAAAGGTTTTACAACCTTTGAATATTCTTCTTCTGGCGGCTTTCCTTTTTTTCTTAGAACTTTACTTTAACCGTAAGAATTCCCCGCCTGTCCACAAAACAATTCAAAGCCCAAAGAGGTAGTTCTCTCCGCCGACTCGGCGGATCGAACAGTAACGGAGGGTAGTGTCATCCCGTCCGCCACCGGTGTCATCCTGAACTTGCCTGCCCGCCGAATCTCTGCCTCGCCGACAGGCGGGGTGAGGGATTCAGAATCCCGTGGGAGTGAGGGAAGGAAATTTCGTAGCGGCGAACTTGAGTTCGCCATGATCTGGGAACGTGGAAACCTAAAGGTTTCCGCTACCAGCCAGAATAAATAGTCGAGTTTCCAAGACGGGTAAAATCCAGAGAAAGGCTTTGCAGTAACCCAAAAATAGATTCGACCTCCCGCTTTCTACTGCCTAAAACAGTCTTTGCTTAAAATTTGCCAGTTATGTTAAAATACGAGCATGGCTCAAGGAAAGTTTTTCATCACGGCTGCAATCCCCTATGTTAATGCCGCCCCTCATTTGGGACATGCTTTGGAAATTATTCAGGCAGATGTTACCGCGCGCTATGCAAAATTGATAGGTCATGAGGTTTGTTTTTTAACCGGAGCGGATGAAAACTCTCTCAAAAATGTCCAATCGGCTGATAAAGAAGGAATAACTCCCCAGCAACTTTGTGACCAAAATTCAGCCAAATTCCGCCAACTCTATCGCGATTTAAATATCTCTTTAAATATCTTCCAGCGCGGAACAGACCAAAAAAAACACTGGCCGGGTGTTTACAAACTTTGGCAGGCCCTGGAGGAAAGCGGAGATATTTATAAAGGCAAATACGCCGGTTATTATTGTGTCGGCTGTGAAGCTTTCTATCAGGCAGGCGAGCTTAAGAATGGAAAGCTTTGTCCCGAGCACGCAACTCCCCTGGAGTGGATTGAGGAAGAAAACTATTTTTTCCGCCTTTCCCGCTATCAGGAAGCTTTGCAACACCTTATCCAGAGCGACGAATATAAGATTATTCCCTCTTTCCGCAAAAACGAAATTTTGACTTTTTTAAATGAGGGATTACAGGACTTTTCTATTTCCCGCTCGAAGAAGCGGGCACGAAGCTGGGGCATTCCGGTGCCCGGCGACCCTGACCAAATTATTTACGTTTGGATTGACGCTTTGGATATTTATATGACCGGCATCGGTTTCGGCTGGGACGAGGCCAATTTCGCCAAATGGTGGCCGGCTGATTTACACGTCATCGGCAAGGGAATCATCCGTTTTCATGCACTCTTCTGGCCGGCGCTTTTAATGTCGGCCAAACTCCCTTTGCCCAGAAACTTATTCGTTCATGGGTATATTACCCATGGCGATCAGAAAATGAGCAAATCGCTGGGCAATGTCGTTGATCCCTTTCCTCTGATTCACAAATATGGGATTGATCCTTTACGCTATTTTTTACTCTCTCAGATTCCGGCCTATCAAGACGGAGACTTTACCGAAGAAAAAATGAGAAGCGCTTATCAGGCCGATCTGGCCAATGGGCTGGGCAATCTCGTTTCGCGGGTGGCAACCTTATGCGAAAAATCGAATTTGGATCTTTTAAAAACCGATATTAGTCTCTCTGAAACCTGCCCGCGTTATCATGCCACTTTGAAAAGCTTTAATTTTAACCTCTCTTTAGGCCTTTTGTGGGAACAGATCCGGGAAATTGACCGCTTCATCGATCAAAAGAAACCTTGGGAGTTGCTGCAGAAAGGATCGCCCGAGATAGGCAAAGTCTTGCAGGCAGCCGTCGATGAAATCCGCAAAATCGGACTGTTGCTGGCCCCTTTTCTACCCCAAACCGCTCTCAAAATCCAGGACCAATTCAAAAATCCCAAAATTAAAGTACAACCATCTCTTTTCCCTCGTTTGTAAACTTTGGAGCGAAGATGTCTTTTTTAATCGACACCCATGCACATTTGAATTTTCCGGAGTTTGAGACCGATCGCAATGAAGTCATAGCCAGAGCTTTCGCTGGCGGAATAAAAGTCATCATCAATCCGTCTTCCTCTGTGGCAACGAGCAGAACTGCGGTAAAGCTGGCCCAAGCCTACCCTCAGATTTTTGCGGCTGTAGGAGTACACCCTTACGAGATTGATACTTTCTCTGCCTCTGCCTTGGAAGAATTGATCCTCAAGCCTAAAGTTGTCGCCTTAGGCGAGTGCGGATTGGATTTTTTCCGCAGAAAGAACCGCGAAATACTTGAAAAACAAAGGGTGGCTTTTGAAAAACAGTTGCGGCTGGCAGAAAAATACAATTTGCCTGTGATTGTCCATTCCAGAAATGCATTTGACTTGACCTTGGCGATTCTCAAAGAATACGATGTCAGGGCGGTTTTCCATTGCTGGTCATATGGATTGAAAGAAGCGTTGACGGCAATCAAGAGCGGTTATTCCATTTCTTTCACCGCTATAGTGACTTATCCCAACGCCGATCCGATCCGGCAAACAGCCGCCGCCATTCCGCCGGACAAGTTCTGGTTGGAAACTGATTCGCCTTTATTGCCGCCTCAAAGCCAACGGGGTCAAAGAAATGAACCGCAAAATCTTTGGGAAATTGCCCGCCAGGTGGCGGATTTAAGGCAAGTTGACCTGAACATTCTGGTTGAGAAAACTAGTGTTAATGCCATCCGTTTTTTTAAGCTTAAAGATCTGAAAAAATGGTAAAATAGACATGCAACTTTGTTAAAACAATTTGTCGTCCCATACAGGACAATGTCATCCTGAGCGAAGTCGAAGGATCCCGTAGGAAGCAAGTATGGAAAGCTTAGCTTTCGAAAAGCAAACTTAAAGTTCAAAGTGTAAATCTCAAAACCTAGTTTAAAGTTAAAAACTTTTTGGCTTTAATCTTGCGTCAAAAATGGAAACCTGGATTCCCTTGTCAGTTGGGAATGACAGGCATGGCCAAAAGTGACATTCTGTTTTTAAAGGACTAACCGAAAAAAGCCATGAAATCTCAAAGAGTCATCGAAATTGTCATTGGTCTTGTAACCTGGCTGGCAATCACTTCTCCGATCTGGGCCTCATTTTTAATTCCGAAGGTGATGGCCTATTTTATTATTCTCATGGCCGTCTATTGGCTTTACAAATCCGCCAAGTATGCCGTTTCCGCCGTTTTTGGATTTATAACCATCAAAAGAAACGAAAAAATGAATTGGCTCTCCTTGGCGCAAAAGCATCCCGACTTTGAAAAGGTTTCGCACATTGTCATCATTCCCAACTACAAGGAATTGGAGGAAAAAATCCGCATTAATTTGCAATACCTGGCAGCTCAGACTTTATCATCTCGCAAAATCATCGTGGTCTTAGCCATGGAAGAAAGAGAGGGAGCGGAGGCTAAAGCAAAAGCCCGTCATCTCAGCGACGAATTTGGCGACACTTTTGGCCTTATTACTGCCACTTTTCATCCTGATCTTCCCGGAGAACTCAAGGGCAAGTCATCCAACGAAGCCTGGGCAGGAAGAAAGATCAAGATGGATCTGGTTGACCGCAAAAACATGGATATCAATTTTCTAACCATCACTTCTTGTGACGTCGATTCCCTTTTTAACCCTCAGTATTTTGCGGCTTTAACCTGCCTTTTTTTGAATGATCAAAACCGCTATCGCAAATTTTGGCAAGGCTTACTCACCGAATATGCCAATCTGGACAGGACCATTCTGCCCGTACGCCTGGTCTCTGCCATTGATTCGGTCCTGAGAATGGCCCTGCCGTTCCAGGAGGGATTCTTTCTGCCTTATTCCACCTATTCAGCCAGCCTGAAAATGGTTTTCGAGGTGGGTTTCTGGGATACCGACATTATTCCCGAAGATTGGCATATGTTTTTTAAATGTTTTTTTAATCTCAAGGGAGAGGTGGAAACGATGCCTATCTATCTTACCAATCATGGAGATTCAATCGAGGGGAACGACTTTTTTGATGCTTTGAAAAACCGCTATGTGCAAAACCGCCGTCACGCCTGGGGAGTGACCGATATCCCCTATATTATCGTGCAATGGGCCAAACACCCGGAGATTCCTTTTTTCAGGAGAACTCTTTTAGTGATTCGCTCTTATGAGGCTCATTTCCTGTGGCCCACCTCCTGGTTTCTTTTGACTTTGGGGGTAAATCTGCCGGTGGTTATCAATCCTCAGCTCAAAGAAACCGTCTTGGGTTACAATTTTTCCATCTTTGCGAGAAATATTCTGGCCGTGTGTTTGGTTCTGACCTGTGCTTTTATTATTCTCGATCTTCTCTCCCATCCGCCGCAAAATAAGAGTGACAAAATCTGGGTTCGGATCCTCTCCTTTCTGCAATGGTTTTTAATGCCCTTTATTACTCTTTTTTTAGCCACACTGCCTGGATTGGATGCGCATACCCGGATTATGCTCAATCGCCGAATTGAGTATAAGGTTTCTGAGAAAAGAGTGGGGAAAGGTCATTAAAATAACTCAAAACGCAACTGGCAGCCGACTGTCCACCGAAAACAAGAGAAACAAGAGGTTAACAAGAGGTTTCTCCTCTTGCAAGAGGAGAAACCTCTAACAAAACCTCTAACAAACCTCTAACGTCTCTAAAAAACGGAGGGAAGTGGGAAGGAGGATTGCAGAAGTATTCCTTCTCCTTAAAGGAGAAGGAGAGCCCACCAAGTCGGCGGAAACTCCAGAATCCAGGAAAGAGCGATTCTGTGACAATTTGGATAAGATCAAGGATGACACCTTTACCATGGTCGTCCTTTCAGGTTAAATTTGAAAGAGAGGTTTTACTATGTCTTGGTTTGCAAAAAAATCGCTTATCAAAAAGAGGGTAGTTTCCAACTCTGAAGATCCAAAAAGATTAAAGGATAAATCCCTCTTTCCCAAGCTTTCAATCTTTCAAGACAAATCAAGCGAATTTTCATTGATTGGAATTGCGCTTGTGTTTTCAAGTCTGCTCGTCATCCTTTCCTGGCAATACTCATTTCTTCCTCCCCAAATTCCCTTTTATTACAACTTAAGCGGGGGCGAAAGACTGGCCGGCAAAGAAATTCTCTGGTTGGTTCCGTCAGTCCTGGGTATTTTTTCGACCATCAATCTCACCTTGGCCCAACTGAACTATAAGCGCGAGCCTGTCCTCTCGCGGGTTTTGATCATTGCCCTATTTTTTATTATTTTCTTAAGTTTTCTTGGCGTTTTGAAGATTATTGGTTTGGTGATTTAAATGGAATTTCTGCTGGTAGTCTTCATCCCATTCATAACGACTTTAATCTTGACTCCCCTAGTAATGCGGTTGGCTCTCCGATGGGGATTTAAAGATGATCCTCAAACCCACCACCACCCGGCGATCCTGCACCGTAAAGCCCTGCCTCGCGCCGGAGGATTACCAATTTATATCGCCTTGGTTGTCTCGATTTTGATCTTCTGCCCTTTGGAAAAACACTTAATCGGCTTAATTTTAGGAGCCACTATTATCGTAATCGACGGACTTTTGGATGATAGATACAACCTTCATCCCTTATTACGTTTTATCTCGCAATTTGTAGCCGCCGGAATAATCGTCCTCTCCGGGGTCGGGATCACCTACATCACCAATCCTTTCGGCGGACTCATCCGTCTGGATGTCGTCAATATCACTCTCAACTTTTTCGGCGAACACCATCTCTTGCTTCTGGCTGATCTTTTCGCTCTCTTCTGGATCGTGTGGACGATGAATTTGGTCAATTGGTCCTCGGGAGTTGACGGACAAATGCCGGGGTTTGTGATTATTGCTGCCGGAACCTTGGCTCTGTTAGCACTTCCGTTTACGACTTATGACGCCAGCCAATGGACGGTTATTAAAATCTGTCTGATGGTTGTCGGAGCCACCTTGGCTTTTTTGATTTTTAACTGGCATCCGGCTAAAATCTTGCCGGGAGACAGCGCTTCCATGCTTTTGGGTTTTTTCTTGGCGGTTCTGGCCATTCTTTCCGGAGGCAAAGTGGCCACCGCAGTTTTGGTTTTAGGAATACCCACTCTGGATGCGGCCTGGGCAATTTTGCGGAGAGTAAGCAAAAAAAGGCTTCCCATCTGGGGAGACCGGAAACATTTGCACCATCAATTGCTTGATCTGGGTTTGAGTCAAAGACAAGTGGCAGTGATCTATTGGATTCTCACGGCAATTTTAGGAAGTGCGGCTTTACTTTTTTCGGGCCGTCAAAAACTGTGGCTCTTGATTGTCTTGGGGGGACTTTTAGCCTTCTTCTTAATTCTCATCCACCGCTTTATGAAAGCAAAAGCCAAAAAAGTAACAGTATAGCCAACATCTGGGTTAAAATTCCGAAGGTCTTTTTCCCGAAAAAAAGAGTGTTACGGCGGACATCCTGATCTATGCTGATATGGATATTTTCCCAACCTTGAAAAAAACGGGAACGACAATGAAAAAAGTAAAAAGGAATCCGCATGGCATCCGGCAGGATGGCCATTCCAGCACAGATCAAAATTAACCAAAATTTAGATGTCGAAAAACCTTCCCGGAAGGCAAAAAACAAACCCAGACCCAGCGATAAGAAGGAATCTATGAGAAGGACTACAAAGGCTTTCTTGTCTCGCAACAGATTGGTAATACTCGTTGTCCAGTGAGGAATGGCATCCAAAACAAAGTGCGAAAAAAATGCCAGGATAATTGCCAGGAAAGGATTTTGGATTTTAGCAGCAATGACAATTCCTGCCACAGCATGGGGAGTTAAAAACATGAGTTTCATCTTAAATTTTTCAATTCATTTTGTCAATTAAGTTGTTTGTATTTATTCGGTTCTTTCCAGTAGATTGTCATTTCGAGTGAAGCCGAAGGCGTAATCGAGAAATCCCTTCTGGTTTTTAAAAAAGGGGTCCCTCTCCGCCAGCTGGCGGACTCGGGATGACAGTTTTAGCCATTTCGATTCACTAAACAGCAACTTCAAAATTACACTGTGTTTGGAGAAAACTGAATAGTTACAGTTGCTTCAAAGTGGTTTTTAAGGGTAGACATTATTTTGAACTTGACGTATATTGTGATTATGGAAAAGTTACTCAAGGGAATGTTTTTCCAAGAAATAGTCGATCAGGTTCACGGACAAAAGGGTGAAAAGGCTCTCTGCGAACTGGAAAGACAGTTCGGCAAGCCACTCACTTTCTCCAACTTCAAAGGATATCCGCTGGAAGATCACCTTAGACTCCTAGAACTAGGCTCCAAAATTATTTTCAAGGATAAAGACAGAAAGGAAGCTATCTTTGAGATGGGTAAACTTTCCTGGCTGACTTTTGCCCAAAGCATGGTGGGAAAAACGGTGCTGGCACTGTACGCTAAAGATCTAAGGAAAACCGCCCTTTCCATTGCCAAACTCTGGGGAATGATAACTAACTTCGGTGTGCGCGAATGTCAAGATTTGGGAGAAAGAAAGGTTAAAATCATCATCAAAGAAGATCCGCGTCCACCTGAATATATTGTTGGGGTCCTAAGCGGCGCGGTTGAATTTTTTAAGGCTGTCCCTAAGATAGAAACGAAAGTGTTCTCATCTGAGCATTGTGAGTTTATCGTCAGCTGGGAAAACCCCCGGACATGAACTACCACGGCCTGCCGCCGTGGTATCCTCCCCGCCTCCCTTTTGGTCATCCTTATCTAGTCTATTTTACGTCATTCTGGCTCAGTCCAGAATCTAATTCTGGAGCCCCCGCCGAGTCGGCAAGTCACCAGAATGACAGTAATGTACTTCTCCATGCTCCCGCCTTTGTCGGTATGAGTCGAAGCATAATAATTTTATTGTTCGACTTTTATGGAGAACTACCTTTTTGACTTTTGGCTTACTTTTGACCCTTAAGTTTTGCCCGTCAATTGGTGTAATCTCTTCAAGGCTCTCTTTTCTTCATAATACCCCAGCTTTGCCCATCTGACCGCTTTTTCCAAAACCCCGATCGAAGCATCATAGGTTGTTCGCTCCACCGGAAAGGGGTAGCCGTCTTTGCCGCCATGGGCAAAAGCAAAACGGGCCGGGTCGCGAAAGGAAGGGGCTTGGCCGTAGATTAGTTCGGCAATCAAAGAAAGCGCCCGCAGTGTTTTTGGACCGACACCTTTTGCCGACAACAAGGCTTCAAAATCTTGAGGTTTGGTTTCTTTGACGAATTGTAAAATTTTTTTGAGTCTGCCAAGATCAAAATCCTCGGCATAGATCGGGTGGTGGAAAGGCAGTTTAAGGGTATCGATTTTTTGGAAATGACTGACGAGCCCGGCAGGCGAGATTTCATTTACGAGTTTTGTTTCCAACTTTCTGATCCCCTGGCTTTGAGAAGCGATTAAGTTTAAAACGGCGGTTTCTTTCCGATCGCAGCAGATCGCGTTTTGCGGCTCCTCTACAAAACTTTTTACCGTTTCCGAAATCCAATGATAGCGCCGCGCCATCTTATTTTTCTCATTCATACCCTGCTGAATCACAATCCATTTCCCCTGATCGGTAAAAATGAAATTATGATGATAAAGCTGGTAACCATCCTGCAGGGCACTGCTGTCGACTTTGGCCGACATTTTGGAAGCGTACACCAAGGGCGCGGCATCAAAGCCGTATTGTTGGCCGAAAGCTTCAATCTCGTGCGGAGTTTTTCTGGAAGTTGCTCCCTTGCCGCCGGCCATAAAAAAACCTGTTTCTTTTTCCAAGCCTTTCAACCCTTCCTTGAGAGCTCCGGTCGTGGTGGTGGTTAATCCTGAAGAATGCCAGTCAAAACCCAAAACACAACCTAAAGCCTGAAACCAGAAGGGATCGGATAATTTGTAAAGTAGATCAGAAACGCCAAAATCCTCAATGATATATAAAGCGATCTGCCGCGCCAACGGTACCATGCGTTCGAAAAGCCATTTGGGAGCACTGCCAAAATGTAAGGGCAGCTGCGCCGTTCCGACTTTCATCTTAATCTCCTTTTTGAAAACCCGAAGATATACCGAAAGTACAACAGGTCGAACCTGTTTTTTGGGTTGCTGTTGCGCCTTATCAAAGCTTAGCTTTACTTGGCAAGCTAGGTTTCCATCTTAAATTATCATGGTTATCGCCGTAGCGGAAACCTTTAGGTTTCCATGTTCTCGGATCATGGCGATTCTTGCTGTTGCCGCTACGAAGTCTCCTTCCTTCATTCCTACGGGATTCAGCATCCAGTACGGGATGACATAGGTTTAATTTTTAATTCAGAATTTTTAATGTTTAAACCTTAAAAATTATAGATTCCCACAGGCTTTACGCCGTGGTACTCTGAAATCGCAGGTTCCCGTCGAATCGGCGGGCGACTTCGTCGAATATTTTTGAAGGATTCACCCACGGGTAAACCCGTGGTTCTCTCCTGCGATTATAGACAAACTTAATTAGAAGGGTAATTCCTGATTTTAGCCACTAAAATCGATCACTTTTTTAAACAAACGGTCTGTTTGCAATTTGACATCCAACCTTCGGTAATTATACCTCCAAACATACTCACCAAGAAAGAGAGGAAGATATTTTCTTTTAACGCCTCCCTTGGCCGCCAACTTTCTTTTTAGGTATCCCCAAAATCCTTCCAGTCCATTAATGTGATTTTTGCCCCGGACATATTCCTTTGCTCCGTGTTCTACCGTTCGGTGGACATATCCTTTAGCCGCTAGTCCGGTGTAAGCTCTCCAAGTATCGGAACAAACCCTTGAGCCGGCCTTGACTTTCCTGGTAATGATCGGCAGCAAATCTATCGCTTCGGCATCCTCAATCAACCTGGCAAAGACCTTGCCTTGACGGGTTAAAATGCCAAACACGGGTTGTTTTGTTGTTCCGAAGCCTCGTTTGCTTTCCGATTCTTTTTTAAGCTGACTTTTCCGTTTGTTTTTCTTCTGCCCTCCCAGATAGGTTTCATCTACCTCTACTGTTCCGGAGAAAACTCCGGGAACATCTTGCACCATTACTTTTCTGGCTATACCCACCGTTTTCTCCACCGAGTAATGGCTAACCCCGTTTGTGCACTGATGGTCCTTAGGCTATGCCCGAGAACAAACCAAAACAGAATCTTTTTCCAAACCGTTTTCATTAGCCCTAATCAGGCAATCTTTGGTTTCCACCCGTATCGGCAGTTTTTACACCGTTTTTTACTCCTTCTGACAGAGTAAAACTTTCTGTTTTGACACCGAGGACAAGAATATCCCTTCATAACGACCTAATTATATCATTGTTGGTGGTCGTTTTCAGGACTTACCCATTAGAAAACGTGCCTATGGTGTGCCTGTCCGCTTGCCTGGCGGATCTATACGCTAAACCAATTTGGTTTACCTATAGAAATTACTTTTGAGTTTTGACTTTTTACTCTTGACTTTCCTTCAGCCAGCTGCGTTATTTTTTGAATTTTTAGGAAAGTTGAGTATATAATAACTTTATGGAAATCGATTATGATAAAAACCAGGTCCCTGGATATTTCCTGCTGGAAGACGTGAATTTCGTCAGAAAGGAAAAAGGGCCGTTCGGTATCACCAAACTTAAGAAAATATTTCCGGAAATCGACATTGACAAGATCTCGCCCTTCCGCAAATATCCTCTAAAACACGAACTTGCGCTCTTGAAAGCCGCCGCTATTATAATTTACGGGGACGATTCGCCGACTTCTTGGGCCAAGCTTGGCCGGCACGATTTTGAAACCATGGCCAATTCAAATTTAGGCAAAGTTCTAATCTCTCTTTTTGGCAAAGATGTGGTTAAATTAATCAAAAACGCCAGCCGGTTTTTTCACTTCTTCGCGCCGTTTATCACCTTTAGTTATCAAGAATTAGACAAACATCATGCCATCTTCACCATTGAGAACGATCCCTATCCCAGGGAATATTATCTGGGATACTTCCTGGCTCTGAGAGATTTTATTGGAAGTCATGGGATAATCACGGTTAAGGATGCCGGCGGCAGAAAATATATTTATGAAGTCTATTGGTAAAAAGATAGTCTTATGCCCGATACGCAAACGGTTAATTAAACAGGGAGAATCCGTATGGAAAGCGAAAAAGAAAAAGTTCCTGGTTTCTTTTTAATCGAGGATGCCAATTTTGTCAAAAAGATGAAAGGTCCACGCGGCATTGAAAAACTAAAAAAATTGCTGCCAAGTCTTAATCTTGACAAACTCTCGCCGGTACGCAAATATCCTTTGACGCAAGAAATCGAGATGTTGCGCGCGACAGCCAAAGTGGTTTATGGAGATGATTCGCCTGCCTCCTGGGAAAAATTGGGGCATCATGATTTTGAAACCGTCAGAGATTCAAGTTTGGGAAAAATCTTGCTGTCTTTATGGGGCAACAGCTTCGTCAATCTGGTTAAAAACGGTAGCCGTCTGTTTTTCTTCTTCGCTCCTTTTGTGAAATTTACGTACGAAAATCTTACCGAGCAGGGAGCAATTTTTACCGTTGAAAATAATCCCTATCCCAAAGAATACTACCTAGGTCTTTTTAAATCCATCCAAAATATGGTTAAAGCCGGCGGAGAGATAACCGTGACTAAGGTGAACCCCAAAAAACATGTCTATCGTCTCAAATATTAACTGCTACAGGTTAAGCATGGCCAACATCAGAAGGATTCCTAAGCCGATGCCTAAAAACTGGTTTAAAGCTTGTGAAGGATGAAGTTCTTTATGGAGTTCAGGCAAAAGATCGGAGCCGGCGATATACAAAAATCCGCCGGCCGTTGCCGGCAGAATATAAAGATAGATGTCTTCAATTTTGATTCTCACCAAAATCACAACCAAAACCCCCAGCAAAGCTGCCAGTGCCGAAATAAAGTTATAAAGCAACGCTTTTTTACGGGAATAGCCGGCGTGAAGCAAGACCCCAAAATCGCCGATCTCCTGTGGAATTTCATGGGCTAAAACGGCCAGAGTGGTTGTGATCCCCAAAGTAAAGTTGGCTAAAAAACTGCCGGCAATCAAAACCCCATCCAGAAAATTGTGCAGTCCGTCACCGATCAAATTCATGGTGGCAATGCTGCTGCTATGCTCTTTACATTCAGGGTCGTGACAGTGGTGCCACTTGACCATTTTTTCCAACGTAAAAAAGAGAAAAATGCCGCCCAGAATCAGGAGAGAAATTTTGATCTCCAACCCCATCCTCTCGTAAATATCTGGAATAAGGTGCAGGAAAACGTCTCCGAAAAGAACGCCGGTGGCAAAAGAGACTAAAAAGGAGATGATCTTTTTTAAATCCTCTTTTTGGAGCGGTAGGAACAAAACCCCGACTAGGGAGATTGAACTGACAATCAAAACCGCCACCAAAGAATAAACTGCATTAACCATAAAAAATAGTATACCAGCTTCACTTTAGAAAGTGAAGCTATGTAATTCTTTCTCCTAAAATCATTTTAGGAGGCTTGACTAAGCAGCGGTTGAATTCTTTGAAGAAGTGCTTGAGACCGGATTTCGTAGCTTTACCGTGGGTTTGCGCGTTGGCCACAAGAAATCTCCACCCATCGGTAGATAGAAAGCCGTAGGGTAAAAATTGTATTCAGAAAAAACTAATCACAACACAACGTTTTGGCTTTCAAGGCTAGATTTTCCAAGTAGATATTAAATACGAGAAAAAAGGCAATCACCCGCCCCTGGATTTATAAAAGAAACAATTTTGCCATACTTGTTGTTGGGAAGGTTGTTAGCTTTAGTGCGGATTTTCCGGCGATTAATGACTATGGACAAAACCGGCAGCTTCTTCAACATTGACTGTTTTGGTTTCACGATCATCTCCGTATTGGACCAATAAATTTCCACCCGTATCCATTACTAGCCCTTTCCTGCCGGAAGAACCGGTTACACTAACTTGGGCTTCGCTTGTATAAACCATTTTAGGATTATCTGGACTGAGGACATAATAACCACGGTCTTTTAACCATCCTGCTTTTCTTGGATCGTCGGTGACGGGTAAAACGATTTCATCGGGTTGAAGTCCATCTGTTCGCGGTTCAGAAACTCCTCTTCCCAATAAAACTAAATGTTGGATGTCAGTAATATTGACGGTAGCCACAGGGGTTCCGTCCTGCACAACAGCAGCGTACAGTTCCGGACTGTCTTTGCCAAGCAAACCCAGGGCCTTCAGACTTATTTTTAAACCCGGGACATCCAATTTTTCACCGCTCAACTCATATTCAAAAACACCCAAAGAAGCTGCGGGTCTTTCTCCTTCCGACGCCAGTGTCTTTTCTACTTCAGCTGGTTCAGGAGTAACCCCCTCCGGTCCTTTACCACCACTTAAAACAGCAGCAGCTCCGGCAAGAGTGGCGACTTTTAGAAACGTCTTTCTGCTTATTTTCGGCATAATATTCCTCCTTCTTTTTGTCTTTTCTTTTATTTTATCATATTCTATAACTGCTATATAATTCTTTCTCCTAAAATCATTTTAGGAGGCTTGACTAAGCAGCGGTTGAATTCTTTGAAGAAGTGCTTGAGACCGGATTTCGTAGCTTTGCCGTGGGTTTGCGCGTTGTCGACTTCCCAATATAAAACGTAGGTGAGAGCCTCTGGTTTACGCGTAAGCTTGATGGCCGGCTCGCCTCTTTTGGCGCCGCCGAAACTGGTCGGCCGGTGAGTCCGCTTCAGATAGCGCACGTCAAAGACTCCCGGAAATTCGGTATGGTGTTTGATAACTTTGCGGATCAGTTCTTCGAACATCTCTTCTTTTTCTACTCTGACGTCATAGATGCAAACTTCAACAAAATGAGACATGTTTTTACTCCTTTGGACAATCAAAAGGTTAAATTGCAGTTTCAAAAATTTCCGGCGGTTGTTTCCCAAAATCGCTGTATCGTAACCAAAAAGGGGCGATTCTAAACCACACACCCGCGGGCGACTCGAAATAGTCTTTCCACTCGGGATGAATATTCAGGGTATATTCTTTGGCTGCCCTTGCCTCTTTGCCGTAAAGTGCGCAGACTTTGCCGTCAAGCTGAACAGTCGGGTCATTTTTCAACCCGCCAATAACGAGTGCCACTTGATTATTTTCTTTAATGTTTGGATATTTCCGAGTATTTGTCTCGGTAAAAACATACATCTGAAAGTTGTTCTGAATGGTATAAACCAAAACTGCCGCCTCTGGTTTGCCTTCAAGACTTGCCGTGGCTAAAACACACAAGTCATTCTTTTTTAAAAACTCAAGCACGTCTTTGCTGGTCATCGGATTTTCTCCTTGTTAAAAAAAGTTTACGGCGCTGCTTTTTTGGCTCTTTTGGCTCTTAGTTCAGTCAATCCTTTTGCTTCCAGCTCGTCTGCTTTTCTGCGGGCTTCTAAAAATTCCTTATCTTTTGCAAGTCTTCTAAACCACTCACTCTCATAGAAATCTTTGAGGGTGGCTTTGGCGGATTGAAGATAAGCCACAATTTCCGGGTCACCAGCATGTTCAGGATAATAATCAAACTCAGGAACCGCTCCGTGATATTTTTGAGCCTGTGGACTTGCGGAGAGTAAATTAGATTCAACCGTAACATCTCGGTTAACATTGCCTTTATGGCAACAATCCTCGAAATCCAAAATCGCCTGGTCTGGGTACCCTAATTCAATTCCATCCTCTAAAATTTCCATTATGGTTTCTGGTAAAATTAAACCGTCTTGTTGAGCTGCTTTAAGCAAAGAACGCTCTTCTTGAGACCATGCCTTAAATCCTCCAAATCCTTCTCGTGCATCAAATCGTTCAACACCTGGAATCTGAGTATGTTTTGTTTTCCATTCTATTCCTTTTATTTTGGTGAGGAGACTGATTTCGTAGTGAGATAAAAAGACAAAAGGAATAAATCTTCTATCCTTTTATCCCGTCATGAAACTGAGTTCTGAAACCAGTTCCGAGTATTGCGCTTCAACCTTAAGATTGGAGATATGACAAAATTGCCCAAAGCAATTTAAAATCAAAATTAGCTCGCTTGGGCGAGCAAAAGGAAACCTGCCTGCATAAGCAGGTACCATGAGCGTCAGGCTCAGGGAGATTCATATTTTGTACTTTCAATGTTGACCCGTAAGTTTGTCTCTAATGCTCCTCGCTAGATAGAATACTCTTTCCGCTCTTAGTAAAGATTCATTTTCCTGCTCCGTAACCGCTCCTGGGGGGAATGTCTCAATTATTCGCTCTCCGCCCATTTCATCCCTTGCCATCCAAAGTGCTATCTCTCCTTGCGATTCCAGATAGTCAGCCACCGCCAACCCTCCTTCGTCTATTGCCACTCTATTATCTAACCAATCTAATACGGTAGTATCTCTCTTCAAATATG
>Ga0210049_1000640_pt1 | contig 30319 bp, 22 predicted proteins | sample CryGeyCG2014_300_2_FD_183964 | JGI IMG/M metagenome (GOLD analysis project Ga0210049, IMG submission 183964) | Groundwater microbial communities from aquifer - Crystal Geyser CG06_land_8/20/14_3.00 (SPAdes) (version 2) | ecosystem: Environmental > Aquatic > Deep subsurface > Groundwater | place... | reverse complement strand
CAGAGTTCTTCTAAAGTTGAATTGTTATTTAATATGATACAGTTTAAAAATAGATAAAAAAAGTATTGACAAATAGTTTAATATCTGGTATGCTTTTCTTAATAGTCTTATAAAAAACTGAACTGTTACAAAAAATGAGGTAAAAGATGAGAAGAGTATATCAGATTGTCATTATTTTTTCTTTCCTTTCAGGAATAATATTCCCCAGCCATTTATTATACGCCGCAGATGAGACAACCATGCCTTCTGAAGCCAAGATATCTCCATGGGGCGAAATCAAACTTCAATACGATGATAATGTTTTCTTGAGCTCAAGTAATGAAAAAGAGGACTTTATAGTAACTCTTACACCAGGGGTAACGGCATATCTGCCTATAAGCGGCAACATGCTCACCTTTGATTACCACGTGGATTTTAATAAATTTTTAGACAATTCGTCACAGGATGCCGCAAACCAGCATGCCTATGGCGGCCTGGACTTGAACTGGCGTGATGTTACCTTTAATATATATGATCAATTCGACCATGTATTTGAAAGGCCAAGCATTGAAGATACCAGCAGGATTAAAAGGGATGATAACCGGACAGGCATTACCGCAAAAGTCCAGAAAGACAGGCTGGGGATACAACTGGGTTATGAGAACTTCACGCGGGATTATAAAGATCCTGCTTATACAGGCTTTGACAGGACAGACAATACCTACTCTTTAATGCTCACGCACCAGGCCTTTGCCAAGACAAAGCTTCTTTTTGAATACGACTTTGCGCAGATCAGGTATGAAGAATCCACTCTTTCGGATCTAGACTACCACCAGTTTCTTGCCGGGGCGATCGGCAACTTGACAGACAAGACAACCGCCACGATAAAGGCGGGTTACCAGTTCAGAAACTACGAACAGGCAAGCCAGACAGATTTCAACTCACCTGTAATTTACGGGGATATTGTGCATAGATTTTCAGATAAAGACGCTCTCAAGCTTTCATTCTACAAGACAGCATATGAATCTACATACCTTCCCAACAATTATTACGAGGTTGGAAATATATCCGGCACATACGACCATTATCTTACCCCTAAATTATTGGGCTTTCTCACAGGGATATATCAGGATCATTTGTATCCCAGGGAGGCCACAGAGGATAGCGTGACTCAGAAAAGGAAGGATAGGTATTACTCGCTCGGCGCAGGGCTTAAGTATTACCTGCAGAAATGGCTGACCCTGACCTTACAGGCAGAGCACGTCATAAGGGATTCTAATTTCAGCGTATTCGATTATAATCAGAATTTAGTAACATTCAGCGCAAAAGCAATTTTTTAAAATAATCATGCATACTAATACAAACGCACTAAATAACTTGTCATTGCGAGGGAGCGATAGCGACCGAAGCAATCTCAAAAACGGGATTGCTTCGCCTTCAGCTCGCAATGACATTAATTGCGTTCGTATTAAAAGAGGATTATACCTGTTGATATTACTTTTAATTTTTACGTTCAGCCCTGTCTCTATTTATTGCGAGGAGTATAAGATAGAGACAGGCGATGTCGTAGCTGTAACCGTATACGAACAGCCTGATCTTTCAACAAAGGCAAGGCTGGATTCGACCGGGGGAATAACATTTCCATTAATAGGGAATGTCCAGATAGGCGGGCTTAGCGTTAACGAGGCAGTAAAGAAGATAACATCTTTATTGGAAAAGGATTACCTGGTTAACCCGCAGGTCAGTATTTTCATAGAAGAATATCATCCCAAGAAGGTCTTTGTTATGGGTTTTGTGAATAAGCCGGGCGAGTATGAATTATTTAAAGACAGGCCTACCACAGTGCTGGAGGCAATAACAATGGCAGGCGGATTTAAACAAGGCGCGGCCCAGAATGGGACAAAGATAATAAGAAAAGAAGGCAGCGGCCAGGCAACCATACCAGTGAAGATAACAGATATAATGCAGAAAGGCAGGCAGGAAGAGAATATTGCTTTAAAGCCAGGCGATGTTATATTTGTCCCGGAAAGCTTCTTCTAATAAAAAGAGAGCTACTTATGTTTTTCCAATCTGAAAAAGGCCAAAAGGATATTCACCTGAAAAATTATCTTTTTATATTATTTAACAGGAAATGGATCGTCATAAGTTTTTTCTTTATAATAGTGGCCACCATTACCATAGCCACCTTTATGCAAAAAAATGTGTACCGCGCCGCAGCCACTGTGATAGTGGACGCGGAAAGTCCTGATGTGCTGTCAGTAAAAGATATCGTGAAATTGGGCGAATCCAATTATTTCGCATATAAGGATTACATTGAGACCCAGCAGGAGATAATAAGGTCCAGACGCACGGCGCACAAGGTTATGAAAAACCTGGGCTTAAAAGACAGGACGGAATTTATCAGATCAAAGGACCCTCTCGAAACCCTCCTCAAGAAACTCCGCGTTGAGCTTGTAAGGGGCACCAGGATATTGAAAATAAACGCAGATGACAATGACCCTGTCCAGGCATGCCGCATTGCAAATGAGTTTGCCAATGTATACGTGGACTCAAATATAGCATTAAAGATGCGGACCTCGAACGAGGCAGAAGACTGGCTGAAGAAAGAGGTGGATAAGCAAAAGACAAAGGTCAGGGAAGCTGAGTTCATGCTGCAGTCTTATAAGGAGAAGAACGACATAATATCAATAGAAAATAAGGAAAACATCATAAACGACAGCCTTATCAGCATGAATGCCAGCTATCTGGCCGCGCAGAAAAAAAGGGTAAGCTCGGAGACCACATACAAGAGCCTGGTAGACGGCGGAGGAAAGCTTAATTTAGACCGGCTCCCGACCATCCTTACAGACAATGATATTTTAAAGGAGCTCAAAAAGGAATACCTGAAACAAGAGGCCCTGCTGGTCGAATACAAAAAAGTCTATAAGGACAAACACCCTAAGATGGCAAGGCTTTTCGAGAATATGGATTATATTAAATCCCGCATAAAGACAGAGGTGGAAAACGAATATAATTACGCAAAGGAAGAAGAGGCAAAGTTCAAAAAGATGCTGGAGACGCAGAAGAATGAGCTGCTCGCGCTGGAAAGAAAGGTGATAGACTACAACGCATTGAAAAGGGAGTTAGAGACGAATGAGCGCGTGCTCGATATTGTCCTTAACAGGTTAAAAGAAACGTCTATATCAAGCCAGGTGCAGACGAATAATATAAGGGTCCAGGACCTCGCAGATGTCCCTAAAAAGCCAATCAAACCCAGGAAAAAACTGAATATCGCTTTTGCAGTCGTGATGGGCCTGGCAGGAGGCATAGGTCTCGCGTTTTTCAGGGAATATATGGACACAACTATCAAGGACCCTGATGAAATAGCAGGCCTGCTTCAAATACCTGTCCTGGGCTCTGTTCCCAGGGTGAGGGTCGACGGCATATCCATAAAGCAGGAAACAGATATAGACCGCATTGTCGAAAAGGACTCGGCTTCCCTTGTCGCAGAGGCATACCGCTCTATCAGGACAAGCCTTTTGTTCTCATTGGAAGATTCACGCTCGGCAAAGAGTATCGTAATTACAAGTTCCCTGCCGCGGGAAGGCAAGACCGTCACTTCTGTAAATCTAAGCACCATGATAGCCAACAGTGGCGAGAAGGTGCTGCTCGTGGACGCTGATATGCGGAAGTCGCAGCTGCATACCATCTTTAATATGGATAACCAGACAGGCCTTTCGCAGTTTCTTATGGGAGAAAAGGGGCTGATAGATATCATTAACCCTACAGCCGTAGATAATCTTTACATTGTTACGTCCGGAAAAAGCACCCATAAGCCTGCAGAGCTCTTATCCTCGAGTAACATGAAGCTTTTTTTAGAACAGGCAGGGGGCCAATTTTCAAAGATAATATTCGACACGCCTCCGGTATGCCTTGTTACAGATGCCGCAATACTCTCGAGCATCTGCACGGGGACCGTCTTGATAGCCGAGGGCTCCAGGACAACAAGGGAGCTTTTGAAGAGGTCAAAGGAAATTTTAGGTAAAGTGGACGCAAGGATGCTCGGAGTTATAGTAAATAATATTTCCATGGTGAGAGACGGTTATTATTACCCTCAGTATTATTATGGCAGGTATTATGTGCCATCTCGCAGTAAATAGCAAAGAATAGAAAACCAAGAAATAATCAAGGAAAATTATAAGAGAGATTTTAGCATAAACTGCTTAAAAAAACTTAAAATTAATTAATATCGAAAAATAAGGAGAATCCAGAATGAAGGATAGAATCGGGACAGAGACCTATTTTACGCCGAAACAGGCAGCCGGCTATTTTAACCTCAGTCTTTCAACAATAAAAAATTATATCTATGCAGGAAGGTTAAAGACGCTTATAACGCCCGGAGGCCACCACAGGATAAGCAAATCCGAGCTCCTGACTATGTTAGAAGGGGGCAATGACGCGCCTGAAAACTCTGGCAGGGACGGGCATCTGATAAAGCTGTGCTGTAACGCGTTGTTAAATACATTCAAGCTGCTTGGCAACCCGGGCAATTATTTTCTCATTCATGCCAGGAGCGTGTCAAAGATCAGCGGCGCTATTTCAAAGGCAATGGGGCTGACAAAAAAAGAAATAGAAGAGACAGCCATGACAGGCCTTGTCCATGACATAGGCCATATAGGCATAGAGAGGCGCGTTATTTTAAAAGAGGGGACGCTTACGCCTCAGGAATATGAGTTGATAAAGAGCCATCCTGTAATCGGGTACGAGGTGATAAACTCCATCAATCAGATAAAGGATATTGCAGGCGCAGTCAGACAGCACCATGAGAGGATCGACGGCTCAGGCTATCCAGCAGGCCTCAGCGGCAATAATATCCATAAGGCGGCGCGCATAATCTCGATTGCCGAGGCATATGATTCAATGGTCTCGGAGCATTCCTATAAAAGGCCTGTTTCAAAGGAAGCGGCTATAGCCGAGCTTATGCATAACAGAGGCGGCCAGTTTGACGCTGAAATAGTCGAGGTATTTGTAAAAATGAATCCATGATAAAACTACTGCTCGGCCTAATATTAATATTTGCCCCGTTATTAAGAGGCGCAGTAATGCCGCAGGTATTCATACCTATATATATAGTAGTACTGACAACGCTGCTCCTTGGCATATTCAAGGTATTTTCTTCTAAAGAGGTTATTGTAAGGCGGACAAGCCTGGATATACCGCTGTTATTTATGCTGATTGTCTACGCAGCAGCAATGATTAATTCCAGGTATGTGTATGGGTCAATTATGGAGCTGGCAAGGCTCATGACCCTGGCGTGCATTTTTTATACAGTTATAAATTTCGTAAGAGAGGAGCAGGATATAAAAAAGATATTGAACCTGGTCCTGATATCAGCCGGCCTTATTGCCCTCGCAGGCATAATGCAGTATATGGGGGCAGTTAATAAATCCTGGTGGGACAACTCCAGGTTCCTTTCGGCCGCATTTGTGAACCATAACCATTTTGCAGGATATATGGAACTGGCCATACCGCTTTCAATAGGTATGGTTTTATTGGAAAGGGACTTAGCCAAAAAGGCCTTTTATGCGTATATATTTTTGATACTCACCACGGCATTTTTGCTTTCAATGTCCAGGGGCGGATGGCTTTCCCTTTCAATCTCATTGGCGTTTATGGCTGTAGTAATATTTAAAAGAGGCAGGACAAGGCTCATCATATTGATGACAGTTTTATTTCTCGCCACGCTTACGATATTTGTATTTAACACCGTGGATTTGAGCTTGTTGTTCAGGAGGATTTCAAGTTACAGGGAGCTAGATTTTTCAGGGAGGCTTGAGATATGGAAGGGTACATTAGACATGATAAAAGGCCATCCTTTTCTTGGCGCAGGCCCGGGCACATTTATATATAATTTCCCGAGATACAGGCCCGCAGGGCTTAATATGCTTATAAATTACAGCCATAATGACTATCTGCAGGTGGCTTCTGAAACAGGGATAGCCGGGTTAGGAGCAATGGTTTTCATTATATGGGGTATAGTAAAAAAAGGCCTTAATACACACTATACAGCAAAGACGCCTTTCAAGGTATGGGTTTCCATTTCGATTGTTACAGGTATTCTGGCTATGGCTATACATGGCATAGGGGATTTTAACTTTTATATCCCGTCAAACGCTATTTTATTCACAGTATTTTCAGCCCTTATATTCAATATAAATTCAGTTAAGGAAAAGGGCATCAGGGTGGTTGTGCTGCGGCCAGCGCCTTTTGCCTATGGATTTTTAAAATCAGGCATGGCGTTAATAATTATCCTGTCAATATTTTTTATGAGCGCGTGTCTTGCCGGCGAGGCATATTACATCGCATCAGAAAAAGCCGCAGCAAAGAATGACCTGGACAGGGCAGAGCTGTGCATGAACCGCTCGATAAGCCTATGCCCATTCAATTATTTATACCCTTATAAACTGGCAGGGCTATACAGTAAAAAGGCAGGTATTTCCGATGACCCTGTAAAGTATCTTAAGAAAGCGGTGTCCGCCTATAAAAAGGCGCTAAGCTTGAACAGCATTGACAGCTGGGTGTGGATAGGGCTGGCAGACGCGTATTACAGGCTTTATAAAGAGCTGCCTTTAGATTACGGGCTTAAGGAGCTCGCAGGCTCAAGCTACGGCACAGCCCTGGAATTAGACCCTTTGAACTCGTATTATCTAAAGGCATTCGCCGGATTTTTATTGAATTCAGGGAACCAGGATTTATCAGGGTTAATGTATAAAAAGGCGTCAGAGGTTATGTCAAGGTCAATGACCCTGTCATCGTTTTCAAGGTCTTTTATAGATAAGGATAAATACGCGGACATGGCTGAGCTCAGTTTTAGGGCAGGCAGTATAGACAAGGCAGCGGCGCTCTATAAAATGGCAGAACAGTTTGGCAGTCAGGACGCGGCCCTGGGCCAGATGCGCTGTTATATGAAAATATCCAATATGAAAAAGGCAATGGAAAGCTACAGGAAGGCAGGGTATTCCCGGAAGAATAAGTCCGTATTATTTTCTGCGATAGCAGGCTATTGTTTATCAAAAGGCATGGACAGGACCGCAGAAAGATTTTCAGGGATGGCTATACAGCTTGATCCGTCCAATCCTGAAGGCTATGGATTGAGATATAAGATATACAGGAAAAAAGACGGCTATGGCTATCCTGCGGAAGAGATAAAAAAGATAATAGGTTTTAACAGCATGGCGTTAACCAGCAGAGTAATCACTCCGGAGGCATTCAAACTGGCATTTGATATAAAAGAAGGCCTTTGCAGGGAAGGCAGTATATGCAGGGATATTGTTTTGCCTGCGGGCATATATGAGATCAGTATCAACGCGAAAGGGAAAGAGGCGGATGATATATGGCCGCATATGCTGGTCAGGTTAAATGGCATGGATATTATGGACGGCCATGTGGACAGAGGCGATTGGAGGCATTACTCAGGCATCGCGGTCACGGATTATCCTGTGAACACATTAGAGATAATATACAACAATGATTATTATGACCCTGAGACCATGGAAGACAGGAACCTGTATATAGATGGGGTTGAATTGAGGGCGCTGTAGTAACCCTCACCCATAAACGGGAGAGGGGATTTGTCAGGATGCCGGCATGAGTATCGATAATCTATTTAATCCAGAGATTTTGATTCTGTTGGGATTCTTATTTATAGGAGGGGTGTTATTGCTCTTTCTCATAAGCAGGAATTTTACGGCAGGCATATACCTGTGGCTCCTGGCAGTGCTGTTTTTTAAATATAACAGGATTACCATCGAAGGCTCGATGCTGCCGGATTTTTCAATAGACAGGATGTTGTTTGTGATGCTTATGTTCATATTTGCGGCAGAAGCGCTTGTCAGGAAACGCAGGATCTTTTCTTTTACGGCCATAGAATATTCCATGTTTTTATTCTGCGCTTTTGCGGTTATGTCTATGATATACAGCGGCTTTATTATTAAAGAAGGAGGGAGGCTGAGGATAGGGGAGCTCCTTACAGGGTTTATATTGCCATTTTTTATGTTCTTCGCGGCCAAGAATACTTACGATACATATGAAAAGAGAGAGGGTTTTATCAAGTTCATGATAGCGATAGGCCTTTATTTAAGCTTCACCGCTGTATTTGAGCATTTCAGGATCGAACAGCTTGTGTTCCCTAAATTTATACTTGACCCAGGGTTCGGTATACATATGGGAAGAGCGAGGGGGCCTTTTGGCCAGGCAGCTGTAAACGGGACAGTATTGGGTTTTGCGTTGGCCAGTTCAGCCTATTTTACATTTAATTACAGACGGTCAAGGTTATGGAGGTTTTTTTCGTTTGCATTACTGGTGTTAACCCCTGCCGCAATATTTTTTACATATACAAGGGCGGCATGGTTAGGGGCGTTAGCAGGCTTTGCGATAATAATGACAGTTGGCTTAAAGGAAAAGCAAAAGGCTGCGGCCATAGTATTGACCCTGCTCTGCATAGCTGTCGTTTTAGGCGCGTCGTTTTTTATGGATACAAGCTCAGCAGAGCTTGCGCTTGACAGGACAAGAGATCAAAGCCCTGTGTATGACAGGCTGAACCTCTATATAGCCTCTATCAATATGTTTGCAAGCAGTCCTCTGTCAGGAGTGGGTTTTGGAAAGTTTTCGGATAATGCCCCTGATTATTTTGAGAATGTAAGCGGCATACCATATCAGGACAGTGAGATTAAACAGCATGACACATTTACGGCTGTGCTCGCGGAGATGGGCCTGGCCGGGATTTCATTGATATTATGCATATTTATTTCGATCCTGTCTAAGAGCATAAAGTTATACAGACGGCTCTCTGTTTCTAATTCAGCAGAAAGGCGCCTCGTTGTCATATTCTGGGGTTTTATGGCAGTTTATATAGTTAACTCTGTGTTTATAGAGATGAGGTATTTCGAATTTGTAAATGCCATATTCTTTGTATTCGCCGGCCTTATATGCAGGAGGGAGATGGAATATGCTGACAAGGCCTATTAACAGGAAAGATATAATAAGGGATACCTATTTTTTCTCTGGCAGTGTTTATATCAGCCAGGCCATGTTTTTTATAAGGGGTTTCCTTAACGCGAGGATTCTCGGGCCCGGGCTTTACGGTTTGTGGTCCGGCCTGAATATAATCTTAAGCTACAGCGCATACAGCCACATGGGCGGCCTGAGCGCGATGAACAGGGAAATACCTTTCCAGAAGGGCCGCGATTCATTGGGAGACATGGACAAGGCCAGGAATGCGGCGTTTACAATGACCCTTATAACAGGAGGGATGTTTTCTGTTGTATTGATAATAGCCGCGTTTTTATTATGGGGCAGGCTCTCAAATGCAGAGGCCTGTGGGCTTATAGCGATAAGTTTGCTTGGCTTTGTGTCTATCCTCTATGAGTTCTGCCAGACATCCCTTATTTCGTTTAAAAGGTTTTTAGTGGTATCAAAAGGCAATATAGTCTTTTCTATTTTAAGCGTCATAGCCACATTGATCCTTTTACCTCTTTTTAATATATATGGTGCCTACCTTACAGCGGTCAGCATCCCGCTATTGAACCTTGCGTACCTGTGGCTGAAGGAACATTACAGCCCAAAGCTATGCATGGACTTTAAGGAGATACTCAGACTTATAAAGATAGGTTTTCCGATAATGTCGATAGATTTCCTGGAAACCACCATAACAAACGCCTCAGGCATAGTTGTCCTGTTTATGCTTGGGAATGTAAATTTCGCGTATTTTTCCGTTGCAATGCTGGCAGCCAGGTTCCTGATGTATTTTCCTAAGAGCGTAAACAGGACATTCGAGCCCCACATATACCAGAGTTATGGGGAAACAGGCCGGATAGGAGATCTAAAGAAATATCTCATAAAACCCACGCAGGTTATGGCTATGCTGTTCCCTTTATTGATAGCCGCGTCTTATATTGCGGCGGCATTTTTTATAAGGCATTTTCTGCCTAAGTACACACCTGCTGTATTGCCGCTTTTTATTATACTTATTTCCAGGTTTTTTGTTTCTTTTTCCCCTACATCAATCGCGTTTATAACTGCGATAAACAAGCAAAAATTCCTTGTGCCTGTGTATATTTTCGGAATAGCTATCGCCGCAGGGCTTAGTTTTATATTTATAAAGATGGGGCTTGACGTCACGGGAGCTGCCTTCGCCTTTTTGACAGCCTCTTTTTTTACCGGCTCTGTTATCTTTCTTTACGCGGTGAGTAAGCTTACAAAGAACGTCCTGGAGGCAATAGGCTATCTGGCTTTATCCTGCGGTGCATTATTATACACGCTGGCAGTCATTATGTTTAACGAGGCGGTTGTGCTGAACAGCCAGGATATCTTTTCAGACATGTTGGCTCTGACAGCCAAATTAGGGTTATTATTTATATTCGGCCTGCCATTAATATATATAGCGAACAAAAAAACAAAAATTATATCTGATATGTTTAACATAACCAAAATAAATCGTCATTGCGAGGGCGAAGCCCGAAGCAATCTCTGAGATTGCTTCGTCGTCCGCCACAGAAACAATGGCGGACTCCTCGCAATGACAGGCAGAGAGAAAAGGTTGGAATATGAGAGTTGCGATATTGGGCCCGTATCCTGTTGATGGAGAGATAAACAATGTAAACGGAGGGGTGCAGGCTGTAATAGCCAATATGGCCAGAGGCCTTTCTATGTTTAAAGGCCTGGATATCCATATTATAACTGCTTCCGGCCGCATAACAAAAGATATGGCTTCTTTTTCAAAAGGCATACATGTGCATGGAGTGCCTTTTGACATAAAGCTCGGAAACATGACATTTTATCTGCAGACAAGGAAAAGGCTTTGTAAAAAGATAAAGGATATCAAACCTGACCTGATCCATTCGCATATGTTCGGGTATTATACGCTGGCCGCTATCGATTCGGGCTATGAAAAGACAGTGGTAAGCACACACGGGATTTCAAACGCAATATGGGGCGGGAAGGCCGGCATTCTCGAGAGCATCAGGTATAGACTGCAGCATTGCGTATACATGAGGTGTTTGAAAGGCTCAAAAAACATTATAGTAAACAGCCCTTATGCAAGAGGTTCCTTAAGCGGCGCAGGCAAGGCCAATGTGTATGATCTGGATAACCCGGTTTCAGATATATTTTTTAGCGAAGATAACAGCATGGAGGAAGAGAACAGGGTTTTATTTGCCGGCAATATATGCGGGGCAAAGGGCATAATGACAGCCCTATATTCGTTGAATATATTAAAGGATAGTTTAAATCGAATAACATTAAGGCTGGCAGGGCCTGTTACAGACAATAATTTTTATAATAAGGCGCTCCGCTATATAAAGAAAAATAACCTGCAGGGGTATGTGAATTTTTTAGGCCATCTGGACGACAGCGAGTTAAAGAAAGAATACGAGCGCTCATCCGTATTTATATTTCCTTCGTACCAGGACGTGGCGCCTCTGGCGCTATTGCAGGCAATGGCTGCCGGGAAGGCCATAGTGGCGTCTAATATAGGCGGTATCCCTTATATTATAGATGACGGGGTAAACGGGTTTTTAATAAACACAGGCGATCCTCACAGCCTTGCGGCAAAGATAATCTTATTCATGAAAGATAAACCCCTCCGCAAAGCTTTCGGGATCAAGGCGCATAAAAAGGCATTCGAGAATAACAAGATAGATATCGTGGCTGGTAAGCTTTACAGGATATATAACGAGGTTATGGATATATGCTGACTTTAGAAATTATCGATAGTTATGATGAGTTCAAGGGATGCAGGGATAAATGGGAAAAGCTATTGTCTGAGAGCAGGGTGAGTAATGTATTTTTGACATACGATTGGATAGACAGCTATATCAAACATTTCTGTAAATCAGACAGGCTATTGATACTAAATGTTTTTGAAGGCGGGAGGCTTGCGGCTATAGCCCCTCTTGTGATAAGAAAGGGCAGGTATTTCGGGATGCCGGTCAGGGCCGTGCGCTTTATAGGGACAGCTATCTCGGACAGGATAGATTTTATTATATGCGGCAATAAAGAGGGCATACTCGGCGCGATATTGGATTACCTGATGGCTATAAAGGGAGAATGGGATTTCGTGGACCTGCAGGAGATAGCGGAATATACAGGCACCATGGCCGCTATGGAAATATGCCTGGATAAGAAAGGTTTTGTAAATATCCTGGGGCCGGCAAGAAAATCATTTTTTATAGAGTTGAACGGGAAGAGGGGAGCTGTCTTTAACAGATTTCACAGGAAGTTTAACGCAAAGTTAAGAAAACTGCGTAATAAACAGCCCGGCATTGAGATAGATGTGGAAAGGCCCGCCGCGGACGCAGACGCCCTGTCTGTTATCGCTGATATTGAAAGACACAGCTGGAAAAGAGGCAGATGCGGCGCCTTGTTTTCAGAAAAGAACTATATGAATTTTCACAAGGAGATATTTGAAAAATTTTCAAAGAGCAATCAACTGGGCATATCAATACTTAACCTGAACAAAACGCCGGCCGCGTATGTCTATAATTATCTCTATGAAGGAAGGTCTTACAATTACAGCATTGCTTATGACGAGGCCTATTCGGATGTTTCGCCCGGCACCATCCTGATGTTCTGCGCTATCAGGGATTCCGCGTCCAGCGATGCTGTGGAGTTTGATTTCGCAAGAGGCGAAGGCTCGTGGAAAATCAGGCTTACGGATTCTTTCAGGACTCATAACCGCGTAAGGATTTTTAAAACAGGGGCATATTCAAGGTTTTTATATATTTTGCAGTCGAAGATTATACCTTGCATGAAGGCCCATGCATGGATTTATAGAATCTGGATGAAAATAAAGGGAGCGTTAAGATGGAATTAAAAACAGCCGATTTTAAAAATATCGCGAAGGACATATTTTATTATACAGGCATGTATAAATTATCCTTGCAGGCATCCAGATTATGCGGGTCCCCCGCATTATTAATCCTGACTTATCACAGGGTATATCCTGCCGACAGCGATTATGTGTACCTGGGCGTTTCAAGGGATGTCTTTGACCAGCATATGAAATTCGTAAAGGATAATTTTAAGGCCGTATCCATGCAGGAAGGCATAAAGGCGCTTTATGGAAGCGGTTCAAGAGAGATCTATGCCGCGATAAACCTCGATGATGGGTATATGGATAATTATACAAACGCCTTCCCTGTCTTAAGGAAATACAATATGCCTGCGACAATTTTCCTGACAACGGATCTCATAGGTAAATACCACACATTCTGGTGGGACAAGGTGTTTGACATAGTATCCCAGGATAAATTCAGCAGTTTTGAAGCTGGCGTAGAAGCCGACCGTATAAACAAGGCCCTTGTAGGTAAGAACGAGGAAGAGGCAGCGCTCTTTATACAAGATATGAAAAAAAGGCATGGGTATGCGGATAAACACGGGTTGTGCCGCATGCTCGGATGGCAGGAAATAAAAGAGATGAACAGATGCAATATAAGCTTCGGGGCCCATACAAAGACCCACAGGAATCTGTGCCTGCTGAAAGATAAAGATGCGCTGGAAGAGCTCAGGGGCTCGAAAAATACAATAGAGGACGGGCTGGGCACAGAGGCCTCAGGTTTCAGCTATCCGTTCGGCGTATTTGACCAAAGGATAAAGGCGCTGGTAAAAGAGGTGGGCTTTAAATATGCAAGGGCTAATTTTAAGTCGTTCAATTACAAGGATTCGGACCCCTTTTTATTATCGTGCATAGGCGCAGGCGCTGTTTTAAAACCTGGCTTTCTTGCGGCAAGGCTTTTTTCAGCTTATCTGGCAGGACAGGGAAGGAGAACCAATGGATATTAAGGTAGGCATATACAGGCAGGATAAAAAGGGCTACCCTAAAAAATCTCCGTACCTTCCGTGTTGTATCTTCGAGGAGTATCCCTTTGATGATAAAAGGACAGACGGGACCAATGAAGTATACAGCTCTCTCAGGAGGCTCCTTAAGCTGCTGGACCTGGATGCGGAAAATTTTAATACAAAGCGCTGGAACCCGCTCGGTTCAATTATAAGACCGGGGGAAACGGTATTATTAAAACCAAACCTTGTAAAGCATTTTAACGAGCAGGGGGATATAAGAAGCCTTATTACGCATGGCTCTCTGATAAGGGCAGTAACCGATTACGTATATATAGCATTGAAAGGGAATGGCAGGATTATCATTGCTGACGGCCCAATGGACGATGCTGATTTTGAAAAGGTGGTTTTGATCTCAGGCATGGACAGGATCAGGAGGTTCTATAAAGATACCGCTGGTTTTGATCTGGAGATATATGACCTGAGGCGGGAAAGGGTCATAAAAGAAAATGAAAAGATAATCCGGAGGATTAAATTAAAGGGCGACCCTCTTGGTTATACTGTAGTGGATTTAGGCAATATGAGCGAGTTTAAAAAACCAAACGGGGACAGGACAATGTCCTGCCCCTACAGCGCTTTGAGGGGTTCTGAATGCAGGGCTGATATCATGTCATTGCATCATAATGCGGAAAAGGACGAATATCTTATCTCAAATACATTTTTAAAAGCAGATGTGGTGATAAACCTGCCAAAGATGAAAACGCATAAGCGCTCAGGCGTGACGCTGTCCCTTAAAAACCTTGTGGGCGTAACAGGGGACAGGAACTGGCTTCCGCATTACAGCGATGATAACTGCGGCTGCGGCCATAAGACAGATCCGGGGAAGACATTCCCGGGCATTATAAAAAACACGGTTAAATACATAAAGCCTTTAAGGGACAGCTTGAGGCAGTTTGTGGGCGTTACTAAAGAGACTATGCGCAGTGGGAACTGGTATGGGAACGATATTATCTGGAGGACAGTTTTAGACTTATGGCGCATAGGCTCTTACGCAGACAAAAACGGCGTTATCAGAAAGGATAAACAGAGAAAAAGTTTTGTGATAGTTGACGGCATTACAGGAGGGGAAGGCGATGGGCCTCTAAATCCGAGGCCTAAAAAAAGCAATGTTTTAATAGCCGGCATCGATGAGGCAGTCGTGGATATTGTTACAAGCCGCATCATGGGGTTCGATCCTTTTAAGATACCTCTATTAAGGCGCTTCCTGCCTGCGCCGGATATAAATTGCGTATCAAATGTAAAGGCATGGAATAGAAAACTTTCTGATTTTAAAGGCAGGTGCCTTAATTTCAAGCCTCATTACGGCTGGAAAAGACATATAGAGGCGGGCAGCGGCGTTAAAAAGCAGGATTTATAGACAAGCAAAATCTGCCCGCCAAAGAACGCGGCGGGGAGAGATCTTCTTATGTCTTATCGCTAAGTTGACACTCTGACAATGTCAGAGTGTCAACTTAGGGCATTTTGAGATTAAAAAGGTTAATATAATTTTCTATGCTATCAAGGAATGGGAATAAGATGGTAAACGTGGTTTTTGTAATTTCAAGGCTGGATATAGGCGGAGCGGAAAAGGTCCTGAGCGATGCGGCTATAGGATTAAACAGGGATGCCTCGGAATATAAAGTTACGATGGTATGCCTTTATAAAAAAGGCAGGCTTGGGGAGAACCTGGCTTTAAAGGGGGTAAATATCTATGAAAATATAATGAGGAACAAATTCGACGTCCTGGGAATTTTCAGGCTTGCAAGGATACTCAAACTCATAAGGCCTGATATCCTGTATATGACGGCCCAGCCTATTACCCAGGCTGTATGCGGCATAGCCTCGATATTTGTAAATGTGCCTGTAAAGGCCATAGGCTTCCATTCGCATAATCTAAGCAGGAGGCAGTTCCATAAGTTATTGATAGATAAGTTGAGCCTTTTTTCCGCAAGCGTCATAACCTGCGTTTCAGAGTCCCAGAGAGGGCACATTGCCAGGAATAAAAATATATCGATTAATAAGATAAAAGTTATTTATAACGGCATAGACACAAATATTTTTAAACCGCGGCCCGAAAAGATTGCAGGGGATAGATATAACTGTCCCCTCCCGGACGGTTCTGTGGTTATAGGCACGGTGTGTTCCTTAAGAAAAGAGAAAGGCCTGGATGTCCTGATAAAGGCCATGCCTGAGGTTTTAAAGAACTGCCCTGACGCCTTTTTTGTAATAGCGGGCGAAGGCAGGGAAAGGGATAAGCTTGGGAAAATGGCGCTGGAGCTGAAAGTAGGTTCGAGGATAAAATTCCTCGGCGAGAGGCAGGATATAGCCAATATAATACCTTTATTCGATATTGCCTGTTCAAGCTCCAGGACAGAGAATTTCCCGCTTTCCATACTTGAATACATGGCTTGCGGAAAACCGGTTGCAGCAACAAGGACAGGGGGTGTGCCTGAGATGATCAGGCATGGGTTTAACGGTATCCTGGTGAGGACAGAGTCTCCCGGTGATTTAGCAAAAGGCATCCTGTATTTAATAAATAATAAGGAGATCGGCAGGCGTATGGCTGAAAACGGCAGGAGGTTCGTGGAGGATAATTTTACGCTCGATAGGATGATACAAAATTATAAAGATTTTTTTAGAGGCATGAAAAAATGAATATTTTGATTATCACAACATTAAACAGGAATATGACAAACGCAAAGATAAAGCCGCTCTGCATGCTGAAGGAGGTGGAGCGCATATATTATGTATCCGATATCCCAGGGCCTTATTTTGAGAAGGTGAAGTATTATGCTATCCCTGGCCGGGTATTGAAGCTTTCAAATAACAATTCGCTTGCGCGCTGGGCCTCTAAATTTCTCATGTCTTTTTATCTGGCTATATCCAAAAGGCCTGATTTACTCATGAGTTATGGATTCATACCTCATGGCATAAATGTGATATTGATAGGCAGGCTTTTACATATACCTGTGTGCATAAATTTTATGGGAGGCAGGTTCCTGATGCAGAGCATGAACCCCTTATTGAAACCAATCCTTTTACGGATGGCAGGCATGGCAGATATTATTACTGTTACAGGCTCTGATACCAAGGGCCTCCTTATATCAGAAGGCATAGAGGCATCCAAGATAAGTGTTATCTCAAGCGCAATAGATACGGCCAGGTTTTTTCCAAAGCCTGCGGAAAAGAAATATGACATTATCACAGCTGCGCAGTTGATACCCGGCAAAAGGATAGATGTATTTTTAGAGATAGTTTCCAGGTTAAAAAAATCAGGCATGGATATAAAGGCAATGGTGCTCGGAGACGGTTGTCTGAGAAAAGGCCTGGAGGCCTTAGCAGAGGATAAGGGGCTTGGCCAGAGCGTATATTTCGCAGGTTTCCGCCAGGATATTGAAACCTATCTGAGGCCGTCCAGGGTATTCTTATTGCCTACAGCCAGGGAAGGATTGTCGCTTGCAATGTTAGAGGCAATGGCATGCGGGGTTGTGCCTGTTGTCTCAGACGTGGATAATCTCTCCGACGCGGTAAAAGACCGCGTGAACGGAAGGCTGGTCAATAGAGATGATATAAAAGGATTTATGTCAGCCGTGTATGAGTTATTAAAGGATAGAAACTTTTATGAGGCATGTTCCAGGGAAGCGGCCTGTTCGATAAAGAAGGGATACACAGTAGAAATAGCAAGCAAAAAATGGGGAAAGATATTGTTAAAACCCTCACCCCCAACCCTCTCCCATAAATGGGAGAGGGAGAATTGGAGAGGGGGATTGCTCCGCTGGTATGCGAGAAGGTTAATGGCAATGGGCCCTATGGAGGTTATTTACAGGCTCACGCGTATTCTGAACTCAAAGTTTTTATACCGGAGAGCTTTATCATTAGATAAGGCTGAATTTCTGGTTTCAAAGCCTTTGCGCAAAGCCGTATTTTTTATAGATGAGAAGGATATTGATTTTATAAGAACCCTCACCCCAACCCTCTCCCATAAATGGGAGAGGGAGTTGGGCTGTTTCTCCCATAAATGGGAGAGAGGGATTGTTCCATTGGATGACATGAAGCGACGGGCAGGGTTAGCTGATACAGAGATTAAAGGAACATGGGATTTTAACAGGATGCAGTGGCTTGCAGGCTATGCGCAGATATACGCCCTTAACAAGGACGAAAAGACAGCCCATGAAATTAAAGGCATATTAAAGGCATGGATCCGGGAAAATCCTTTTATGAAGACAGCGAATTGGATAGACAGCCTGGAGGTCAGCCTGCGCTTATTATCATTATCATGGGTATATTTTCTGACAAAGCGCTCAGAGGCGATGGACATGTATTTTGAAGAGCTATTTTTAAGGGACATCTATCTTCATGCCATATTCGTAGAAAATAATTTATCCAGCTATTCTTCCGCGAATAATCATCTGATAGGCGAGGCGGCAGGGCTATTTGCGGCAGGGGCGTTTTTCCCTCAACTGAAAGGCTCGGATAGGTGGATTAAGAAAGCCAGGGCTATCCTGGAAAGAGAGATGAACGCCCAGGTCTATCCTGACGGCGTAGATAAGGAGCAGTCCAGCCATTATCATGAATTCGTAACGGATTTATACCTGACAGTATTTATCATAGCCAGGAAGAATAATATCATGTTTTCAAATGATATGCTCTTGAGGATTGAAAAGATGACAGAGTTTTTGATGAATATAACAGATAGGAATGGAAGAGCGCTTTCGATAGGCGACAACGATGGGGGGAGCGTTTTTAAGCTGAACATATCGGACGATTCAACCAACACTGACTCCCTTCTTAATACAGCCGGTGTATTGTTTAAGAGGGGTGATTTTAAAAGAGACAGATCCAATATCGACGGAAAAAGCGTATGGCTGCTGGGTCAGGAAGGATATGCCAAGTATTCGTCATTGGAACGCAGGGGAACCCGCCTTGAATCAAAGGGTTTTTCATACGGCGGATATTATATCATGAGACACGAAGAGCTGTTAATAAGTTTTGACTGCGGGGTTCTAGGTTACCTGTCTCTCGCAGGCCATGGCCACGCAGACAGCCTGAGCTTTACTTTAAATATAGGAGAGAGCCCTGTCTTAATAGACCCCGGGACATTTCTCTATCATTCGGGCGGGGCGTGGAGGGACTATTTTCGCAGCACCGCAGGACATAATACTATCAGGATAGATAAATTGGACCAGTCAGAGATAGAGGGGCCTTTTTTGTGGGGATACAAAGCCAGGTCTTTTTTAAAATACTGGTCTCCCAACGGAGGTATTGACAGGGTGTGCGGGTATCATACCGGATATACAAGATTAAGCGACCCTGTTATCCACTCAAGGGAGATAGCGCTGGATAAGCTTAAGAAAGAAGTAATCATAAATGACATTGTCTCCTCTAAAAAAGAGCACCTGGTAGAGCAATTTTACCATCTGCATCCGGATTGCCGCGTAGAACAATTAAACATCCGTTCATTCAAGATTATAAATGCCGCAGGGAACAGCCATGCCTGTTCCCTGCATATGGAAATAGACAGGGGTTTTGATGCGTGTATTTTAAAAGGCTCAGAGTCGCCTATCGCGGGGTGGTATTCTGATAAGTTTGGCGAAAAACAAAAGACAATTACTATATGTAACAGGGCCTATTCAAAAGGCCATAAAAATTTTGTTACTAAGATAAAAATCTCTAACAATGACAAAATAATTAAGCCGTAGGGCAGATTTAAACCTGCCCTATGACAGAAGGCTGGATGGGAAGGAAAAATGAAGATAGCGGTGTTCGGGCTGGGATATGTAGGCGCGGTTACAGCCGCGTGCTTTGCTAAAGAAGGCCATCTTGTAATAGGTGTAGATATCAATAAACACAAGGTGGATGCGATAAACAAAGGCCATAGCCCTATAATAGAGAAAGGCCTGGGTGAACTGATATGCAAGTGTGTTAAAAATAAAAGGTTTTCAGCCGCCACTTCTGCAACAGAGGCTGTTTTAAAAACTGACATAGGCATGGTGTGCGTAGGAACCCCTTCAATGGAATCAGGGGCTATTAATATAGAGCATCTGAAAATAGCTGTAAGAGAGATAGGAGAGGCATTGAATGGCCTGGGAAGATTTTATACTATCGTGATAAGGAGTACTGCCCTTCCAGGCACCATAGAAGATATACTTACACCAATATTGGAACAGTCCTCTGGTAGAAAATCAGGCAGGGATTTCGGGATATGCGCAAACCCTGAATTTATGAGAGAAGGCAATTCTCTGGAGGATTTCTATAAACCGGCAAAGACCATAATAGGCACTGCCGGGAAAAAAGAAAAAGAGATATTGGAGAAATTGTACAGTTTTACAAAAACAACACTTATAGCGACAGATATAAAAACAGCAGAATTTTCTAAATATCTTGATAATACATTTCACAGCCTGAAGATCTCTTTTGCAAATGAGATGGCTGGTATGGCTAAAAAAATGGGCGTTGAACCGATAAAGGCAATGGAGATTTTCTGTAAGGACAGAATATCCAATATTTCCCCGAGGTATTTAAAACCGGGATTTTCTTTTGGCGGGTCGTGTTTGCCAAAGGACATAAGGGCTATTCTCTGCAAGGCAAGGACAGAAGATATAGATATGCCTTTGATAGGATCGATACTGGAAAGTAACGGCATCCATATAGATAACGCTGCAAGGATGATACTTAAGACAGGCAAAAGGAAGATAGGGCTTCTTGGCCTGAGTTTCAAACCCGGCACAGACGATCTGAGGGAAAGCCAGTTCGTAAGACTGGCTGAGATCCTGATAGGCAAAGGCCTGAAGCTCAGGATATACGATAAGAACGTATCCATGGCAAAACTGGTGGGAACAAACAAGACATATATAAATAAAGAAATACCTTATATATCGTCGCTTTTATGCAGGACAATAGACGAGGCGGTAAAAGGCTCTGAGGTAATAGTTATAGGGCATGGCTTAAAGGAATTCAGGGATGTTGCAAAAAAATATTACAAGGGCCGTATAATTATAGATTTGTGCATTCATAAGGCAGAGTAAACTCTGCAGCTACATCCGTGTGTTGTAGCCGCAAAGCTTGCTTTGCGTAACTCGATAAAAAAGACATTATATCAGGAGGAGGTTATGGAAAAATTAAACTCTAAACATGAAGCGCTTTTTTACAGAAAACTTTCAGGCAGGAGGGTGCAATGCGGGCTTTGTCCCAGGAGGTGCGGGATCGAAGACGGCAAAGTGGGTTACTGCGGCGTGAGAAAAAATATGGATGGCATTCTTTATGCCATTAGCTATGGGAAAGCAGCCCACATGTCAGAAGAGGTTATAGAAACAGAGGCTGTGTTTCATTTTGAGCCAGGCGCCAAGATACTTTCCCTGGGAAATATCGGCTGCAATCTGTCTTGCGTATATTGCCAGAACTGGACATTTTCCCAGATACAGCATGCTGATGAAGATACCATATTTGACTATACGCCTGAGCAGGTTGTCCAGACAGCGCTGGAAAGAGATATAAAGATACTGTCATGGACTTACAACGATCCGGTTATATGGATCGAGTTTGTAATTGATACAGCAAGGATTGCCAGGAAATACGGGCTTTTAAACCTGTTTAAATCAGCCATGTTTATAAACCCTAAGCCCTTAGAGGCGCTTATGGATGTAATGGATATCTTCACTGCGTCTATCAAAAGCGTAAATCCCGGGTATCATAGGCAATTTACAAAAGGATGGCCCCAGCCTATCTTAGATGCTGTAAAGCAGATTTACAAGGCCAAGAGGCATCATCTGGAGGTGAGTAACCTTGTTGTAACAGGCGCAAGCGATAAAGATAAGGATTTTGAAGAGTTCATACAGTGGTTTAAGGCCAATTTAGATGTCAATGTGCCTGCGCATTTTGTATGTTTCCACCCCTCCTACCAGTATACTAAAGTAGAAAAAACGCCTCTGTCTGTTGTTGAAAGGGCCAGGCAAATAGCTTTGAAGGCAGGACTGGAGTATCCCTATATAGGGAATGTCTTTATGCATGAAGGGGTGAACACCTATTGCAAGTTCTGCAAAAGCCTGCTCGTAGAGAGAATAGGTTTAAATGCCTCAAAAGTTGGGCTTGAACCAGACAGTAAGATGTACATATGCAAAGAATGCAATGCGCAAACACCCATACGCATAGCGTACAAAAGGAGCGAGGCCTATGAAAAGATTGAGGTATAACTGGGATGACGAGTCCTGGCTTATACATGTAGAGATCAAAAATAATAATAAGGCCGATGTTCTTGTAAGCTATTTCAGGATTATGGATTCGCCAGATGATAAAGAAGAGGAAGATGCGTGTATCAAGTCAGGCGAAAGCAGGAGATTTCTTGTTTCAAGAAAAAGCAATAAGGAAAAAGGCATTGGGATTGTGTTTGAAGAAGGCGTAAATGTAACAGTATTTAAACTCTTGGATAGGGCTTATCTGCCTACAAGCGCAGATATATGCAAACTTGGAGAATTGTAAGGTAACTTTAGGCAGCGCAAGGCGCTGCAGCTACATCATGCGCCAAGTTGACACTCTGACAATGTCAGAGTGTCAACTTCAGTGGTATAGAGGTAATTAATAGATGAATATCTTTATAGCACCTTTTTATATAAATAGCCCTGTATGCGTACAACAGCTTGCTGTGTTTGGGTATGGTCTCGCCTGCAAGATAATCAGGGAGGGAAAACAATTTAAAAGGATGATTGATGAACTTGAGAAAAGCCAGTGGTATTCAAGCCAGGAATTAAAAGAACTTCAGAAAGAGAAATTGAAGATAATCATAAGGCATGCGTTTAATAATGTGCCTTATTACAACAGGCTTTTCAGAAAATTAAACATATCTCCTTCTGATATAAAGGACATAGAGGATTTGAAAAAATTACCGCTCATATCCAGAAGAGATGTTCAGGCTAATCCTGAAGATTTTCTGGCAGTCAATGTGAATAAAAATTTTATAAGGACTGCTTTTACGAGCGGCACCATGGGCTCTCCATTGAAGATATACAGGGATGTATACTCTATTAATTTTGAGAATGCCATTATCAGGAGGCAATACAGATGGGCAGGTTTTAAAGATGGGGGCAGGAAAGTGATTCTGCGTTCAACCCTTGCTGTCAGTTCAAAAATAAAAAGGCCTCCATACTGGCGCTATGATTTTTTTCAGAATGCCCTTATGGCGTCTGCGTATCACCTTTCAGAAAAGAATATAGGCCTTTATTTAAAAGAGATATCAGGATACAGGCCTGATGCGCTGGAGACAGTGCCTTCCATTGGTTATGTTTTTGCAAAACTTTTAAAGCAGAAAAATGCAAATCTGGGTTTTAAATATGTATTTACAAGTTCAGATAACCTCTCAAGGTATAAAAAGGATTTTATACAAAGCCAATTTAATGCGAGGGTCTTTGACCATTACGGGATGGCAGAAAGGGTAAGCGCTATAGGGATGTGTGAAAAAGGCATATATCACGTGTATCCAGAATACGGTATAACAGAGTTTTTGCCCCTTGATCGCTGTAAAGAAAACTACTTTGAAATCATTGGAACAGGCCTGAATAACTTTGCAATGCCGCTATTAAGATACAGGTCAGGGGATGTGGCAAGGATTACTTCAGGTATGTGCGAATGCGGCAGGAATTTTCAATGCATTGATGGGATAGAAGGCAGGGCATCAGATCAGTTTTTTGTAACATCAGACAGAAGGTTTGTGCCGCTGCTGGTATGTATCCTTTCTGCAAACATACACGGATTAATAGAGTCACAATTTATACAGGAAAGCGCAGGGGAGATTTTGGTTAAAATTGCCACGGACAATAGGTTTGGCAGTTCAGATGAAGCAAAGATAAGAGGCCAGATAAAAAATTATTTAGGGCAAGACACGCGTATCACAATAGAAAAGGTAGCTTTTATTCCAAGGGAGAAAAACGGGAAATTCAGGCAGTTTATATCAGAGCTATGATAAGAAAGGGATCATGAAAAACAGGGTGCTGATATTGGTTGAGAACCTTTCGGTTCCTTTTGACAGGCGGGTGTGGCTCGAGGCAAGGGCAATGAGAGAGGCCGGTTTTGTAGTCAGCATAATATGCCCTCGCTTCAAAAATGAAAACCCCTTTGAAATTATCGAAGGGGTTAATATACACAGGTATAGCTCGCCGCCCTCTACGAAAAGCGTTTTAAGTTTTGTCTTAGAGTTTTCTTACTGCCTTATAATGAGTTTTGTATTAAGTCTATGGGTATTTTTCAGATACGGTTTTGATTATATACACGCATGCAATCCGCCTGACACGTTTTTTGTTATAGGGCTGTTTTATAAAGTGTTTGGGGTGAAATTTGTTTTCGACCAGCATGACTTGTGCCCTGAGGTGTATCTCGCAAAATTCGGAGAAGATAGAAAGGATTTACTATACAGGGCCCTCCTACTGCTCGAATACCTTACCTATAAGACAGCGGACAGGGTTATTGCCACAAATAAATCCTACGAGGCCATCGCGGTTTCGAGAGGCAGGGTGAGTCCGGACAGGGCCTTTATTGTAAGGACAGGCCCTGATTTAAGCAGGCTTAAAAAAACAGAGCCGGACAACGGGTTAAAGTTAGACAAGAGATTTCTTGTTTTGTATTTAGGGGTAATGGCCCCGCAGGACGGGGTGGATTATTTTCTTCTCGCGATAGATATTATTATAAATAAATTCAAACGTAATGACATATTATTCAGCTTGATCGGGAGCGGAGACTCTATAGAGGATTTGAAGAAATTGAAATACATCCTCGGGCTTGACGGGTCAGTTATATTCACAGGCAGGGTAAGCGACGAGAAGCTCGTAAAATATCTTTCCACCTCGGATGTATGTATTGCCCCTGATCCCAAGAATGCATTGAACGATAAATCCACCATGAATAAAATCCTGGAATACATGGCAATGGCAAAGCCGATAGTATGTTTTGATTTAAAAGAGGCGAGGTATTCGGCTGGGCCTTCGGCATTGTATGCAGAGCCGAATAATGTGCAGGATTTTGCAGCCAGGATTATAGAACTGCTGGACAATGAAGGGTTGAGGAAAAATATGGGGGCCGCTGGATACGAGAGGTTAAAAGGCGAATTGTCCTGGGCGTACAACAAAAAGAGGCTTATAGATGTTTATAGTTAAGAAGATAACAGCGTTTACGCTCCTGTGCTCATTCGCGTTTTTTTCTTTTAATCTGATTGAGGGAAAAGAAGAAAAGGGCTGGTTCCGGTTTTATATACCGTGGAACTACTGCGAGGGCTCAAAGGTTGATATGAGTTTTTTGCTTGACTGCCCGGCAGGCAGACACGGTTTCCTGACCGTTAAAGACGGCCATTTCTATTTTGAAGACGGCACAAGGGCAAAGTTCTGGGGCGTAAACCTCCATTCAAACAGGGCATGTTTCCCGAGCCGCAGACAGGCAGTAGATGCCGCAAAAAGGCTGGCTCAGCTTGGGTGCAACATAGTCAGGATGCATTTCCTGGATAACGAGGCCCCTGCAGGCATAATAGACAGCTCTTATAATGATTCACAGCATCTTTCAGCCGGTCAGATGGACAGATTGGACTATTTCATATATGAGCTTAAAAAGAACGGGATATATGTATGTTTTGATGTGCTAGGCATCAGCGCTCGGAAATTTAAGCCGGGGGATAATGTAGTTGAGCCGGAAAAATTAAGGCAGGGCGCAGAAGGCATATCGTTTTTTAATGGGCGCATAAAGGAGTTGAGCAAAAAATTCGCGCTTGATTTTTTATCGCACGTCAACCCGTACACAGGGAATTCTTATCTTAATGAGCCGTGCGTTGCCTTTGTAGAGATGACAAACGAGAATACGATGTTCCTGAAGCACGCATACAGCCGTTTCCCGGCTTCGTATAAGCAGGATATAGAAAAGCTGTGGAGGGAATGGGGCATTGCTAAAGGCAAAAAGGAGCTTGCCTCTGACTGGCAGCAGGAAAGGGAATTCTTATATAATTTGCAGGATGGGTATCAAAGGGAGATGTATGATTACCTGCGTTCCATAGGAGTAAAGGCCCCGATAGGAGCTTCTAATCTGCCTTATGATAATCTGTGCCTTCTTGCCGATAGTCGTATGGACTTTACTGATACGCATGCGTATTGGGACCTTTCAGACAAGCTTGATAAAATTCATAACAGGCCTCTTATAAGACAGAGCCATTTAAACCCCATGACACTGGTCAATATTATGTCTATGGCAAAGGTTAAAGGCCGGCCCCTTATTGTTACAGAATGGGGGTCTAACTGGCCGAATGACTGGAGGGCAGAAGACATATTGACTACCGCCTCATATGCGGCCTTGAATGATTGGGATGCCTTATTTCTGTATGCCTATAATGGTGGATGGGCTATGTCATGGGATGATTTAGAGAACAGGCTTTATTATGGCACGGTTGTATTTAATGACCCTGCCAAGATGGGGCTTTTTCCTTTGGGCGCTTTGATTTTTACAGGAAACAGCGTAATGCCATCATCTAATGTGCGCAGGGTATCTTATAAACTTGATGAACTTTTTAATATGAAAGACCCTTATTCTGACAGAGCGCGGTTAGCTGGCATAGCGTATGTCTCAAGGCTTGAAAAGGTATTTAATCTGGATGAGGAAGACAGAACGGCTCAATCTGAGACGGAAAATCAGGCGATGGTTTCTTCGATAAACAGGGAGAGCGGGATAGCTTCGGATACAGGGCAGATTTTCAGGGATTCAGAAAAGGGCATTTTTATCCTGAAGACTTCAAAGGTGTTTTCATTCTCAGGTTTTATAGGTAATGTGCCAGAGCAGGAATTTAACGGCATAAGGTTTTACTCTAACTCGGATTTTGCCACGTTCACAATCGTTTCTTTAGATGCAAAAGATATATCCGGGTCCAGCCATCTTTTGCTTACAGTTGTAGGCAAGGCAGAAAACACAGGCCAGAAGATTGCCCCGCATGCGACTAAAAAGATAGACGACATAAAAAGCGATGTGTATATATTGAACAAAGGAAAAGGCCCTATTTTAGCAGAAGGCATAGAAGGAGATATTTTTATAAAAAGGAACGCAATAAGCGAAGGCATAGAGATTTTTTGCCTGGATGAAAAAGGATTAAGGAAATCATCTGTTAAGCCAAGTGAAGGGCAGGATGGGTTTTTATTCAAGATATCTACTGCCGGGGATGAAACCATATATTATGAAATCATAAGGAGATAAGATCATGATAAAAGAAAAAGAACAATTACTCAGAAGGGCCCTGATGGGGATAGATTTATGCGCGGTGGCCATTTCATTTGCCGTGTCTTTTGCCTTGAGGCAGAATCTGAATATTTTTTACAGGCTTGACCTGTTTCCTACCAGGCATGTTATTGAAGAATTTTATGCCTCAATCAAATATTTTAATATACTGCCTGTCATACTTTTCAGCTGGTGGGCTGCGTTGGCCTCTTCAGGACTGTATGAATCATTCAGAAGAAAAAGCTTTTTCGAGATAGCGTGGGGCATAATAAAAAGCGCATTTTTTGTAATGATAGCGTTTTCGACCATCCAGTTTATCTTCAAGCTGGAGTTTATAAGCAGGGCTTTTATAGTGCTTTTCTTTTTTACAAGCTGCTTATTTTTAATAACAGAAAGGCTGTTTATAGTCAGTTTTTTCAGGTATGCCAGGAAGAAGGGATATAATTACAAGAATATACTTATAGTAGGCACGGGCCAGAGGGCTGAAAATTTTATAAAGCTTGTCCACAATCACAGCGAGTGGGGCCTGCATATAACAGGATTAATAGATGCTGATAAAAATATGCTGGGCAAGGATGTATCGGGAGAAAAGGTCATAGGCGTGCTTGAGGACATACCCAAGATACTTCATGAAAAGGTAATAGATGAGGTCATGTTTATAGTGCCAAGGCTATGGCTGTCTATTATAGAGAAAAGTTTACTTGCATGCGAGATAGAGGGGGTCAAGACGAATATAGCCGCGGATTTTTTTAATATGAATATAGCGCGCTCTGTGTCAAGCGAGATAGAAGGCATGCCGCTGCTAAGTTTTCAAACAACCGCAGGAGAAGAATGGCAATTGTTATTAAAGAGATTATTTGATATAATAATGGCGCTATCAGGGATCATATTGTCATTACCTATATTTGTTACGCTGGTTGTTATGATAAGGTTCCTGTCCAGGGGGCCTGCTATATTCAAGCAGCTAAGGAGCGGGTTGAACGGCAGAAAATTTGTCATGTATAAATTCAGGACAATGGTTGAAGGGGCTGAGGCCAGGAGGGGTGAGCTGGAGAAATTCAACAGTATGAACGGCCCTGCGTTTAAGATGCGCAATGACCCAAGGGTTACAAGGTTCGGGGCTTTTTTAAGAAGATCCAGCCTGGATGAATTGCCCCAGTTATTTAATGTGTTAAAAGGCGAGATGTCTATTGTAGGGCCAAGGCCTCCGCTGCCTTCAGAAATAGATAAGTATGAAGTATGGCAGAGGAGAAGATTGAGCATGAAGCCAGGGCTTACATGCCTATGGCAGGCCAATGGAAGAAATAATGTGGATTTTGAAAAATGGATGAAATTAGACCTTGAATATATAGATGGATGGTCTATGGGCCTGGATTTCAAGATTTTATTAAAAACAATACCTGCTGTGCTTTTTTCAAAAGGGGCGCAGTAAAATTAAAGGCAAAGGCCTAGAATGCCTTCTGTAGGGGAGGTTTAAACCTCCCCTACAGAAGGTGCTTACGTGCCTCGTACCGAATGGTATGGGGTGAAAGGCCTTTGCGACAAATCTGTAGGGCACACTTTAGTGTGCCAAAATTAGCCATGGAGGATTTATGAAAAAAATATTTTTTATAATTTTTGCTATTTTATTTTTGACAGGGTGTTCATCCGGAAATAATAATGCTGAAAACAAAATCGTAGCGCAGATAAATAAATACAAGATGACTACGGATGATCTCAGGTATCAGCTTAAAAACGCGCCATACGATGAAATAGCATCTTTAAAGACAGAAAACGGAAGGAAAAGATACCTCGATGGGCTTATAGAAAAAGAGGTGCTTCTGCAGGCGGCTCAGCGCCAGGGCATAGACAGAGAAAAAGACTTCATGAAGAGTATTGAGAATTACTGGGAACAAGCGCTTCTCAAAATATTTCTTGAAAGAAAAAGCAAAGAGATTTCAAGCCTGATCCATGTTTATGATAATGAGATAGAAGAGTATTACAAGAGTTCAGGAGAAGGCCTGCCTTTTTCAAAAGTTAAAAATGAAATAAGGGGCATAATAAAGCAAAATAAAGAAACTGAGGCAATGACCGCATGGATAGATGAGTTGAAAAAGAGGTCTTATATAAAAGTTAATAGAAAAACTTTGGAGTCCCTCGCCGCAGAATAATAATAAAAAGGGCGGCTCGGGATCAAATTTGCTTCATAAATTTAGGAGGGTAGCTATATGGGTTATAAGCGGAAGAATTATTTCATAAACAAGGCATTTCAATCAGAGTTTATATTAAAATTCTGCGGCCTTGTAGTGCTGGGGTCGGCCGTGTTTGGCGTAATACTGTATATATTCTCCAAGCATGTTCTTACAACGTCTTTTGAAAACTCCAGGCTTGTGATTAAAAGCACTGCCGATTATCTTTTGCCCGGCCTTTTGTTTGGAGGGATAATAGTGGCGATACTTACGGCTCTGGCAGCAGGCATAGTTGTAATGCTCATGACCCACAGGATAGCAGGGCCTATGTACAGGTTTGAAAAATACATAAGTGATATAGGGTCTGGCAGGCTTTGTTCTGATTTAAAGATAAGGAAGAAAGACCAATTTCAGAGCATGGTGGCTGCTTTGAACAAGATGACGGCGGATCTCAAATTAGGGCTCACGGAAGTAAACGAGGTTTCCGCAAAATTAGATAAACTTATCGAAGAACTTTCAGACAGTTCAAGCAGGGAGATTCTTTTAAAAGAGGATATAAAGAGAATAGTAGGCGAGTTAAAGAAAGACAAGCAGAACCTGTCAAAAGCGCTGGGGCATTTTGAGACCAAATCCTAACCACTGCGGTTGGCGGAGAGATAGGACAAAGCAAGCTTTGCAGCTACACCTGAGATGTATTCATGCGCAGCCCCGCCCTTTCTTGGGAAAGGGCGGGATGCAGCGCAAGGCGCTGCAACTACAACTGATATGTAGCTGCAGCATCTTATGCTGCCTAATTTATGAAGTATAGAACAATCTTTATCTTATCCATTATATTTTATATCAGCCTATGCGGAAAGACAGGTTATCCTCAAGAAGAGAATAGGGGTGTTTTTTCTTCGAAGTTCTGCACTGTTTTTTATGAGAATGATGTGGATTTGAAGAAAGTAAACAGGCGCATAAACCTCGAATTTTCTAAGTTCTACGACCCAAGGAGTTATAAGGGAAGCCCTCCAATTTCAATAGAAGATATTATAGCAGACAAACTTGACGCTATTTTTAACAGGGCAGAAGAGATCCTTGATATGCATCCTGCC
>Ga0210049_1000636_pt1 | contig 30367 bp, 24 predicted proteins | sample CryGeyCG2014_300_2_FD_183964 | JGI IMG/M metagenome (GOLD analysis project Ga0210049, IMG submission 183964) | Groundwater microbial communities from aquifer - Crystal Geyser CG06_land_8/20/14_3.00 (SPAdes) (version 2) | ecosystem: Environmental > Aquatic > Deep subsurface > Groundwater | place... | reverse complement strand
GTAAATGACGATATAAATATATCAGTTTCTATACGATTAGTAAAGAGGATAGCATGAACGTACTGCTCATTTTCGGGATTGCCGTATGCGCCTTCTGGGTGGCAAGCCGCATCTATTCCCGTTATCTCGCGAGATGGCTGGGAGAAGACCCTGCAAGGCCCACACCTGCCGTCGAGCGGAACGACGGCCGGGACTATGTCCCCACCAGAACCTCTGTCGTTTTTGCCCATCATTTTTCCGCCATCGCCGGCGCCGGCCCCATTCTTGGCCCGACCATGGCCATCCTTTACGGTTTCGTCCCGGCCTGGCTATGGATTGTTCTCGGAGGGGTTTTTATCGGCGCCGTCCATGATTTCACAACTCTCTTTGTCAGCATGCGCGAAGGCGGGAAATCCATGGCCGAGGTGGCACGCAAAACCCTCGGCAACACCGGCTTCAATCTCTTTATCGCCTTTACTATTTTCATGATTGTCCTTTTAACATCGTCCTTCTTGAGCGCTACCTCTATCTCACTCACGTCCCTCTGGCCCTTGAGCAAGATTGGCGTCAGAGAAGGGGAAACTTTCCTCAGGACCATCACCAGGGATGGGATCGTTTACGGGCGTATCGGTGGGATTGCCTCGACATCGGTCATCGTTATCACCCTGTGTTCGCCGTTTCTCGGCTGGCTGATCTATAAGAAAAGGCTCAAGACCATTTTAGCTTATCTCCTCGCCGCATTCATCTGCGTTGGCTCGGTTCTGCTCGGCATCGCTCACCCGCTGACTCTGAGTTCCACCCAGTGGATGGTCATCATTTCCGTCTATGTCCTTTTTGCCGCCGGCGCCCCGGTCTGGATGATTCTGCAGCCCAGGGACTTTATCAATGTCCAGATTCTCTATGGCGGCATTGTTCTGATGATTGCCTCCTTGTTCAGTACAGGATTTGGCGGATTGCAGGTCTCTGCCCCCGGCTTCAACCTCCAGGAAGGAGTCCAGAACTTAGGCCTGATCTGGCCCATGATGTTCTGCACCATTGCCTGCGGTGCTATTTCAGGGTTTCATTGCCTGGTGGGAGGGGGGACGACGGGAAAGCAGCTTGCTAAAGAGACAGATGCCCGTAAAGTAGGCTACAACGCCATGCTCCTCGAATCCGTACTGGCCGTTTGTGTCTTACTTGCCATCGGCGGGGCGATGAACTTTGCCGATTATAAATCCATTGTCTGGCCTACGGATCCTTCCGTCAAATCAAACCCCATCCTCGGCTTTTCCCTCGCGGCCGGGCATTTGTTCAATCAGGGGCTGGGGATTCCTGTGGCCTTGGGTACCGTTTTCGGGATTCTGCTTGTCGAAGGTTTCGTAATCACGACCCTGGATACGGCGGTGCGGCTCAACAGGTATCTTTTTGAGGAACTCTGGACGATCCTGTTCAGGAAGCCGCAACCGCTTCTCAGGCATTACTGGGTCAATTCCGGGCTTTCCGTGCTTCTGATGTGGCTTCTGGCCTTTTCCAATGCCTTCAGTACGTTATGGCCGATTTTCGGGACGGCCAACCAGTTGCTTGCCGCCCTGAGCCTCTTAGCAGTTTCGGCCTGGCTTCTTTTTAAGAAGAGAAAAAACACCTTTGTCCTTGTTCCGGCGGTCTTCATGATCATAACCACTCTCGCCTCGCTGGCCATTTTGCTTTCCAACTATATCCAGAAAAGAAATTATGTCCTCATGGCAGCCGACATCCTTCTCTTTATCCTTGCGGCCGGGGTTGTCTGGCTCTCATGGAATACTTTTTCCCACCGCCATAAACAGCGTGTATAAGACATTCACATTGACATACCGTGGTAATTGTTAAAAAATTCTCTCATGATGTTTAAAGGAATATGCGGTTGCAAAGATTATCGCGCCGAGAGTGTTTGCTCCAATGTCGGTAAGTGAAAAACTGCGATAGGGTAAAAACATCTGCACAAATTCAAACAAAAGGCCACAGAAGAATGAAGAAATTACTGAGAAAAAGATAATATTTCCCTTTTTCCATAACCACAATCTAAATGTCCTGAAAAACAGGATGGCGGTTATGCCATAAAGCACGAAATGTACAATCTTATCAAAAGGTAGTTCTGTCTTAATCTTAGTATCAGGAACGGGTATTACAGAGAGTATAAATACCACAATTAACCAGATGATAAGGAAAAAGATAGATGAATGCATGATGCCAAACCAAATATAAGGAGTAACCTCAAAGATGTTTGATTTTAACTTTCATGAAGCCTTAGCGGCACTGGTCAAATTGATCCTCGCTGCCTTGATGGGAGGGGCCGTTGGCTTTGAACGGGAGTCCCACGGGCAGGCCGCCGGTATCCGTACCAATCTATTGGTCACTATGGGGGCATGTCTGATGATGATGCTTTCTCTCCATATGGAAGAACTCTTTCGCCACCTCAATGCTGATACCACTGTGCGTCTCGACCCCGGTCGAATAGCTTCTTACGCCATCGCCAGTATGGGTTTTCTGGGAGCCGGAGCCATCATCAAAGGAAAAGGTTCCGTACGGGGGCTTACCACTGCCGCCGGTCTCTGGCTGGGGACAGGCATCGGTCTTGCTGTGGGAGCCGGTTATCTTTTTCCTGCCATTTCCTGCACGCTGTTGAGCCTTCTGGTCCTCTATGGTCTCCGCTTAAAGAAGTTATTACCCCATGATGAATACACAATTCTTACTTTAAAATTCCGGGGATTGGAGAGAAAGCTTGAGGAAATTAGAAAGATACTTTCCGCATACCCCGAATTCCATATCCAGTTTATCAACTTTCAACAGAACATCTCATCCCGGAGCAGGACCTATCGTTTGCGATTACTCGGCAGGGAATCTAAAAGCTGGGGAGATATTGTGAGAGAATTTCAGGAGCTTCCGGAAATAGAGGAGATCGCCTGGGAAGAGGCCGAGGTCCCGTAAAACGAAGTTGCCGGCGATGGCTCCCCATCATCCCTCACGCCTTCTCGTCCTGTTCAATAGGCGTACCCCCAGCCGAAGACCTCCTTCAGGATACCCTGCATCTCTCCCAGGGTGGCGTCGGCCTTTGCCGCCTCGATAATGGCGGGCATTAAGTCACCTCCCTGCGGCCGCTCTTCGTCCACCCTTCTGGCCGTATTCCTCAGTCTTTCCAGGGCTGCCTTTGTCCTTGCATTGTCCCGTTGCGCCCTGAATTTCTTCACCCTTTCCACGGCCGTCTCTTCTATCTTTGGATCAATCTTGAATACCGGCACCTTCCGTTCCTCGTCAGAGACGTATTTATTCACTCCCACAACGATCCTCTCAGAGTTATCTATCCCCTCGCGCCACTTATAGGCTGATTTTGCCAGCTCATCTTTAAACCAGCCCGTTTCCCAGGCCTTAATGTAGCCCATCTGGTCTATCTTCTCCATAAGCTTGTTTGCTTCCTCCTCAATCTTACTGGTAAGCCATTCCACATAATAGGAACCGGCCAGGGGGTCGGAGACATTCGGGATGCTGGTTTCGTGAAGGACGACCTGCTGTGTCCTTAAAGCCAGGGTAGCCGCCTCTTCCGTCGGCAATCCCAGCGCCTCGTCGTAGGCCGACGTATGAATGGCATTGGTGCCCGCCAGGACGGCTCCTAATGTGTGGAAGGCCGCCCGCACGACATTAACCAGCGGCTGCTGTGCCATGAGGGAACAGCCGGAGGTATGGATGTGCATCCTTACCTGCATGGATTTCTGGTCCTTACACCCGAACCTCTCCCGGTTGGTTTTAGCCCATATTCTCCTTATCGCCCTGATTTTTGCTATCTCCTCAAGAAAATCATTCCCCTGGGCAAACTGGAAACCAAAGCGGGGCAGGAACTCATCAGGATGGAGACCGGCCTTTATGCAGGCTTCGGTAATAGCTATCCCCGTGGCCATTGTAAAGGCCGCTTCCTGGATAGCATTTCCGCCGGCTTCTTCTATAAAATAGCCGCATATATTGGTTGTATTCCACCTGGGCATATTTCTACTACAAAACTTTATAAACTCCACCATCAGCTTAAAGGCGCTCTTCGGCGGGAACATGGCATAATCAACAAACGGCGCCTTGTAAAGCCAGTTCATGCTGTTGCCGCCTAACTTCTCTCCAGGAAATCCTCTCCTTTCAGCATAAACAATAAACATGGCCAGTCCCACCATGGTGGCGCTTCCTATATTCTGCACAATCTGGGTCTTATCCAGGGGGATATCATGGAAGAGCCTTTCCAGATCGTCAATAGTGCTTATGTTGACGCCGCCCCGTCCCACGAGGCCCCTCGCCTCGGGAGAATCCGGGTCAAGGCCCGCCTTGGAAACAAGATCATGGGGGAGATTATATGACTGCGCGCCGAAATAACCCTTCATCCCGGCATCTTTTAACATTTCCATCCTTTCCCTGGTCTGTTCGGGGAGACCGTAACCGAGGCTCATCTGATTCACCCAGGGTTGAAACTGGTACTGGAGAGGATATATCCCCCGTGTGTAAGGGTAGTCTCCCGGTACACCGATCTCGTTGAAGGCGATATGCTCGATGTCAGAGGGAGTATAGAAAGGTTTCACCGGGATTCCCGAGGCGGTGGCGGCCTTGAATTCTATGTCTTTATAAAGTTTTTGATATTTTTCCTTCCATCGCTCCTGTAATTCCCTGTCCTTTTCGAGAGTGTCCCTGGTAAACATAGGATTCCTCCTTATCTGATTTTTCTTAGAGATCCTTGGCTACGTGGGTTCTTATGTGTTCAATGACCTCACCGGCGCGTGCTCCCGGGCCAAAGACACCAGAAACACCCATTCTCAGGAGTTCAGACATATCATCTCCGGGTATTATACCGCCGATGATAAGAGGGATGTTGCCCATCCCCTTCTCTTGCAGTGACTCAATCACCCCCGCACTAATGACAGTATGCCCCCCCACCGAGAAACTGATCCCTATTACATCAACATCCTCTTGTAGCGCCGAATTTACTACTTCACCGGGACTTCGGTATCTGGTAAAGATGACCTCTATTCCTGCCTCCCTCAACTTCCTCGCGAGATACCTTACCCCGCGATCATGACCGTCCAGTTGAGATTTGGTAAGTAAAACCCTGATCTTTTTATTGCTTGCATTCATTCCCGTCTCCTTTTATATTTTTGCCCATTGCCGGTTTCTAATCCCGACAGCTCAGTTTCTCTTTGACCACCCCTGTAATTTTCCTGCAGTATCTATCGGTCTCCTCATGAGTCGGTCCTTCCACCATCACACGGCACATGTTCTGTGTCCCTGAGTACCGTACCAGAACTCTCCCTCTATTTCCCAATTTTTTTTCGACTTCTTCAATCACCTGGGCAATTTCCGGTACCGAGGATATTTCAGGTCTTGTTTTCACCTCCACATTGATCAGCGCTTGGGGAAAAACCGTCATGATCTTTGCGAGTTCGGATAATGGTTTTTCTTCCTTTTTCATCGCCGCTGCCACCTGTAAGGCCGTGATAATCCCGTCTCCCGTCGTGTGGTGCCGCAAAAAGATCAGATGTCCTGAATCCTCACCGCCGATGACTGCCCCCTTAGCCAGCATTGCTTCGAGGACATACCTGTCTCCCACGCCGGTGATAACCGATTCGATACCCAATTCCTGCAGGGCAATCCCAAGTCCGATGTTGCTCATTACGGTTCTCACCACCAGGTTATTGGTCAGTTTGCCTTCCCTTTTTAATACGCCGGCACAGATAGCGAGAATCTGATCCCCCGTCAACACCGTTCCTTTTTCATCAACAGCAACAAGACGGTCACCGTCTCCATCGAAGGCGAACCCAATATCCGCCTTTCTTCTTACGACCTCTTCCGCCAGCACAAAAGGGTGCTGGGAGCCACAATTGACATTGATATTTTTGCCGTCAGGCCGATCGAAGAGCGTGGTCACTTCGGCTCCTAATTCAGAGAAGGTCGCCGGCGCCACTTTATAGGCAGCGCCATGGGCGCAGTCAAGGACAACCCTGGCACCCTCCAGCGTGAGTCCCCCCGGGAAGGCATGTTTCAAAAAAACGATGTAACGGCCCCCTGCATCTTCCATGCGGTAAGCCTTCCCCAGTTCCCGTGGTGAAGGATGGAGCGTGTGCATATTGTTTGCAAAAATCATCTCCTCTATGGCGAGTTCCTTCTCATCGGGAAGCTTGAATCCCTCACCGGAAAATATCTTGATACCATTGTCCTGAAGAGGATTGTGGGAGGCGGAGATGACAATACCGGCATCAGCTCTCATGCTGCTGGTTAAAAAGGAGATGCCCGGTGTGGGGAGGACTCCAACCATGATGGCATTCACTCCCATGGAACAGATCCCTGCAACAAGGGCATTTTCAAACATGTAACCGGAGATGCGGGTATCCTTACCCACAATGATCCTGGGGGTATGTCCCTTGCGTTTGAAGAGGTATGCGGTAGCACGGCCAATATTCAAGGCCATTTCCGCCGTCATCGGATATTCATTGGCAATACCCCTTATGCCGTCGGTACCGAACAACTTACCCATTGAATTTCCCCCATAACCGGAATTTTTCGCCAAGTTTCCCTTTAATTTTTGTCACGATTCCCGCCCGACAGGTAAGAAATCTTACCAAAAAAACCATCTTTTACAAGGACTTTATTAACCCTTGCTCCCCTTTTAATAAAAGAGTAATAAAAGGGGACGGTTCTAATTATTTAAAAAAGGGGTTTCGATATGATATTACGCTTAAAAACTATGGCAGTTGCAGGCCTGAGCTTCTTTGTCCTCTTTGCCCATATGCATATGCAGGCCCAAGCAACAACTGTCGAATACGATCTCACAATCGCACAGCAAGAATTCAACATCACCGGAAAATCCTCCCGGGTCATAACCATCAACGGAGGCATTCCCGGCCCGACATTGCGCTTCACAGAGGGAGACCTCGCTCGCATCCACGTCCATAATAAGATGAGCTTGGAAACCTCTCTCCACTGGCACGGCGTACTCGTGCCCCCTGATATGGACGGTGTTCCCGACGTCAGCTTTCCACCTATCAAGTCCGGCACAACCTTTACCTATGAATTTCCCATCCGCCAGAGCGGAACCTATTGGTATCATTCCCACACCGGCCTGCAGGAGCAAAGCGGCGTTTACGGCTCCATTGTCATTGAGCCGCGCCAGAATGGCCCGAAGCCCGACCGTGACTATGTTGTTCTGCTTTCCGACTGGACCGACGAAGATCCACACGAAGTGATTCGAACACTCAAGCGCGGCAGTGAGTGGTATGCGATACAGAAAGGCAGCGGCCAGAGCATCCTCGGCGCCGCCCGCCTTGGCATGCTCGGCGACTACTTCAAGCGCGAGTTACAACGCATGTCGGCCATGGATATCGCGGACATAGCCTACGACCGCTTCCTCGCCAACGGCAAGCCTGAATTGGCCCTTTCTGCCGAACCAAATGAAACCATACGGCTGCGTATTATTGACGGTTCATCCACCACCTATTTCCATCTTGAATTCGCCGGTGGTCCGATGACCATCGTCGCCGCAGACGGCCAGAACGTAGAACCAATCAAGGAGAACCGCTTTCTCGTTGGTGTCGCCGAAACTTATGATATACTCGTTCAAGTCCCCGCTTTCGGGGCTTATGAATTCCGAGCCACTGCCCACGACGGCTCGGGCTACACGTCGGCCTGGATAGGTTCGGGTAAACGCCACCCGGCTCCTGATGTGCCTAAACCGAACCTCTATCACATCATGGGGGATATCAGCCTCAAACAAATCTTTTCCCTCACCCCCGCGGGCAGCATGGGCATGCCCGATCACGAGATCAAAGCCGGCAAATTCGACCAGCCTGGAATGATGGATATGGGCTCGATGGATATGGGCAATATGCAGGGTATGGAAAGCATGAACAATAGCGCGGACCCTCCCAAAATGGAAATGCATGGTATGGACCATACACCAACTGCTGGCGCGGGGGACACATCACACGACGTCGGTATGCCTATGCAGCAACACTCTTTCCCCACCGAAGGTGTGCACCACGGCGGTCATTCCATGCCGATACCTCTTCATACCTCACGTATCGGCAAAAAATATAGCGCCGATTTTCGCTTCCTTGCCGCTGATGTCTCTGCATCCGAGAACCTCACCGTTGATGGGATGGATCCGAGTCGCCCATGGCCACCATACGCCAAACTACGAGCTACCAAGCCTACTGCTTTTCCCAAGGACAAACACGCCCACGAAATCCGCCTCACTCTCGACGGCGACATGGAGCGCTACGTATGGTTTCTCAACAACAAACCGCTTTCAGAAAGCGACTCGATCCATATCCGTAAGGGCGAAGTCATACGCTTCATCATGGTCAACCGCACCATGATGCACCACCCTATGCATCTGCACGGCCATTTTTTCCGTCTCATCAACGGGCAGGATGATTATGCCCCACTCAAACACACTGTTGACGTTGCCCCCATGTCCACCACAGTCATCGAATTTGACGCCAACGAGTTCGGTGATTGGTTTTTTCACTGTCACTTGCTCTACCACATGATGAGTGGTATGGCCCGGGTCGTCCATTACGAGGGCTTTATACTCGCCCCCCAACTTGCCGCAATCCGGCCTAACCTCTACAAAGATTCCTGGTATTTCTGGGGCCAGGCCGAAGTCCTCAGCAACATGACAAATGGTTTCCTAATGCTTTCCAACACCCGCAACATCCTAAACGCAGAGTGGGAAGTGGGGTGGCAGGATATTGACGGCACAGAGTCGGAGGCTATCTTTACCTGGGACCGTTACATAAACCGTTTTTTCACTATCTTTGCCGGCGCTGATCTATTGGGCGAAGAGGATGAACTCGATAAAACCAGAGGGGTCTTTGGATTTTACTACCTGTTACCGCTTAACTTGGAGTCTCGCGCGTGGATTGATACCGACGGAGGTGTGAGGTTCAACTTGGGAAAATCCTTTGAATTGACGCCACGTCTTGCACTATTCGGCGGAGCCCAATACGACACCCACGATATGTGGGAGGGCCGCGCGGGTCTGTCCTACATAGTTCACAAGTACTTTTCCCTCGTCGCTCAATGGCACTCCGATTACGGCTTCGGCGGCGGCCTGCGGATTCGATTCTGAGATGAGGGCGAATAGAAAGATTCATAAATGAGAAAGGAGGATAATGCGACGAAAGAATCTGATCTCAGGAAATGGCACAGGGTGTTGGGCATTTCCCTTGTCTTGTTCGTCATCATGCAGGCAGGCAGTGGCCTATTAATCACCATTGACGAACTGGGAACGGGGGGTAGCCATAGCCAGGTACATTCAGAATCAATAAGTGGTATAGATGCCGAAGGAGAGGAATCCCCCTGGAGTGAGGTTCTTAAATTTGTTCACCACCGAGATGGATTATGGGGTTTCGTTTATAGAATCCTGGTGGGCACAGGGACTCTTGGAATGGCTATTACCGGTAGCATGATTTTCATGAGAATACGCGCTCGTAAGAAAAATGGAAGGCATACCCCAGGGTAAGGCCCTGGATCTGACTGAGGCAGTCCCCATCGAAAAGCACGATGCACATCACAAAATGAAACCGTGAGATAAAATTATTGTTTTAATTAAAAATTTATTCTATAAAGGGACATTAAAAAGGGTAAAAGCAGGTTCTAAAGGGGCGAATCAGGATTTTAGCTTAACCATTCAATGGTTAAGCTAAAATACATATCACAAAGTGGAGAGAAACAATGGATAAAAAGGTTACCGTTGTGGGCGCAGGCAATGTTGGAGGGACCGTGGCGCAACGACTGGTGGAAAAAGATTTATGTGATGTGGTGCTATTTGATATTATTGAAGGCATACCCCAAGGTAAGGCCCTGGATCTGACTGAGGCGGTCCCCATCGAAAAGCACGATGCACATCTCATGGGAACAAACGAATATGAGGCTTCGAAAGGGTCTGATATTGTTATCATTACCTCCGGTATACCAAGGAAACCTGGAATGAGTCGGGATGACCTTCTGGCAACCAACAGAGGGATCATCAAAAGGGTGACGGCAGAGGTCACCAGATTTTCTCCTGATGCCGTCCTTATAATTGTTAGTAATCCACTGGATGCCATGTGTCACGCGGCCTATGAGACAAGTGGTTTTCCCAGGAGCAGGGTTATCGGTATGGCCGGTGTGCTTGATTCGGCCCGGTTCTGTGCCCTTATCGCCATGGAACTCAAGGTATCCGTAGAAAATGTCCACGCCTCTGTCCTTGGGGGGCACGGAGACACAATGGTCCCCCTTCCCCGTTATTCGACGGTTGCCGGGATTCCGATCACGGAACTACTTCCGAAGGATCGTATCGAGGCGATAGTGGATCGGACCCGCAACGGGGGAGCTGAAATTGTCAGACTTTTAAAGACGGGTAGCGCCTACTATGCCCCTGCCTCTGCTGCCGTTGAAATGGCAGAATCAATCCTGAAGGACAAGAAAAAAATCCTTTCCTGTGCCGCCTACCTGGAAGGTGAATACGGGATCCACGGGCTTTTTATCGGGGTTCCGGTAAAGTTGGGGGCGGGTGGTATGGAAGAAATTATCCAGATATCCTTAACCGATAAAGAGAAGGAGGCCCTGAAAAATTCGGCGGCAGCCGTCCAGGAACTCGTCAAGGCGATGAAAAAGATGGACTGATCAACGGTCAGGGGTCGGGGATCAGGGGTCAGAGGTCGGGGGACAGGGGTCGGTTCTGCATAGTGCCAAAACGGGTGATGAGGACCCCTCCCATACCGAGGACAAGGGAAATAACCTTCACCATCCAGCCTATATACGGTATCCATCCTATTAGCCACAGGATAACGAGACCCCATAAAGTCTCCTGAACCAAACTCTTACCATGTATCTTCAAGATGGTGAACATCTTCCCACCCACAAGCCGGGCCACAGCGATGAAGCCGATCAGGGCGGCACAGACGACAAGAAGCATCTCCAGGGGGATCAGGATAATCCCCACTACCGAAACGGCTAACAGTAAAGCTAGGGGGACAATTGATACCAGTACAAAAATGCCCCCCAGGGTTACATTAAACGTATTCTCCCTGATAGACAGGGAAACGGCATGTACAGGCCCTGGAAACAGTCTGGCAATTAACAGCGCCAAGATAAGGATGGCGAGGAAAATGGAAAGGGAAATAATGGCAAATATCCAGGACCATCCTTCCCAATCTTCATTCAAGGCTGTTGATATGGCAGCAGAGATATCTGACAAATTTAGTTCGATTAGATGGCCTCGAACCTCGGCGCCTCTACCCTGAACAATAATCCCCCCTAAGGAAACAACATTTCCACCAACAACAGCCGTTTTTGTTAAGACGACAGATCCTCCGATGGCCACGACATGACGTTCAACCTCACCGAATACAGTAACCTGCCCCCCGATTGCCACGGCATTGCGTACTCTCATCCCCTCTTCGATCGTTACATCGCTGCCAATTTCAACGATGTTCGTCTCTCCTGCACTGACCACCGAAACGAACCCCGACAGTAATGCCAGGATCACGAAACAGACGACTCCTTTTTCTTTCTTCAAAAGCCCCATCATTTCCTTCGTAGTTAAGTGCTTAAAGTGAGCTAAAGTTTAAAGTGCCTAAAGTTATTTAAAAAAGAAAGTAACTATTCAGCCACCAAGGCACAAAGACCCAAAGAGAAGATGGATATAAATTGAATAACGGAGTTTTCTCATTAATTTCAATGTGCCATGCATTAAAAAGGCTATTATAAAGAATTAATTCTATAATCTTGGTGCCTTTGTGCCTTTGTGGCAAGATACCTGAGTAGTTACGCCAAAGAAAGCGAAATGGTATCATGTCATCTCCTGCCACGAGGAAGCGCGGCCCTCCTGCGCTGGCGAAGGAATTCGATCACACCCGGAAGCACGGAGAGGAAGATAATAACAAAAATGACCAGCGAGAAGTTTTGTTTAACAGCACGAAGATTACCAAAATAGTACCCTCCGAAGATAAAAACGGCAATCCAGGAAATCCCGCCTAAAACATTATAACAGGCAAAACGCCGGTAGGTCATAGCGCCAACTCCGGCCACAAAGGGCGCAAATGTGCGAATAATCGGGACAAATCGTGCGATGACAATCGTTTTCCCCCCGTATTTTTCATAAAACCGGTGGGTACGCTCCAGATACTCCCTGTTGAGAAACCGGACATTTTCCTTACGAAAAATTTTTGGTCCCACGAATTTTCCTGCCGCGTAGTTTACTGCATCTCCCCCTACAGCCGCAACAGATAGAATGACAAACAACAACTCCACTTCAAGAACACCGATTGCCGCGAAGGCGCCCAGGCCAAAAAGGAGAGAATCACCAGGGAGGAGGGGGGTTACCACTAATCCTGTTTCACAGAAGATAACAAGAAAGACGAGCAGATAGGTCCAGCCACCGAAGTTTTGTACAGCCATACTCAGGTACCTGTCGAGGTGGAGAAAAAAATCGAAAAAATTCATCATCAGTTCCACAGAAACATTTCCCTGTCACTTTTTTATTCTATTCGGAATCCTTATGGTACATACCATATGTCATATGTCACATACTGTTTCCTTTATCGCCATCTTCCCGTTGACATGCAATGGACTTCATCCTATACTCCCCGCCCGAACAAAAAGCAAGTTCCCCTGGGCAGGTTAAGCTTAAAGGGGCGGGGACGATGCAATTTAATAGGAACCTTTGAAAACGGTAGTACAAATGAACAACACATGGGTCTGGGTTGATAACCCTTTAAAATTGTCTCGGGCGGGAAACGATATTAGCAGTACCTCTGTAATTGGCATTGATACAGAATATGATTCTCTTCGATACTTTCGGGAGAAGCTCTGCCTGATCCAGATAAAAACTGAAAAAAAGACCTACCTTTTAGACCCCCTTGACAGGTTCGACCTCTCCTTTCTGGGGGATAGTTTTGCGGAGCCTTCCATCCTCAAGATCATGCACGCCGCTGATAATGATATCCGGCTTTTGAGACGGGACTACGGCTTTGAATTCAGAAACCTTTTCGATACCCAGCGGGCCGCTTCGATCCTCGGCGACCACAACCTCTCCCTTTCGAAGCTGGTGGAAAAATATCTGGGTATCGAACTTAAAAAAAAGAAAAAAACACAGAGATCTCTTTGGAATACCCGTCCTTTAACAGAGGAACAGTTGAACTATGCCGTTCTCGATACGGCATATCTGTTATCCTTGTACAAGAAGCTGGAAAGTGAGATTCAGCAGAAAGGTCTGGATGCAGAGGCGACAAGGGTCTTTGATGCTGCTGCTATTGTTAGGTGGCACGAAAAAACACTCGATCCCCGGGGACACACTAAAATTAAAGGGTATCAAGACCTTACAGGATGTGAAAGGCAACGTCTAAAGAACCTCTTCCGCTGGCGCTTTCGAAAGGCAAAAGAATCTAACAGGGCGTTTTTTATGATTCTCTCCGATCAGGCGATAGTAAACTTATCAAAAACGAAGACTGACTCCATTTCGAGCCTGAATGAAATCGGTGTACTTTCTCCTGAAAAAATGAGTGCCTTTGGTCTGGAACTTGTTGAAATATTAGGGCAAAACTGAATAGTTACGTCAGTACAACACTATTTCGGGGGGAGGCATCAGAAATCCCTTTTCATACCCCATCTTGAAGAGTATCTCCAGTGCCCGTCTCCCCCTTTCACCCATATCAATGGTCAGTTCACTGACGTACATTTTTACAAACTCTTTGCCAAGCCGGGGATCAATACCTCTTCCCCATTGCAGCGCATAAGGTATGGATTCGTTCAAATGCGTGTATCCATAACGGATACTTTGCTTCAACCCATCTGAGAGCTTATGGGCTAAATCGTCTCCCAGATCCTTGCGTACCACGTCAAGCCCCAGGGGTAGAGGCAGACCGCCGGTTTCCCTTTCCCAGAGCTGACCAAAATCGAGGATTTTGTTAAAACCCTCCTGCTGATACGTCAACTGTCCCTCGTGGATCAACAGGCCGGCGTCAAATTCCCCTGATGACACCCGTTTCATAATCTGGTCAAAGGGGATGTCGGTATTCGCGATGCCGTCGGTGAAAATCTTGAAAATCAATGTCGCCGTCGTTAATCTTCCCGGTGTCGCCACGTTTTTACCCTTCAGCTCGGATAGCGACCTGTATTTTTTCGCCACCAGGACCGGCCCATATCCCTCCCCCATGCTCGCGCCGGTAGTCATGATCCAATAACTACCGGCAACGTAGGGGAACGCATGGGCGGAAATGGCGGTAACTTCCAATTCTGCATTAATTGCCCGCATATTTAGCGATTGAATATCTTCAAGTAGGTGCTCGATCCTGATACCCTCAAGTTTTACCTTCCCGCTGGCCAGTCCGTAAAACATAAAAGCATCATCAGGATCGGGACTGTGACCAACTTTGATTATCTTTTCCGGCATCGTTCGGTCATCCTCTCGCAGAACGCGCTAAAATAGGCTTTCGCCGGTTTTGAAGGCTTGGATCGTCCATAGGTTCAACTCTCATTTTATGACAGACAATAGACCCTTGCTCAAATGCAATACCAAACATTATCTCAGGCGCAAGACGAAAATCAAGAGAAATCTCCAGAAATGTTTTTACCCTTGAATAAATCATGTTTGTATTATAATCTACAACACTTAAAGTATCCTTAATTTTGTTAAGAGTTAGGCTGTTTAGAGTTGAGAAAGATTATTGAGAAAAATGCCTTATCTGACCCTGCCTTTCATGCCCTGTTTGACATGGTCAGCAGGGGAGAAAAAAAGATAAAGATCGGCGGTCTTTACGGTACGGCAAAATCCCTCCTCCTTTCCATTATTTTCAGACGTATCAACAAGTTATTAGTCGTAGTCGTTCCTACGGAAAAGGAAGCGAAGGATACCTGTCAGGACATTTCTTTTTTCCTGGGAGAGGATAAGGTATCCCTTTATCCCCCCTGGGACACTATTTCCCTTGACCTGTTTACTTTCCAGAGGGAAGTGGAACTACTGCGGGTGGAGGTGCTTTACCGGTTATTAGTAGGAGAGGCGGCGGTAGTCATAGCGCCCTTAAAGGCCCTGATGCAGAAAGTTATGTCGTCCCGTGTCTTCGAGGATTATCTTGAATTCATCTCTGTGGGGAGTGTCATCGCAAGGGATGAGTTGTTATCAAAATTGTTCGCGGGTGGCTACAGCAGAGTTCCTCTTGTGGAGAAAAAGGGCGAATTCAGTCTGCGGGGTTATGTCGTTGATGTTTTCCCTCCCCATGCGACGAGACCTATCCGGATGGAGTTCATGGGAGACGAGGTGGAATCTATCAGGGAGTTTGATCCCTCGTCACAGAGATCCACGGGAAATTTGGAAGAATTTATCATTACTCCGGCAAGGGAGGTTATCCTGACTACCGAGAGAAAACAACAGGCCATAAGAAATATAAGACAGCGGGCGAATGAACTGGAACTCCAGGGGATAATGAAACATCCATCCTTAGATATGATTGAAAACGGCCTGGTCTCTTCGATAAATCCCCTGTTTCTCTCTCTCTTTTACGAATCCTTTACCAATAATGAAAATCCCCCCTCACCCCCCTTTGGAAAAGGGGGGCTGGGGGGATTTTCAGATGAAAACCTGGAGGATCGTGGTACGCTCGGGACATTGTTTGACTTCATGCCCCGGGGTACTGTTCTCATCACTGATGATTTTCCGGCGCTACGGTTCTCTGAAGAGGGGATAGTAAATGAGATGGACGGTCTCTTAATGAAGACCGGCAGCGAGGGGAAGTTCTACCTGGACAGGGAATCTTCTTTTCTGACGGGGGAGAAACTCCTCCGGCACGGCGATGATTTCCAGCAGATACATCTCGAAGGCCTGACCATTAGCGGTATTGGTGATGGAGAAAATTCTGCCGCGCAGGTGAAATTTCTCATGGATGCGGACCTGGAATGGAAGGAAGCTCCGAAGATACAGGTTGAAGATGAAGGACTTCTCGCCCCCCTTGTGGAAAGGATCAAGGGGTGGCTTGATGGTGGGAACCTGGTAACCATTCTCTGCGCAAGCCAGGATGGAACACAGCGAATGTCGCATCTCTTAGGGCAATACTCTATTCCCGTCAGCCGGTCTCACGACAGCTCCCCTCCCTTCCTTGCCGAGGTTCTCCAGCGTGACGGCAATGGACGCCTCCTTCTCAGAGAGGGGAAGATAACCTCGGGATTCCACTTCCCCGGTCTAAAGCTGGTGATGATCTCTGAAGAGGATATCTTCGGTAAAAAGGTGGCGAGAAGGAGGACAAAGCCGGTCAGAGAAGGGTATTTTCTTCAATCCTTTGGTGAGCTGAAGGAGGGAGATTATGTTGTCCATACTGACCATGGTATCGGGATCTACCAGGGACTTCAGAAACTTACTGTCGGTAAGATGGAAAACGATTTCCTCCTTGTTGAGTACCAGGAAGGAGATAAACTCTATATGCCGGTAGACCGTCTCGACCGGATACAGAGGTACATCGGTCCGGAAGGTTACGTGCCGAGGATTGATCGTTTAGGGGGGACTTCCTGGGAGTCGGTGAAGGAAAGGATTAAGAAATCGGTGAGAGAGGTTGCCGAAGAGCTTGTTTCGGTCTATGCCGCCAGGGCGGTGATGGAAAGGCCGCCATTTTCTTTACCTGATAGGATTTACAATGAATTTTCTTCCACCTTTGAGTTTGAAGAGACACCCGATCAGGCCATGGCGATTGAGGATATTTGTCTTGACATGGACAGCGCCAGACCCATGGACAGATTGATCTGCGGTGATGCCGGGTTTGGTAAGACTGAGGTAGCCCTGAGGGCTTCTTTTCGGGCTGTCATGGATGGGAAACAGGTTGCCCTTTTAGTTCCCACGACGATCCTGGCCGAGCAGCACTACCAGACATTTTCCCGGAGATTGAAAGATTTTCCCGTTTGTGTTGATGTCCTGAATCGTTTTAAAACGAAGAACGAGCAACAGAAAATCATAGAGGGGATCAGGAAGGGAGGGGTGGATATTATTATCGGCACCCACCGGCTCTTGCAGAAGGACATTGCCTTCAAAGACCTGGGTCTTGTCATTATAGACGAAGAACAGCGTTTTGGAGTAATTCATAAGGAGAAACTCAAGAAACTCCGAACCCTCGTTGACGTCCTCACCCTGACCGCAACCCCCATACCGAGGACCATGCACCTTGCGCTCATCGGTATCCGTGATGTATCTGTCATCAATACCCCTCCCGAAGATCGCCTCCCCATTAATGTTTATGTGCTTGAATTTAATGAAGATACAATAAGAGAGGCGATTCGTCAGGAACTAAGGCGAAAGGGGCAGGTCTTCTTTCTCCACGACCGTGTACAATCCATATTCACTGTGGCAAGGTTTGTGGAAAGGATCGTTCCTGAGGCCAGGATCGCTGTTGTTCATGGCCGCATGAAGGGAAAAGAGATAGAGGATGCGATGGCAAAGTTCATCAGGGGAGATCACGATGTCCTGGTATGCACGACGATCATCAGCTCCGGTATTGATATACCTACGGCCAATACCATCATCATCAATCGTGCCGATCGGCTCGGCCTTTCCCAATTGTATCAGCTCAGGGGAAGAGTAGGAAGGTCGCAGGCGGAGGCATATGCCTATCTTCTGATACCTAAGGGAGCGGCGCTACAGCCGGATGCCCGGAAGAGACTGCGGGTGATCATGGATTTTTCCGAGCCCGGCTCCGGTTTCCGCATTGCTATGAACGACCTGAATATCAGAGGAGGAGGGGATATCCTTGGCACTTCCCAGTCGGGACACGTCTCGGCTGTTGGCTACGAAATGTATACCGAATTAATGGAGAAGACCATCCGGGAGCTAAAGGGTGAGGTGATCGAAGAGGAGGTAAAGCCGGAGATTAATCTCGGTCTGTCCGCTTTTATTCCTGAGGACTATATGACCGACGGCGCAAGGAGACTTGTCACCTACAAGAGGTTGTCCCTGGCGGCAACGGACGGGGAACTGTCTGAAATCAGGGAAGAACTGGCAGATTGCTATGGATTCATACCCCCTGAACTTACGAACCTGTTAGAGGTGATCAGTATCAGGAACAAGTTGAAGCATCTCAAGAGTACGAAGATGGGATATGACGGGAAGACCATGTTCATACTTTTCCAGGAGAACTCTCCCGTGGAGGCGGCCAAAATCGTCGAGCTGGCCCGGAAAAAGATGAGGGGGATGAGACTGACCCCTGATTTTAAACTCTATGTTCCCATGCCGTCTCTGGCGGGGGGTGAAATCATCAGACATGCGAAAGGCCTGTTACAGGCATTGATGAACTGATACCACTCACTCGACAGATAAATTTAAGCGGTTCAGATCTATACCCAACGCATGGCAATGCTTTTTTAAGGAATCCCAGTCTGTTCTACTTATCTTCCGAAATGAGACGATAAGATGGGAAATTTTATATTTGTCCACAATCTCGTCCAATCGATCCTTACCTCCCAGTACAGGGTGTCCCAGAAATTGACAGTCCTGCTTGCGAATATCATCGTCAATAAACCCTACAAGGGTCAGATCCAGGTTTTTATTCTGTTCTATTTCACGTGAGAGAAGCTGTCCGCCTGCCCCGGCGCCGTAAATCAGTGCCCGTTGTCCCCCCTTAGGCGAGTTCTTAGGGATCGCTTCGCCGATTAAACGGTAGGAAAATCGGGAGGTGGTCACAAGCAGGAGGAGAATCAGCCCGTAGATAACGAATACGGTGCGGGAAAAACCGAGGAAACGGTAGACAGCTAAATTGGTCAGTACGGCTAAAACAGCGCCCAGGGTTACCGCCTTAAAGTAGGCAATTACGTCTCTCATGCCGACGTATTGCCAGATGCCCCGATAGACACCTAAGAGGTAAAAGGAAAAAAGCTGGCATGCCACAACGATGGGGAGGGATTTAAGAAAAACAGCAAAATTATCTGCATAAGCGGAGCCTTCAAACCGGAGGAGATAGGAGAGCCAGTATGCCAGGGAAATCAGTACCAGGTCCAACAACACCTCAAACAACCTTTTCTTGTAAGTAATGGTGATGAGAAGGGGGGTAAACTTTAGTATATTAGAGCTGTTTATCACGGATTTTTCGTCATATACCTTAACGTGGGCGAGGTAGAGCCAGAAAAAGAAGGTGAAGAGGAGAAATACGGCAACTAAAACGATGCTCATACCAGTAGGCATGCGAGCAATAGTCATGGCTAATAGGCCCGATAAAACGGCAAATCCATAGAGCGCTAAAACGGCAGTCCGCTCGGTGAAACCAATGGCAACCATACGATGAGAAGAGTGATCCTTCCCGCCCAGGAAAATAGGGCGACCCAAAAGCTTACGCATCAGGCTGACAAAGGTAGTGTCTATGATTGGTATGAACAGGATGAGGACAGGAATGGCCAGGACAGAGATCAGGTTGTTCGCCTGGCTTCCAATCCCCCATCCGGCCGCTTTCGTTGTTAACCCTGCCAGGATAAAACCGATGAGTAAGCTGCCGGCATCACCCATGAATATGGAGGCAGGGTGGAAGTTATAGACCAGGAAACCAAGAACGGAACCGAGAAAAGCGGAGAGGAGAAGCAACACCGGAATGGCATTGCTCCCTCCCAGGTGAAGGGAGATATACGCCCAAAAGAGAAAAATACCAGCCAGAAAGGCAATTCCGGCTGAGAGGCCGTCCATGTTATCCAGGAGGTTGAAGGCATTTGTAATAGCCACTATCCAGAAGATGCTGAGCAACAAATTGGCTGTTCTGGATGCAAGCCAGTTTACCTCGAAGCCGAGGGCGACTACGAGGGAAGCAACAATGATCTGACCAACCAGCTTATACTGAGGCTTGATCTCCAGGATATCATCTGCGAGACCCAGGAGAAAGATGGCCGTGCTACCCAGGACAAACGGTAGAAGGAAGCCGGTGTGGATGTGGTAACCGAGAATAAAAGAGGCCGTTGGCCAGACAATTATCAGGGAGAAGAAGATGCCTACCCCGCCCAGGAGGGGGGTTGGTCTTTCATGCCAGCGGTCTTCCCGGTATCTGGCCACAAGATTTTTTCCCCTGGCTAAGCGTCGTATCAGAGGGGTAAGGGAAAGGGAGAACAAAAGGGAGGCTAAGAAGGGAAGGACATATATGGGATTCATGTTTTGTAATAATCAATGACACTCTGAATGATATCGTGAAGGTTGTTCCGGGGCTCAAAATGAATTAAATTCTTTATCTTGGAGGTATCCGGGCAGCGGCGTTGCATATCCTCATATCCTGGTCCGTAGGCCTTTTCGTAGGTGATATATTCAATTTCCGATGAGCTTCCCGTCATTTCCTTGACTATCCTGGCCAGTTCGGCAATGGTAATCTCCTTGGAGGAGCCAACATTAAAGATCTGCCCCACCGCTTTGGGTTCGGACATAAGTTTTATCAAGGCATCAACCACATCTGACACATGGGTAAAGCTGCGTGATTGTGAACCATCGCCGTATACTGTAATCGGCTTGCCGATGAGGGCCTTCTGCACAAAGTTGGGGACGACCATCCCGTATTGCCCTGTTTGCCGTGGGCCAATGGTGTTGAACGCACGGGCAATAATGACCGGCAACTTCTTCTCTTCAAAGTAGGCAAGAGCTAAAAATTCATCCAGCGCTTTTGAGCAGGCGTATGCCCAGCGGCGTTTCGTGGTGGCGCCCATCATACTATCGGAGTTCTCGGAGAGAAGAGAGGCATTTTCTCCGTTCATAATCTTTCCATAGACCTCGGAGGTGGAAGCGATAAACACCTTTTTTTTATACCGGTTGGCCAGCCTAAGAATCATCTCGGTTCCCATGATGTTCGTCTCAAGGGTTTCCACAGGTCTATTCATGATAAGTTTCACTCCCACTGCAGCAGCCATGTGGTATATATGATCGCATTCACCTACCAGTTTCTTCATGACCATTTCGTTAAGGATAGTATCAACCACCAGGTGAAAACGGGGATTTTTCAGATGATGCTCTACATTCTTCAACGAACCCGTGGAGAGATTATCAATCACTGACACATTCTCACCCATTTCCAGCAAACGATCCACTAAATATGATCCGATAAATCCTGCCCCGCCAGTAATCAGCGCTCTCATCTAAAAATACCCCTTCCACAGGCAAGTCGCCTGTCCTACCAATTTTAAGTCCTGCCGACAAAGCACGACCTAAGTAAGTGTGAGATAAGTATGCCACAAAAACGCACGACAAGACCAGAAAAAACAAAAGGCTTTGCCAGACGGAGATATAAATCGTTATTATGCTTGTAGAAAAGGCGATAACAACTTTTATGAAATTCAAGGAACGGACGAAACATCAGCTTCTCAGCGCTTCCTCCCACGTGATGAACGATAGATGCCATGGGGAAGTAAACCACCTTCCATCCTGCATTTCTCATCCGTTGACACCAGTCGGCATCTTCCCAGTACATAAAGAAGCGTTCGTCCAGTAAACCAACGGTCTCTATGGCCTTTCTCCTTACCACCATACAAGCCCCCGAAACCCAGTCCACTTCCATGGGAGTAATCCCATCCGATTTTGTTGTGAGTATGTTTTGAGAGCTGATCCTATTTTTGGGGAATAATTTACTCAGGATGGTTTTCCGCCCGAAGAAAGCGGTGAGGGGGGTAGGAAAGGATCTGGCAGATCCCTGAACTTTTCCGCCGGGATCGAGTATTTTCGGTCCCATGATGCCGATGTCAAGATGTTCTGCCATGTAGCCTGTAACAGACGTAAAAAAATTCTCTTTTACATAGGTATCGGGGTTCAGAATTACCACGTAGGGGGCATTGCTTTTTGTAAGGGCATCGTTGACCGCTTTCGAAAACCCCCTGTTGTGTTTGCTTCTTGAGAGGATAACCTGTGGAAACGTAATTGTCACACGATCTATATTGTCATTTGAGGCATTGTCCTGCACAAAAATGTTTGCGGGAAAATCCCGGAGTGAATCGTAGACCGATCTCAAACATAGCAATAGATAATCGGTACTGTTAAAATTTACGATAATAATATCCATATCTTTTTTCATCTTATCGTAATTATTGGGTTTATTTTTCGCCTAAACCTTATGCAATCCGGTATAAAATTGGGACAATTGCATACTTATCATATTTATCAACATACTTATTAACAATCTTTTCCACATCTCTGTGGATTCCAATGCCAAGTACCTGTAACTCAACTTAACTTAACCCTCCAGTTAAAGGGATCCTCCTTTTCCCCATATTGAATGCCAAGTATCTCGTTGTACAGTTTTTCGGCCAGGGGGCCTGTTTTCCCCTCGCCGATGATGTGTACCTTCCCCTGATAATATATCTGGCCTATAGGAGAAACGATCGCCGCCGTCCCGGAGGCAAAGACTTCCCTTATGGTCGGATTTCCAGAGGCGAATGCAGAGAGGATTTCATCCATTGCCAACGGTCTTTCCAGGACATTGATTCCCCAGCTCCTGGCAATCTGAATAACCGAATCACGGGTTACACCGGGAAGGATCGTCCCCGTAAGAGGAGGGGTAATCAGTTCATTGCCGATGACGAAAAAGATGTTGCTGGTTCCCACCTCCTCGACATACTTCCTTTCGATGGCATCGAGCCACAGTACCTGCGTATATCCCATTTCGGCGGCTAATTTGCTTGCATAGAGGCTGGCGGCATAATTGCCCGCTGCCTTACAGTGCCCTATCCCCCCCGGTGCAGACCGGACATATTCCTCACTCACGTATATCTTTGTGGGATTGAAACCCTCTGGGTAGTATGCACCTACAGGCCCCACAACAATAAAAAACAGATATTCATTAGAAGGGTGTACACCGAGGGATCTTTCCGTAGCGATCATCGTAGGACGGATATAGAGGGATGTTCCCCTGCCGTGAGGTATCCAGTCCTGTTCGATAAGCGCCAGTTTTTTCATGGCCTCCATAAACAGGTCGGGATCAATGGTGGGCATGCAGAGCCTTTTTGCGGAGGCGTTCATCCGTTTGATATTTTCAGAAGGTCTGAAGAGGAAGATAGAGCCGTTCCTCCCCCGGTAAGCCTTTAGCCCCTCAAAGATTTCCTGTCCATAATGGAAACACATAGCCGTGGGTTCGAGGGATAGCTCATGGTAAGGCCCTATCATGGCATCATGCCATCCCCTGTCATGGTGATACTTCATCGTAAAAAAATGATCGGTAAATATTTTCCCAAACCCCAGATTGGACTCATCAGTTGGCCTTGCCTTTCCTTTTTCCGGTGGAACCTGAACAATCTTTATTTCCATAGATACATCCCCCTTCGTCATTAAAGCATTTCCCTTCCTACTACTAAATCATCCTTCTATCAAGGTTTCTGTACTGAATGGCCTCGGCGATATGGCAGGAGCGGATATCTTTCTCTTCTTCGAGATCCGCGATGGTACGGGCAACTTTCAATATTCTCGTATAGGCACGGGCGCTAAACCCGAGCTTATCAATCGCCATTTCGATCAGTTTTCGAGAATCTTCATCAATGATGCAACATTCCTTGATCTGTTTGTCGGACATACCGGCATTTAACAGGGTATCATGACCATCGAATCTTTTTTTCTGCCGCGCCCTTGCCCTGACGATCCTTTCTTCGATGATCTCGGATGACTCTCCGGCATCTTTCCCTACAAGGTCTTTGTACCTGATAGACGGCACTTCAATGTGAATATCTATCCTATCCAGGAGAGGTCCTGATATTCTTGCCTGATACTGGTGAATCTGTTGAGGAGAACACCGGCAATCCTTGTGGGGGTCTCCATAGTAGCCGCAGGGACATGGGTTCATCGCCGCCACCAGCATAAATCTCGCCGGATAAGTGGCGGTAACAGAAGACCTCGTAATGGTAACATAGCCGTTCTCTAAGGGTTGCCTCAATGCCTCGAGGACATTCTTTTTGAACTCTGGCAACTCGTCGAGAAACAGGACACCGTGATGGGCAAGGCTGATCTCCCCGGGCTTTGGGACGTGCCCTCCCCCCACAAGTCCGGCATCCGAAATTGTATGGTGCGGCGCCCGAAAGGGTCTCGTTCCTAACAGAGTTTCCTTTTTGTCCAGCAGGCCGGCAACAGAAAATATCTTTGTGGTTTCAATGGCTTCCTCAAAGGAAAGTCCGGGAAGGATGGTAGAAAGTCGCTGGGCCAGCATGGTTTTCCCGGAACCGGGAGGTCCGACCATGATGATATTATGACCACCCCCTGCCGCTACCTCCAGGGCCCTTTTCGCCTGATCCTGTCCACGTATCTCACTGAAGTCGAAGGGATAACAAAGACTTCTCTTGAAAATCTCTGCTATATCCAGCTTGAGGGGCTCTATCTCTTTCGTCCCATTAAAAAATTCGACGACATCGGGCAGTGTATTGACGGGAATAACGGCAATAGCCTCCACCATGGCGGCCTCGAGGGCGTTTTCCGCCGGTACGATGATGCCCTTAATCCCCATTTCCTTTGCCTGAAAAGCCGCGGAAATGACGCCCTGGACACCTTTAACCCTGCCGTCTAAGGACAACTCTCCCGTTAAGATATAGTCCTTAAAGAACTCAGATTTTATAACCCCTTCCGCCGTCAGGATACCCACGGCAATGGGCAGGTCAAAGCCGGTGCCTTCCTTTTTGATATCAGCCGGGGCGAGATTTACGGTAATGTGATTTCTGGGAAAGCGATAGCCGGAATTTTTTATGGCCGCCTTGATCCGGTCCTTACTTTCCCTAACCGCCACGTCAGGCAGCCCCACCGTTGAAAATTGGGGAAGACCGGCGGATATATCCACCTCCACATCAACAGGATAAGAATCTATACCGATGACAGCGCTGCTGATAACCTTTACAATCAACGGGTAATTCCTGACCCGCATAAAGCGGAGAAGTGCCTAAAGTGCACTAAAGTTGGAAGTGCCTAAAATGCTACGGCTTGATCAACTTTCAGTTTCACCACATGGTTTACTTTGCCCTTAGATGCATACTCCTGGCTAAAACTGTCAAAAATTGCCCCCTCAGTCAGTATCTCAGCCTGGCCCCAGATACGCCAGCCTTTTCGTGAGAGAGGATCAAGACCAATAACTGCTACTCTCGGGTTTTCCTTGATGTTAGCGATGGTGCGTGGCGATCTCAAATCGGCAAACACCACATGCTCATCATCAAGGACACGAAACGAACCCTTTGGTGAAACATTGGGCAATCCGTCCTTACCGGCCGTGGCCACGAGAGCCGGTTTGATTTCCGCAATAGCTTTTTTCACATCCTCCGATATTTTTGCCATCTCTGTGCACCTCCCTTTCTGAATAGTGAGAAAATACTGTAGACAAAATCAACGATACAAACCAAACCTCAAACCTTGCTTTCTGGTATTCTATTCTTCGTAGGTCTGGCCGTTCGTTATTACATTAACAGATTGTTTCTTATATTTCAAGGGTCTGTTACCCAAGTAGATTATTAAGCCTCCTTGATATTATAGTTAGATCGGGACAGCCCGGCTAAATCCTCCTGCATCCCGGTCCGCTCAGGCTGCTGCGCCCTCCTGTTTCTGGTGTTACCTGTATCTGCGTGTTGATACGCTCCTTGAGGGCCGCGACGTGGGAGATAACGCCGATTAGCTTGCCGTCCTGCCGCAGTCTCGCCAGTGTCTCCAGTGCCGTTTCCAATGCGTCTTCGTCGAGGGTGCCGAACCCTTCATCGAGGAAGAGGGAGTCAACCCGGACATTCCGGCTGGCCATCTGAGAAAGGCCAAGCGCCAGCGCAAGGCTCACGATAAAACTCTCGCCGCCGGAGAGATTCTTCGTGGAACGGACCTCCCCAGCCTGGTAATTATCTATGACATTCAGCTCCAGGGGTTGCGTGACGTCGCGGATGAGTAGATAGCGGTCCGTCATCTCCCGGAGCCTGCGGTTGGCATGGGCCGTCATCATCTCAAAGGTCAGACCCTGGGCAAAATTTCGGAATTTTTTGCCGTCGGCGGAACCTATGAGTTGATGCAGGTTATCCCAGCGTTCACACTCCCTTTTTTGAGCTTCGATGTTCTTCAGCCGTTCTTCCTGGTTTTTCCTTTGCCTTTCATTGTCGGACAGGCTCTTGACGATGCCGCCGATATCGAGCCTTAGTTGTTTCAAGTCGGCATCACCGGCGTGGATGTTTTCCTTCAGCATCTCATCGGATTGATCCGTCAAATTTTTCTCGCGCTCCACAGCAAGGACTTCCGACCTGTCCTTCCGACGGGCGTCAAGTTCCGTTTTTTCCTTGAGCAGGGCTTGCTCCTTTTCAGCAAGCCATTCCCGTTCTTCTTCACCTAAGCGTGATGACAGGTAATCTGCCTCGTCTGTGAATCCTGCCCCTTTGATCCGCTCCCTCCATTGCTGTTCCGCTTGTGCCAGTTCCTTTGCCCGATGTTCCGTTTTTACTTGCAAGGAAGCGATCTTCTCCTTCAGGGCGCTGATTTCTTTTTCAATTTGCCCGTAGTCTTCGCGGGCCTTTTCCAGGGCTTTGCCCGCTTTGTCTACCTCTGCCGCCAGCCGCTTTTCCTCCTGGTCCGCGTTCTTCTCGCCGAACAGTTCCCGGCGGGAACCGCTCAGAGATCCATACTCCCCCTTAAGACCGTCATACTCTTTACGCCTCGCCGCCAGGTCTTCTTCCAGAGTGTGCAGCAGGGCCTGATGCTTCTCAATCCCGGCTTTCAGTTCATCGCTCTGTTTCTCCTGAGCGGTTTTTTCAGCCTCCTTCGCCTGCCAGATATCTTTGCGCCCGGTCAGGTCTTTCAATAGGGCATCGAGGCTGTCCAGGGGAATTCGGCTGATCCCGAATAGTTCGACATCCACAAGAGCGGCAGCGCGGGCCTTCTCCATTTCTCCCGCTAGAGCGGCGCAATCTTTTGTGAGCCGCTCATGATCAAGAACGGCCGTCTCCAGGTTGTGCCGGGCTTCCTGCAATGTCTTTCCTGCGTTGTCAAAGATCTTTCTTGCTTTTTCCAGGGCATCTCGCGCCGACTTTTCCTGTCGGCCTTTCTCTTCAGCCAGGGCGACAAAGCCTGTTATTTCCGCAATTTTCGCCTGCACGCCGGCAATCTCTTCGCGAACCTTACCGGCACGTTCAACCTGTGAAACCTCCATTCTCAGTCTCAATAGGGCGTCGGCGCACTGTTTTTCGTCGGCGTCCAGCGCCGCCCGTTTTTCTGCCAGCTCTTTTTCAGTATGCTGGATTTCGGCTGCGGTCCGAACTATGTCGGCTTCCAACTTGTTCAGATGGTGAGACACCTTTTTGAATTCATCCTTCGTTTTCTGAAGCCCCGCCTCTGCCTTGTTTAAAACCGGAACGTTCCCCATTGCATAGGGGTGCTCCGTAGCGCCGCACAACGGACAGGGTTGGCCGTCTTCCAGACGTTTTCTTTCTGCCTCGAGGTCGCGGATACGACTGAGGAGCGATACTTGCGTTTCCAGGGTATCAATATCCTTTTCCAGGAGGGCTTTTCGATCGGTGCAGGATTTGATCTCCCTCAGGATCCTGACCCTGCCCGCGTTTAATGTTCCTATACTCGTTTTCAGACCATCGAGCGCCGTAGATGTCCGGTCAATCCGTTCCATGGTTTCGCCTGTCTGAAGCAAAAGACGCTCGCTATCTTTAAGGGCATCCGCTTCACTGCGCCACCGGCTGATGTCGCGTCCCTGGAGGATCGCTGTCATTTCATCCGTCAATCCCTTGAGATCATTGTGGCTTTTCTCAAATTTCCGGCAGGATTTTTCATGATCGCTCTCTCTCCTGGCGCACTCGGAGAGTGCGGATTCCTTTTTTCCGGCGGCCATGGAAAGTTCTTCCAATGCCTTTATGCGCTTTGCCTCAATATCCCGAAGCAATGCAAATCCCCTCTCGATGGCGCTGAGGTTTGTCACCAACGCAACATCGCCGGCGTGTTTCGTCCGGTATTCCCTGATGGCTTCCAGGGCGGCAAGGGCCTTTTTCAGTTCCCGTTCGCCGCTTTCGACATGACTCTGATAGCCTTTCCCCTGCTTCTCGATTTCCCCGATCGTCTTGTCCTTCTCTGCGAGCTGCTTTTTCTTCTCACCCCGCTGTGTGTCGAGATCACGCACCTTTTTGATGACATCCCATTCCGACATCTGCCTGGCTCGCGCCTCATTCAGCAGGGCCTCTGCGGCCTGTTTTACGGCGAACGCCTCTGCACCGGTCTTCTCCTTTTCAGGCAGCATGGCGGTGGCGTCATGGAGTTCCCTTGTCTCACTATCCTGCAACTCACGCAAAGCCGTTACCCCCCGGTAATCGCCTTCCAGACCAAGGGCCTTGCGGGATTTTTCCAGCTTTTTGGATTCTGGCGCAAACGCGAGCCTTCGCTGCTCGAAATCCTGCTGCTGCTCATCCAGTTTGCCGAGTTCTTTTTCAAGCACAAATATCCCCTCCCGCCAGGTCAGGGCCTTGCGCATGTCATTTGCTTTTCCGGCAAGTTCGGTCTCCTGTCCCTGCTTTTCTTTCAGGCCGGTTTGCAAATCCCTTTCTTCATCTTTGCTTAAAACCTGGATTCCTTTTAGCTCAGCCTGCAATATTTCAAGTTTGTCGTGTTCTTCCGTACGTCGCGCGTGAACTTTCATGGATATGAGACTGTAGATTTCGGTGCCGGTAATCTGCTCCAGGATGGGCGCCCGCTCATTGGGAGGGGCCTGGAGAAAGACGGCGAATCCACCCTGGGCAAGGAGCATCGAACGGGTGAAACGCTCGAAATCCATGCCCGTGGCCATCTCAATGAATTCACCAACCTGGTTGATTTTTGACTCCAGAACGGTCCCGGAATCTGCATCGGCTATTTCATGCCTGGCCTGTTGTAACTCACCGCCCGGCTGTTTCCGGGCGCGGTGCTGGCTCCAGTGGCAACGATAAGAGCCCTTCGGTGTCTCGAAGGTCACCTCGGCGAAGCATTCACCTGTCTGGCGCGACATGATCTCGTTGCTGCTTTTCGTTACCTTGCCCAGGCGAGGTGTGCTGCCGTAAAGTCCAAGGCAGACGGCATCCATGATGGTCGTCTTGCCCGCTCCCGTGGGGCCGGTGATGGCAAAGATACCGTCAGACGCATAGGCCGGGTGGGTGAAATCAACATGCCAAACGCCTACGAGTGAATTCAGGTTTTTGAATCGAACGCCAAGGATCCTCATTCCCCTTTCTCCTATTCAGCCATCTGGTCTTGTTCGTTGAGGGAGGCGATGATTTCCTGATATGCGCTCAAAAGCTCCGGACGCTGATCCTCCGGGACTTCATGCGATTGAAGGCAGCGTTTGAACACGTCGGTTGCATCCAGATCGTCGAGCGTTTCACCCACATCCATCCCGCTCATAGCGCGTTCCAGGACCCGGTTGTTCTTGACGCGGAGGATCTCTATGCTGGTCCCTTCGATTGCCTCATCCAATCTCTCCCGCAAATCGCCGGCTATCTCATCTCCTTCATATACTATTTCCAGCCACGCGTTGCTCCCTCCGAACTTTAGTTTTTCTATATCGCGAGCAATGGCTGGCCAATTCCCTCGCAGGGTCTTCAGTTCCTGGAACCTGGGCACGGGTATCTTCGTGACATTGGGCGCATTTCCTGAAAACTCCACGAGGACGACGCTTTTCCCCTGTGCAGCTTCCCCGAAGCCAATGGGCAGGGGTGAACCTGAATAGCGGATAAAATCCGAACCGCCCACCGTTTGAGGAATATGAAGATGCCCCAGCGCAAGGTAGTCTATACACTCAGGAAACACATCCATTCTGACATGTAAAAGGGAGCCGATATACAACTCGCGCACCCCGTCGCCGTCAACGGTCTGTCCACCGGCGGTGTACAAATGCCCCATCGCGACAATGGGAACAGGCTTTTTAAGATGGGAGCGTTTCTCTTGAGCCGCGTCATACACTATCCGGTAATGAGAACTTATCCCTTCAATTATTTTCTTCTCCTTGTCCTCAACGCTCTCCCCGGACTCGGCAGTACGGATGTCACGGTCTCTGAGATACGGAACAGCGCAAACAATCAACCTCGGCTCATTATCCGGCCCGTACAGCATGACTATTTCATCTTCAGGAGATTCGGATACACACCCCACAACGTGGATGTTGAGAAATTTCAGAAGTTCCCGGGGGGCATTCAAAAAAGAGGGCGAATCGTGATTTCCTGCCGTGACCACGACATGGCGGTGTGGAGCGGCCGCCACGCGGCAAAGGAAACGGTAATATGTTTCCTGCGCCCGGTTGCTGGGAGTGCTGTTGTCAAACACATCTCCTGCCACGAGCAGCACATCGATGTCTTCACTCTCAATGAGCGCCACCAGCCAGTTCAGGAAGGCCTCAAACTCTTCATATCGCTTGCGGCCATAAAGGGCGCGACCGATGTGCCAGTCGGAGGTGTGCAGAATCTTCATGTTTGTCCTTTG
>Ga0210049_1000634_pt1 | contig 30380 bp, 17 predicted proteins | sample CryGeyCG2014_300_2_FD_183964 | JGI IMG/M metagenome (GOLD analysis project Ga0210049, IMG submission 183964) | Groundwater microbial communities from aquifer - Crystal Geyser CG06_land_8/20/14_3.00 (SPAdes) (version 2) | ecosystem: Environmental > Aquatic > Deep subsurface > Groundwater | place... | reverse complement strand
GGAACGGTTGCCCGTTCACGCGGAACTCGGCGTTCTTGCCGATCTCGACTTGCTGGATCGGTGGCAGGGGCGCGGCGGCAATTGCCGACAGCACCGACAGACCTGCCAGTACGAAGCTTGCGGTCGGCACCAGGAACTTGCTCATCTCTGCGGACCTCCTCGGGGGCGGTGGTGGTGGGAGTCGTCGCCAGGTATTCGCCATCCGGTGCCGGACTCCTCGCCTGTTTGCCACAAACGGCAGCGGGCCGCTGCGTCGCTCTCGTCGGCGAAGGTGGGCAGTGGCAATGGAGGATATGCTGCAGCGCGACGGGCTGGAGACACCTCTCGTGTCTGGCAGTCGTTCCAGAAGGGAAGATGCGCAATCGGTAGGAAGACATTCGACCTCAAGTCCCAGTGTGAGTCCATCCCGGCGCGCTACCCCGAACTGAAGGGCCAAGTCGCCCTCGTCACTGGTTCCACCAAGCACATCGGCAAAGGCATCGCCGCCCGCCTGGCCAGAGAGGGCATGAAGGTCGTCATCACCAGCCGCACGGCGGAGGCCGTAGACGAAACCGTGGCGGAGCTGATCGCAGTCGGCGCCGAGGCGGTGGGTGTGCCGGCGGACATTGGCTGCATGGAAGACATCGAGCGGCTGTTCGGAGAGACCCTGAGCGCCTTCGGCACCGTGCACCTCTTGGTCAACAACGCCGCGGATCTCCGGCGCGACCACATGTTCAAGGTGCCCGAGACGCTGGTAGACAGCCAACTCGCCAGCAACATCAAGGGGCCGTACATGTGCTCCCTGCGCGCGGCGCAACTCATGCGCGACCACGGGCACGGCGGCAACCTGGTGAACATCAGCACCGTCGGCGCGCTGCGCGCGCACTGGCCCGGGCTGCCGTATGACATGACCAAAGGCGCCCTCGACGTGATGACCAAGTGCATGGCGCTCGATTTGGCCGACTTTGGCATCCGCGTCAACTGCCTCGGTCCCGGCCCCATCCACCGAGGGCGTACGTCCGACCACCCGCACGCGCAGCCGTTGCTGGAGCGCGTGCCACTGCGCACGTTCGGCACGCCGCTGGACATCGCCGCCGCCGTCGCTTTTCTGGCGTCGCCGGACGCCGAGTTCATCACCGGGCAGATCCTCTACGTGGACGGCGGGCTGACGGTGCAGCTTACGCCGAGGGGGCAGCCGATCTGAGCTGCCCCGCTCTACGGTGTGTTCGAAGGAGACAGCCATTGGCTACCACCATCCAAGACGTCCAGACCATCCTCACCCAACCCGCCGGCTGCCGACTGGTGGTGGTGAAGGTCATCACCTCCGAGCCCGGGCTGTACGGGCTGGGGTGCGCCACCTTCACGCAGAGGTTCCGTGCCGTCCACGCGGCGATCGAGCACCATCTGAAGCCGTTCGTCCTCGGGCGCGACGTATCGCGCATCGAGGAACTCTGGCAGATGGCCATGGTCAACGGCTACTGGCGGAACGGACCGGTGCTCAACAACGCCCTCTCGGGGATCGACATGGCGCTGTGGGACCTCAAGGGCAAGCAGGCGGGGATGCCCGTCTATCAACTCCTGGGCGGCAAGTGCCGGGAGGCTGCGGCCGTCTACCGGCACGCGGGCGGCGACGACCCAAGGGCTGTGGAAGACAGCGTGCGCCAGTTCATGGAGCAGGGGTACCGGTACATCCGAGTCCAACAGGGCGGGTACGGCGGGAAGCCGGGGGAGTTGGCGAAACCGGAGGGCGCGCCGGAGGGAGCCTACTTCGACCCGCGCGACTACATGCGCACCCAGCTTCGGATGATCGAGCATGTGCGCTCCGCAGTCGGCCCAGAAGTCGAGTTGCTTCACGATGTCCACGAACGCTTGCAGCCCATCGACGCGGTGCAGTTTGCGAAAGACCTGGAGCCGTCCAAGCTCTTCTTCCTGGAAGATCTCCTCGCGCCGGAGGACCTGGAGTGGTTCGCCCGCGTCCGCGAGCAGTGCGCCACGCCGCTGGCCATGGGCGAGCTGTTCAACCACCCGCGCGAATGGCAACCACTGATTGCCGGGAAGCTCATCGACTTTGTTCGTATGCATGTAAGCCAGATGGGCGGTCTCACCTTGGCGCGCAACGTCGCCCTCCACGCCGACCTGTACGGCCTCCGCACCGCTTGGCACGGCCCCGGCGATGTCTCGCCTGTCGGCCACGCGGCCAACCTGCATCTCGACGTGTGGGCGCCCAACTTCGGCATCCAGGAGTGGTGCGGCTTCCCACCCCTTGTCTACGACATGTTCCCCGGCCTGCCCGAAGAGCGGAACGGCTACCTCTATCCCAACGACCAGCCCGGACTGGGCATCGATGTCGACGAAGGTCTCGCCGCCAGGTACCCGTGCACGGACATTGTCGAGGAGTGGACGCAGACGCGCCTGCCGGATGGGAGCCCGGCGAGGCCGTGAATGCTGTTGTGGATGTTTCCTTTCCAGATGGAAACATCTGCGCCTGTCTTTCCTTCCCGGAAGGGAGGATTGATCCCAGCCTATGACGCTGACCCACGCCCAGGTCCGCCGCCTCGCGCTCACCTGCCAGGGGCTCGACGGCCGGTGGGGGCTCCCCGCAGGCAAGGAAGGCGCCGCCCAAGTCGTCGAGCGTCTCGGCTACGTTCAGATCGACACCATTGCCGTCGTCGAGCGGGCACACCCTCACACGTTGTGGACGCGGTGCCCCGGCTACGCGCCCGCAATGCTGGAGGAGTTGCTGGCGCACGACCGCCGCGTGTTCGAGTATTGGGGACACGCGGCGTCGTACCTGCCGATGCGCGACTACCGGTTCTACCTGCCGCGGATGAACGGGTACGCCGCGTCGGAGGGGGCGCGTGCATGGGTGAAGCAGAACAAGAAGCTCGTGAAGCACGTGGTTGACCGCATTCGCGACGAGGGCCCGTTGCGCGCCGCCGACTTCGAGGCGCCGAAGGGCCGGCGCGGCTCGTGGTGGGACTGGAAGCCAGCGAAGCGCGCGTTGGAGACGCTGTTCAACTCGGGCGAGCTGATGGTGACGGAACGGCGCAACTTCCAGCGGGTGTACGAGCTGCGGGAGCGGGTACTGCCGGCAGAGGTGGACACGACGCTGCCGGGGCCCGAGGAGCGGACACGCTCTGCATTGCACAAGGCGCTCGCCCCCGGAGGGCTGCTCCTGGACCTGAGCAACTGGCGGCTGGGCACCGGGTCGGATCCGGCGAGGGATGCGCTCGGCAGAATGGTGGCAGCAGGTGAAGTCACCCAGTTCCGCGTCCAAGGCCGGGACGAGCCTGGCTTCGTGCTCACCGAATCTCTGGCCGCCACCAGCCGCCGCTCAAAGCAACTCCACCTCCTGTCGCCCTTCGACAACCTGATCATCGACCGGCGGCGAACTCAGCGGTTGTTCGGCTTCGACTTCAAACTGGAGTGCTACACGCCGGAGGCAAAGCGCCGTTGGGGCTACTTCTGCCTGCCGCTGCTGTGGGGCAGCGACCTCCTCGGCCGACTGGACCCGAAGGCCGACCGGAAGGCGAAGACACTGATCGTGAGGAAGCTGCTGTTCGAGCCGGACTTCACCGACTTCGACCGCGTGTTGCCGGCACTGGCGAAGAAGCTGAAGGAGTTTGCAGCGTTCAATGCGTGTGAGTCGGTTGTCCTGGAGAAGAGCGAACCCAAGCAGGTCAAAGCGCCGCTGAAACGGGAACTGAAGACATGACGCCCACGCGCCTCTCCGCGATGGTCTTCGACATTGACGGCACGCTGCTCAACTCGCAGGGGCGGATGACGCAGCGCACTTTCAACGCCCTGCGCGCTTGCCACGAGGAGGGCCTGGTGCTCTACGTCGCCACCGCCCGGTCGAAGCGGCTCGTGCTGCGCGACTGGGAAGCGCCCGGCGACGTGCGCTTCCTCACGAACAGGGGCGCCTTCTACAATGGCGCCGCGGCACTCGACTTGGAGCACAGGTTCGAGCGGCACTGGATGCTGTCGCCAAGCCTCGTTTGTGCATTGACCGACTTCGTGGTCGATGCCGCTCCCGGCGTCGACGTCGCCCTACAGCACAAGGAGCTGCGGCACAGTTTCCGCTTGCCCCAGCGAGACGAGCACACAGAATGGGGCTTCGGTGATGAGGCACGCCTCCCCTTCGAGATCGCGCGTCAGCAAGAGTGCTCGAAGACCGTGGCATGGCACGGGTCCCGCAGGCTCGAGGCGCTCCACGCCGGCGTCGCCGAACGGTTTGGCTCACGCGTGAACGCGTTTCTGACCGACTCGCACCTGTGGCTCCTGATGGTCGCGCCCGAAGCATCGAAGGAGAACGCGATCCTCGAGCTGCTCCGACTGCGGAGCCTCCCGCCCGACGAGGTGGTCGTGTTCGGCGAGGACACGCCTGATCTCGGTCTGTTCGAGGCGTTCCCGTACTCCGTCGCTATGGGCCATGGGTCGCAGGCGTTGAAGGACGCGGCGACGTTCGTGACAAAGAGCTGTGACGAGGACGGCGTTGCGTACGCCCTCGAAGAACTGCTCCACGTCCTCAAGTAGCCGAGGATTCCCGCCTCCGCGTGCCCCGCCACCTGCGAGTGACCAAGAGAGCGTGAGCAGCCGACGACCCGGGCGGCCTGCAGGACCCTACGTCCGCTCGAACTTCTTGTCCAGCTCATGGTGGGAGATGCCCACAATAATGGGTTGCCCGTGGGGGCAGATGTAAGGGTTGTCGGTGCGCTGGAGGTCGGTCAGCAGCCGGTCGATCTCCTGAGGCGCCAGTCGGTCGCCGGCTTTGATGGCGCCGCGACAGGAGAGCATGGCCCGGAGGGCGTCTTCGCGCCGGTTCAGCGAGCCCGTGTTCGTGGTGGAGAGCAGCTCGTCCAGGAAGTCGCGCAGGGCTTCTTCGTAGCGCTGGCTGGCAAACATTAGCGGCACTGCCCGGATAAGGAATGTGTCGCGGCCGAAGGGCTCGAGGTCGAATCCCAACTGCCCCAGGAGCGCCAAGTTCTCCGTCAAACAGGCGGCTTCGCGATGGCTCAGGTTCAGCGTGAACGGCACGACAAGCTGTTGGCTTGCCATCGGTGTGCCGTCCCGCTGTTCTTGTTCGCGCTGCATCAGCACGCGCTCGTGCGCTCGGTGTTGGTTGACGATCAGCAAGCCGTCTTCGCTCTCGCAGAGGATGTAGGTGTTGCGGATCGTGCCGACTGGGCGGAGGTTCAACGCCGAGGCCGGCCGCTCGGGCATGAGTTCCGGCGGCGCAGCGGGCACTGGCGACTCCGGCGGCCGCAGCCCTGCCTTCTCTTCGAACGCCCGGCGGAACAGGTCGGGGGAGGCGGTAGACGGCTGGAAGCCGGCAGCTGTGCTCACGTCGAGGGCGTGCTGAAACGGCGCGGAATGGTGGCCCGCTGACGGCGGCGGTGGTTGCTGCGGCACGCCCATCGCCGGCACCAACTGCGAGGCAGACAGCGTGTCGCGGACTGCCCGCAGCGCCAAGGCGTGGATCTCCGACTCCCGGGTGAAGCGCACTTCGGACTTGGTGGGGTGGACGTTGACATCCACCACTTCGGGGTCCAGCTCCAGAGTCAGCACGACCAGCGGGAACCGGTCGCCGCCCATCAGCCCGCGGTAGGCTTCGGCGACGGCGTGCGACAGCGACCGATTCCGCACGTGCCGCTTGTTGACGAAGAAGTTCTGCTGGTTGCGGTTGGCGCGTGTCAGCGCCGGTTTGGAGACGAACCCGGTGATGGTCAGCGCGGGGTTGCGGGAGTCCACCGGCAGCATCTGCTGGGCGGCGTCTTTGCCGTAGACGCTGACCAGCGCGGAGAGCGGGTCACTGTCGGCCGTGTGGCGGAGCAGTTCCTGGTCGTTGTGCCGGAGCGTGAACGACACATGGCTGTGCGAGAGGGTGAACCGCGCGATCAGCGCCGAAATGTGCCCCAATTCCGTGGCGTCGGTGCGGAGGAACTTGAGTCGCGCAGGGGTGTTGAAGAAGAGGTTCTGGACAACGAAGGTGGTGCCGGGCGGGCAACCGATTTCGGACACGTCGGTCACTTCGCCGCCCTCGAGGGTGATCCGCGTGCCTTCGGGTACCCCCGCCTCGCGCGTCGTGACCTGCACCTGTGACACCGAAGCGATGCTGGGAAGCGCCTCGCCGCGGAACCCCAGCGTCGTCACCCGGAAGAGGTCGTCCAGGCACCGGAGTTTGCTGGTGGCATGTCGTTGGAAGGCGACCACTGCGTCGCGCTGGCTCATCCCGCAGCCGTCGTCCTGAATCCGGAGCAGCCGCTTGCCCCCCGCCTCCACGTCGACCTCAATGTTCTGCGCCCCGGCGTCAAGGGCGTTCTCGACCAGTTCCTTGACCACCGAAGCCGGCCGCTCGATCACCTCGCCGGCGGCGATCTTGTTGGCGATGCTGGCATCGAGGACGTTGACGCGGTCAGGCATTGGCTGATTGCAGATCTCAGATGTCGGATTTCAGATTGCAGAGGGACGGCAGGCTTGACTCGGCAGCAGCGGCGAGAACTGGGGGCGCCCAGATCTGAAATCTGCAATCTCAGATCTGCAATCCCCTAAGCGGTCTCTGTTGCTCTGCTCTTCAGTTCGCTCAGCTTGGCGAGGGCTTCGATAGGGGTGAGCTGGTTCACGTCGAGGTCGCCCAAGAGCGCAATCACGGGGTGGGGCGTCAGCTCGAACAGCTTCAACTGGACCGGGGTCTCAACCTTCTTCACCTGCCTGGCCGCCGGAGCGACCTGGCCGATGTTCTTCTCTTCTTCCAGCGTCCAAAGCACTTGCTTGGCGCGCTCGATGACTTCGTGGGGCAAGCCGGCCAGGCGAGCGACCTGGATGCCGTAGCTGCGGTCGGTGCCGCCGGGGACAATGCGCCGGAGGAAGACGATGTCGTCGCCCTTTTCCTTCACTTCCACGCGGTAGTTCCGGGCGCGCGGAAGTTGCTCGCCCAGTTCGTTCAGGTGATGGTAATGTGTCGCAAACAGCGTCTTCGCGCCCAGGTCGTGCAGGTACTCGCTGACCGCCCAGGCGAGGCTCAAGCCGTCGAAGGTGCTGGTGCCGCGGCCGATCTCGTCGAGGATGACCAGGCTGCGGTGGGTGGCGTTGTGCAGGATGTTCGCCGTTTCGTGCATCTCCACCATGAAGGTGCTCTGGCCGGTGGAGAGATCGTCGCGCGCGCCGACGCGGGTGAACAGCCGGTCCACCACGCCGATCTTCGCTTCGCTGGCGGGCACGAAGGAGCCGATCTGCGCCATCAGCACGATGAGCGCCGTCTGCCGGAGATAGGTGGACTTGCCCGCCATGTTGGGCCCGGTGATGATGAGAAGCTGGTTCTCCGTGTCGTCCAGCCGAACGTCGTTGGGGACGAACGCTTCTTCCTGGGTGTGCTCGACCACCGGGTGGCGGCCGTCTTTGAGCAGGATGCCGGCGCTGTCGTCCACCTCCGGGCGGACGTAGCGGTTGCGGGCTGCCAGGTCGGCGAAGCAGGTGAGCACGTCCAGCTCCGCCAGCGCGGCGGCCGTGGTGAGAATGCGCGACGCCTCCCGAGCAACCTGGTCCCGCACCTCGCAGAATAGGTCGTACTCCAGCTCCACCGCCTTCTCGTCGGCGCCGAGCACCCGGGCTTCGTACTCCTTCAGGTCGGGCGTGATGAACCGCTCGCCGTTCGCGAGGGTCTGCTTGCGAATGTAGTTCTCCGGCACCTGGGACAGGTTGGGCTTGGTGACCTCGATATAGTAGCCGAACACCGAGTTAAAGCCTACCTTGAGCGACTTGATCCCCGTCCGGTCCCGCTCCGTGCTCTCCAGTTCGGCGATCCACGTCTTGCCCTCGCCGCTGGAGGAGCGGAGTTGGTCGAGCTGCGGGTTGTAGCCGTCCCGGATCAGCCCGCCCTCGCGGACGCCCACCGGCGGCTCGTCCGACAGCGCCCGACACAGCAGGTCGTGCAGCTCGGGGCAGGCGTCGGTCCGGTCGCGACAGCTCGCCAACGCCTCGCAGCGCTCGCCTGTCAGCAGCTCAGCGACGCCGGGCAGTTGACCCAGCGAACTCCGCAGGGCGACCAAGTCGCGGGCGTTCGCCGTCCCCGTCGCCGCTTTGCCCACCAGCCGCTGCAAGTCGCGCACCTGGCCGAGCTTCTCTTGCAGCTCTTCGCGGCGCAGGCGGCTCTGGTGCAGCTCCCCAACGGCCTCGAGCCGTCGCCGGATGGGTGTCACGTCCACCAACGGCTGCAGGAGCCACTGTCGCAGCAGGCGCGCCCCCATGGAGGTGCACGTCCGGTCGAGCAGCCAGAGCAGCGTGCCATACGTGCCGCCGTCGCGCAGCGACCGCACCAATTCGAGGTTGGTCCGCGAGGCGGAGTCCAGCAGCATGAACGCCTCGGTGGAGTAGACCGTCAGGCTCCGCATGTGCTGCGCCGCGGCCACTTGATGCTGCTGCAGGTAGTCCAGCACCGTCGCCGCCGCCTCGATGGCGGCCGGCATCTCCTCGCAGCCGAAGCCGCGGAGCGAGGTGGTGCCGAAGTGGCGCGTCAGGCGTTCCGTGGGCGAGTGGAGCGACAACGGGTCCAGGTGGAACTCCGTGAGGGGCGCCGACACCGACCGCTGCAGCGCGGGCCTGAGCCCGTCCCGCTCCAGCAACGCCGCCGAGAGCAGGCACTCCGCCGGCTGCAGTCGGGCGAGTTCCTCGACTACCGGCTCGACACCGCCGTTGGCCGCCAGCTCCGTGACGAAGAACTGCCCCGTGGACACGTCCGCCACGGCCAGCCCGTAGGTGCGCTCTTGCGCCGTAAGCGCGCACAGGAAGTTGTTGGCACCCGGTTCCAGCATCTCATCTTCGAGGAGCGTGCCTGCCGACAGCACCCGGGTGACCTCCCGCTTGACCAACCCCTTCGCCTTCTTGGGGTCTTCCATCTGGTCGCAGAGCGCGACCTTGTAGCCCCTCTCGATAAGCTGGGCGACATACCGCTGCACGGCATGGTGGGGCATCCCGCACATCGGGATGGGGTTGTCCTTGCTGGAGGCTCGCGCCGTCAGCGTCAGCTCCAACTCCCGCGAGGCGACCACGGCGTCCTCGCCAAACAACTCGTAGAAGTCACCCATGCGGAACAGCAGAATCGCCTCGGGGTGCTGTTCTTTGGCTGCCCTCCACTGCTGGAACATGGGGGTGAGCTTGTCGCTCATTGACTGGTCATGCCACCGTTCCAACCGGTTCTCGGCTCGTGCTTGGGATGCTCTGCATTGTACGTGACGATAGAGATCCGTTCAACGAACGTGCCCCCCGGCCGCGCCTGCCCTTCCGGCACCCCTACTCCTCACTGGGCTGTTCCTGGACCCGGGCCAGCGTGTCGAAGATCGTCTCCATCCGGCCGCGACCCGTGGCGGACGCCTGCAACTCCGCCTCTGAGTAGTGCTCCTGCAGGAACGCCTCAACCGCGACGCGACCGTGCCAGCACTGCTCCAGCCGGGCGCACGGCAGCTCGTCGTTCATCGTGCGGCAGTAGCGGAACGGTACTTCGCCCCCCAACTGGGGGCAGCGGAGCTCAAGTGCGTCCTGGCAGTCCAAGGGGGCAGGCATGGTGAGTAATCCTCCGGGCTCAAGCCCAACACGCAGCGCGGCCTTGGCACGCGCCGGCCGGTTGGGCCGGTCACCTCTTGTCTTCGCCGAGACCCCCTGATAAACCCTCCGCGTGGCAACCTTCCCTCGCAGCCGGGCAAGCCCGCACTCTGCCGCTCCGAACACCGTGCGGGAGTCGCCGCAGCTCGCCTCAGCTCGCCTCGGGCGAAGCGGCGGCTCTCTCCCGGGCCAGCGCCACCGCCGCGCACAAGTCCTGAACAGTCACCGGCTTGTGGAGCACGCAGACGACGCCCCACTGGGCGAGGAGCGCCTCGCCGAAGGCGTCGTCCAGACCCGTCATCAGTATAGTCGGCGTGTTCGGGGACTGCTCGTGGATATGCTGGGCTACAGTGTCCCCGGTGCCTTCCGGCAGCCTCATATCCGTGATCACCAAGTCGAACGAGCCGGCTGCAAAGCGCTCGAGGGCCGCCTTCCCGGTGCCGACGCTCTCCACTTGCAGGCCCAGGTACTCGAGCATCAGAGAGACTACGTGCTGCACGCTGGGGTCGTCCTCGGCAAGGAGCACCCGCAGCGGCGCTCCCGACGCCGGCCCAGCCACGGCGGGCACTTCCTGCGGCGCCTCGGCACCCGGGTCTTCGCGGAGTGGCAGCCGCAAGGTGAACACAGACCCTCTGCCCGCCTCGCTGGCGGCCTCCAGCTCCCCGCCGTGCGCGCGGACAAGCTCCCGACTGATGCTCAGACCGACCCCGGAGCCGCTGTCGCCTTTGGTGGTGAAATGCGGGTCAAACACCCGGGACAGCGTTTCCGGGTCCATCCCCACGCCGGTGTCGCTGAGGCTAAGGCAGGCCCAGTTTCCGTCGCGAAAGGTGCGCAGCCCAAGGGTGCCTCCCGCACGCATGGCGTCCACGGCGTTCACGATCAGGTTCGTCACCACTTCCCGGAGTTCGTTGGGCTTGCCCCAGACCGGGGCGTAGTCCTCAAACCGGGTCTCCGTCTCGATGCGGCGTCCCTGCATCAGCGCGAGGTTGTGCCACTTGTAGCGGGTGAGCATGAGCGTGCCCTCGGCGAGCTGACCCAAGTCCGTCGCCACGCGAGCCTCCTCACCAGACCGTTGACGACCGAAGAGATTGATGCGCTCGACGGTCTCCGCCGCGTCGAGGGCGGCCTGCTGGAGCCTCGCCAGCAGGTCTGCGCGGGACTCCTCGTCGGGCTGTGCCGCGGCCAGTTCGGCAAGACCGAGGATCCCGCCCAGGGAGTTCCTCAACTGGTGCGCGATGCCGGCGGCCACCTCGCCCAGTTCGCGCTGCTTCTCGGTCCGGACCAACTGATGTTGCGTGGCACGCAGCTTCTGTAACGCCTCCTGCGACTCCCGGTACAACCTGGCGTTCCGGAGCGCGATGGCGAGGTACAGGGCCAAAGACTCCAGGAGTTTCCTCTCCTCCGGGACGAAGGCCCCCGGGTCGCTTCCGCCCAGACCCAGGGCGCCAAGGCAGTGGCCCTCGCCGGTGATTGGCAGAAAGACCCACCACTGCGGGCCGCCGCTTCCCTGAATCAATGGCCAGGCAGAGCCGCTGGAGGAAGCCTCTTCCTCGTACACCGGGCTGCGGAAGTCCTCCGGCGCACGCAGCCCGTATTGCGGCGGCCGCAGTTCGGACCCAGCCGCCAACGGTTGGCCTCCCTCCTGCGCAGCGGTATGCTCGATGATGTAGGCTCCGCGCTCCTCGCTGTACAGCGCGAGGCAAAGGTGTGAGTGCTCTACCAGTTGCGGCAGGCGTTGTGCCAGCACTCGGAAGATCGCCTCGGTCTCCAGAGTCGCGCACAGAGCCCTTGCCAGACCTTCCACTAAGTCCAGTCGGGCCAGGCTCTCGGCCGCCGGAAGCCGGCGGAAGAGCCGCGCCTTGAGTCGCGGGCTGGGCGGTGGGGGTGGTAGGGGATGATCGCGGGGGGCGGCCCGGCCAGGTCCGGCCGCCTGCTGAGCCGTCGCCAACGGAGCCCCTTGAAGCGCGTACCAAGGGACCGGTTCGAGGCTCCGATATCGGTTCGGTTGAGAACGCTCTGGAACCGCCATGAGTTGCGCCTTCCTCAGTAACAGGAGTGAAAGCCGGCAGCAGCGCTGTTGTTGCGATACCTGTAGTTACGTTTGGAAACCGCAAAAACCGTATGCCTGACGAAAAAAGAAGGTCAACTTTTTTCGGGAGGCATACGGTTTTTGGGATTTTGAAACGTAACTATAGGAAGGAGGCTGAGTCACTGCCGTGTTCTCACGAGTGCTCTTCGCCATCGAAAGCCCCGGACAACCGACCGGCTACGGGCGCATTGCCCGCGAGTTGCTGCCGCGTCTGGCGGAGCGTACGCACGGCGTCCGTGGGCGGCGCACCCCTCAGTACGCGCTGCTCGCCTGGTCGCACCCGGGAAGCGGCGCCTGCGAATTCGACTCCGAAGGCTACGAACTGATCGCGCCGAAGCCCCGCGACGGCGGGCCCGTCTCCCGCTCGTGGAACAGCGACGAGCTCGAAGCGGCCGTCCAGAGCTTCCAGCCCGACATGGTGGTCACCGTCGGCAATTTGCGGATGCTGGAGTCCGTCCAGTCCGTCCCGAGCCGCCCGTTCTTCGACTGGGTGGGCTACTTCCCGGTGGAGGGCGTTCCGCTCCCTTCCTGGCGGCTCCATACCATCACCCAGATGGATAGCGCCGTTACCTTCACCGACCACGGCCGGCAGGCTGTCACGGGGGCGCTGCCGGGCGTCTCCTGCTCGACCGTCGGATTGGGCGTGGACGCGATGCGATTCCGGCCCCTGCGCAACCGCGAGCGACTCCGGCGCGAGGCGGGGCTGGGCGGGGCATTCGTCGTCGGGTGCGTCGCCCGGAATCAGCCGCGCAAGCAATTCCCGGTCTTGATGGAAGCCTTCGCCCGGTTGGCATCCCGCTGTCGCGAAGCTGCGCTCTACCTGCACGCCGATCCGTTCGACCTGGGGTGGGACCTCACCGCCCTGGCCGACCACTTCGGGATCGCGGACCGGACGTTCTTCTCCTCGGCGCTGACCAAGGGAGGGAGCGTTGGCGATGCGGACCTGAACGAGACGTACAACCTGTTCGACGTCTTCGTGTTGCCGACGGCGGCCGAGGGGTTCGGTCTGCCGATCCTGGAGAGCATGGCCGCCGGCGTCCCCGTGGTCGTCACGAATCACGGCGGCGCGGCGGAACTCGTCGAGGGGCGGGGCTTCCTCGTCGAACCCAAGGCCCTGCTGACCGACGAGACCAGCCACACCGACTTGGCGCTGTTGGACAGCGAGGACCTGGCCCAAGTCCTCGCCGGCCTGCGGCCGAACGGCGTCCGTTCGCGCCGGCAATCGGACGCGCGCCTGCGGTGCAGCCAGGCGGGGCGGCGGTTTGCAAAGTGTTGCTCGTGGGACGGCTGTGCCGACCGTTGGGTCGAGTTCCTTGGGCAAGCAGGACGACAAAGAGACAGGCTGGCCGGCGCGGGCGCATTGGGGCAGGATTGCAGGGAGGCCGTGGACCCCACGTAGCAGAGTGCCCGTCGCCCGTGTGCACGCGGACAGTAGTCCGCGCGCGAACTGTGGTGAACCCGTGTGCGGACAGCAGTCCGCGAAGGAGAATGAGGACGATGTCATCCAAGGTAGTTAGAGTTGACCAGCTCGACGCGGAAACAAAGGCGACCGGGCGGTCCCGGCGGCGGTTCGTGGCAGACGTGCTCAAAGGCGCCACCGTAGCCACCGCCCTCGCCGGCACCGTCGCCCTGGCGGATCCGAATCCGTACATCATCATCGATGACAGTGCTGATTGATGGAACCGGAACTGACGGTCCTCTGTGAACCCGAAGCCCCAGGGAGGCGAACGGCCACCGTGCTTCAGACCGCATTCGACGCAACCGCGGTTCGGGAAGAGCGCACTCAGGAGGTCGCTCAGCCGCAGTGGGACTACGGCCAACTGATCGAGCGCGCCGAGGGCGGGGACCGCGCGGCGTCCGACCTGTTGGCGGACCGGCTGTACTCCAGGATCTGGGGGTTGGCTGGCGCCTATGCCACGGAACCCAGCTTGGTTGAGGATCTCGTGCAGGAGGCCATGTTGGCCGTCTATGGTGGTCTCCACCACTACGACCACGCTCGGCCGTTCCTGCCCTGGGCCGTCTCGGTCGCCGAGAACCGGTTTAGAGACGTTCTGCGGGAGCGGGGGCTCTTCGCCCGCCGCCACGGGTTCGTGTCCCGCGCGGGAGACGATACGAGCACGCTTGGCCCATTGGAGAGCGCCACGGACGACCGACCGGGCCCCGAGGAGAACCTCGTGCGTGCGGATGAAGGCCGACGCGTCCGCGAAGCCTTGACGCGCCTCTCTTCTCGGCAACGGCAGGTCATCGCCCTGCACTGGTTCGGCGGGCTCTCGTTCGAGGAGATCGCTCTGGAATTCCGGCTGGACCTTGGCAGCGTTCATGACGCCTCCCACCAGGCCCGCAAGCGGTTGGCCAAGATTCTGGGTCGCTGGGAGGAACGCCCATCGTGAAGCAGCGAAGCCGCAGGAATGTTCGGGGGCGGACAAGAGATCACCTTGGGGCGCCGCTGTCGCCGGCGCAAGCTGCCGCGCCGGCAGCGGCGCCGCCGGCCCTGAAGGACCGGTTGTTCGCTCAGGTGCAACGCGGTGAGGCGGCGTTCGTCAGTGCCGCGCTGCACCAGGCGGCCGAGGAGCTGGCGCGACCGGGTTCCCGCACCCTCGCTCGGCGGAGGTCTCCTGACCCCGCCGCACCGCCGACCGAAGGTCTCTACCACGGTCTGGAGACCTCCGGTCAGCGCGTTCCGGGGCGGTCGGAGACCTGCCCCGAGCAAAGCCCAGCGGAGGCCTCGGCGGCCCTCAAAGACAGGCTATTCCGCCGGGTCGCCGCGTCGACTCTTGCAGACGCGCAGGTGACAGACGCCCTCCAGGAGGCAAGCCGGCGGCAGCCTCCCGCCGTTCCACCGTCCCTCAAGCGGGAGCTGTTCGCGCGTCTGCAAACCGCTCCTCGGAGAGGGCTCCAGATCGCGCTCAACCGGCCTGTCCCCCGGGCGCTTGCGCTGGCTGGGGTGACGGCGGCGCTGCTGCTGGCCGCCGCCGTCGACTGGCAGGCGGACTTCCTCTGGGCGCCACGGGAGACCGGGTCGCCGGTTCGGCTGGGGCCCAGCGGCCCGGGCGAAGCGGCAGGACCCGTCCTTCCACCCGGCCGATCGTTGCGGGGCACGCTGATGGCGCACACCGGGCGTATCGAGTGGTGCGGAACGGCGACCTGGAAGGCATGCGCGGCCGCTCAGTCGCTCCCGCTTTCCACGCGCGTCCGGACGACGGCGGACGCGAAAGCGGAGTTGCTCCTGTCGGACGGCACCGTCCTGAAGCTGAACGCAGGCACGGCAGTGCGCCTCCTGCCCGGCAAGCTCCGGCTGGACCGGGGGGAATTGTGGGCAAAGGTCGCCAAGGCGGAACGCCCCTTCTTGGTGGAGACCGGCGTCGGCACCGTGGAGGTGCTCGGCACGCAGTTCAACCTGCAGTGGCAGCCTGACCGCGGCCGCGCCGAGTTGGCGGTCCTCGAGGGGAAGGTGCGCTTCCATGGCGTTCGCGCAGAGGCCCAGGTATCTCGAGGCATGCACCTCGTGGCCCAGGCCGCCCAGCTCTCCGACCCGCAGCCCATCGCCAACGAGCGAACGCTTATAGCCTGGACCCACTTCCGCTCCGGGCAGGAGCAACTGTTGGCAGGGCGCTCGACGCAAGCCGTCGGCGAGTTCCGAAAGGCCATCGAGAAGCAGCCGGAGCACTTGGCGGCGCACCAGGCGCTGTTCGAAGCCTTGCTGAAGAGCGGACGGCTATTGGTCACGCGCGACAGCGCAGAGAGCAAAGCCTACCGGCTGAAATGCACGTACCGCGACGGGAGCGATGTGGATGTCTCTCAGTCCGTGACCCTCCTGGAGGCGTTGGTCGCCAAGGACCCAACGAACGCGCGGGCCCACGCCGTGCTCGGGTTCCTGCAGGCCCACAACGGCGATCTCGAGGGAGCCCGCCGGAACCTTCAGCAGGCGGTTGCACTGGATCCGTTCTTAGGCGAGCCCTACGCCATCCTGGGTTTCCTGGAGCATTTGCAGGGCAACGACACGGCGGCGGAGCAGGCTTTGCTGAAGGGCGTCTCATTGGCGCCGAGGTGGCCCCTGGCTCACGCGTTGGCGGGCGTGTACTGGGCAGACAGAGGCTCGCCGGAGCAGGCGCTCCAGGCCTTCAAAAGGCAAGTGGAACTCGACCCGTACAACGGCGATGCTTGGGCAAGCATCGCCCTGCTCTACTGGGACCGGGGACGCACGGAAGACTCCTTTGCCGCCGCGAAGAAGGCGCTTGAGGTCAAACCGTCGAGCCCCGGGTGCGCCGCCGTGTTCGGCACGCGCTGCGAGCTAATGAACCGCTACGCGCAAGGTCTCCCCGTACTGCAAGAAGCCGCACGGCAGGATCCGCAGAACGCGACGGCTGTCGCCTGGCTGGGCATCTGCCACCTCCGGACGGGAGACCTGAAACGCGGGGAGAGCTACCTGCGCACCGCGCTTCGCTCGGTGAACTGCCCGGTGCGGGCGTACACCGAACTGGCGGCGCTCTACAGCAGCAACGGCCTGCACCGGACGGCGCTGGCAGCCGTGTCCGAGGGGGCGAAGCGGTTCCCCGAATCCGATGACTTGGCACTCGCCGCGGAACGGGTGACGCGAAGTCTGCCGGAGTCGGTCAACACCCCGGCGGCGCAGCAGGTGCGCAGGATCGTCGCCCAGAGACATGCCGAACTGCCGCAACTGCTGAAGGCCGTGCGCGAACTGGACCGCGGGGGCGGCAACGCCGCTGCACTCGCCGAGAGCCAGCGCGCCTACCAGTCCGGCGACTTTGACGGCTGCCGGGCCCGAGTCGGCGCGCTCTGCGAGCAACAGCAGTTGGGGGTGTTCTGCCACTTGGGTCAGCCGCCGGTCCTGTCGGGACTGGAGCAGTTCGACTGGAATAATAGCGGACACGACGGGGTGTCGGCGCCGGTAAGACTCGTCGGTCACGAAGCCCGACAGACCAACTACGGCAGCGACAACGGGTACCTGTATTTTCGGCTTACTGACGAGAGCAAGGCCCGCTTCGCACAGGGGGCGTTCGTAATCGTGTCGACGTTCGAGGCGCCGGCGGGGCGGTTCCTGTTGGAGTACGACTCGACAGATCCGGCTGCCCCGCAGGACGGCGCGTACAAAGCCTCAGTCGCCGCCGAGAAACGCGGCAGCAAGCAGTGGGCGTACCATGTCTTCTACCTTCCCGATCCGCGTTTCGCCGGTCGGCAGAACGGGAATGCTGACTTCCGCCTGCGGACACGCGACGGCAAAGACACTGCGGTCCGCTGGGTCTGCGTGCTTCCTGCTGTCCCGGGGCCTGACCAACCGGCAGGCAGCGGGAAGGCAGTCGCCATTGAGTCGTCTGATAGTAGTTAGTAGTAGCACCCGCGCCGACCAATTCAGCCGTCGCCTCCTGCGCCGGGCGGGGATCACCCGGCGGTACCGAGCGGAATGGGTCTGCACGGACTCCTTGGGCCAATCTCCTCCCGACCTTGCGGACGTTGCCGGGGTTCTGGCCCTTGGCGGCTATCAGGAGGCCCTGCGGGTTGCGGAACTGACCGACCTCGGGCAGGAGGTTCCTTGGGCGGCCTATCTGTTGCCGCCCTCGCTTGTGGTGCCCACAGCCGAGTTCCGCCCGCTCGCCTCGGCCGACTGGGTGGGTGCCCCTTGGGTGTGCAGCCGGAAGCGGGTGCGCGACGCTGTCTCCACGTTGCGGCCGCGCGCGCTGCCTGTGGGCGTCGATACGTCGGTGTTCAGACCCCTGATGAGCCGGGAGTCGCTGCGTGCCGCTGAGGGTCTGTCTGGGCGATTCGTGGTCGGGTGCGTGGCGGAGAACGAGGGTCACAATCGGTTGCCGGCGCTGTTCAAGGCGTTCGCCGCTCTGCGCTCAGAAGTTCCGGACGCCTGCCTGCGCCTCCTCACCGACGCCACCACCTACTGGCCCAAGCACTCGGCGCCGCAGCGACGGGGATGGGATCTGGCCGAGCTATCGGGGCGATACGGGATTGACGGTCACGTGCAGCTCGGCGTCAAGACCCCCTGGTACGGCGCCACAGACCGGGACCTGAACGCCTTCTATAACACGCTCGACGCGCTGGTCGTCTGCGGGGTCGGCGACGGTCTTGGGATGGAGATCCTGGAAGCGATGAGTGCGGGGGTGCCGGTCGTCGCCCCGGACTACGGCGTGCCGGCGGAACTGGTGCATGGGCGGGGGCTGATCGTACGGCTGGCTGCCCGGTGGCTCAGTTCCCCCCACTCCGAAGAACTGGCGCTTCTAGAGGTCGAGCACCTCGCCGAACAACTGCTCCGCCTGCAACAAGATGCCGGGCTGCGCCAGGCGTGCGTCCGCAGCGGCCGGCGGGTCGCCCATCGGTTCAGCCTAGAGGACGCGGCCGCAGCGTGGCGGCCAGTGCTCACCCAGTGGCTCCGTGAAGCGGCCGGGCGGCGACGGCGCCAGGCGCGAGCCGAAGCGGCTCGGCCCAAGACAGTTCTGGTTCGGCGGGATCGAGGCATTGGTGATGTGTTGTTCGCGCTCTCTGCGGCACACCAACTCAAGTGCGAGCAGCCGCGGACGCGCCTCGAGTTCGTCACCTTGGCTCGGCACGCGCCGTGGGTGGCGTGGTTCGGTTTTGTAGACAAGGTGCACGTGTCGGCGCCGTCCGGGGCCTACGACCGGACGCTCGACTATGAGCAGACGCTGGACTACAACTTCTCCGGGGATCGCTGTCAGTGGATGGGGAAGCAGGCCGGGGTTGAGGTCTCGGCGCTTGTCCCCCCTCCGGAAGTCCCGGCCAAGCTCGTGGCCAAGGCGACGAAGCTGATGGCTTGGCGGCAGCGCAAGTCCCACTCGCCGCGCCGGGTGCTTGCGCTGGCTCCCTGTGGATCCAGGAGCACGCTGGTGCGCAGCCTCTCCCTGGAACAGGTCCGGTTGGCGGTGGCGAGTGTGCCTCCCGAGGATGCCGTCGTGCTGCTGTGCGAGGAGGCCATTGGCGGCGTCACCGCCCCCAACCTCGTCAACTTGAGCGGGCAGTTGTCACCCGAGGAAGCCATCGCGGTTGTCAGCTTGTGCGACGGCCTCGTGGGTGTCGACAGCGGACTCGTGCACTGGGCGGGGGTGTTCCGCAAACCAGTGGTGGCGTTGTTCACGCACATCGGGGCGTTGCAGCGGATGCACGTCCACAGCAACTTCATCGCTATCCAGCCCTCCCTGCCTTGCGCGCCCTGCGGCGACGTGTGGCCCCAAGGGCCGCGTGGGCCGCAGCCGCCCTGCCGGCCGGACTACCGGTGGACCCCCTATGAGCCCCGGGTGGCGTGCGTGGCGGTCCACAATGGTCAAGTAGCCGTGAGCAAGCTGTACAAACTGCTCGACGGGCCCCCTCGGCGCGAAGTGCTCAACGTGGACCGGTACGGCAACTCAACCCGGTGGGAACTGCCGGCTGTTCCAGGCGCCGCCCGCTCGGATCGGTCCGCTCTGTCGGATCAGTCCGATCGGGCTGAGCTGACGGCGATTGCCATCCTGACGCTCAACACGTGGACGCCTTGCACGCGCCGGTGCCTTGAGAAGGTCCTGGAGCACACGGCGCCGCCGCTTGAGATCGTCCTGCTCGACAACGGCGGCAACCGCGAGGAAGCCGCGCTCCTCGCGGCGGAACTGGGGCCCCTTCGCGCACAGTACCCGCACGTGCGCCTGGTGCTCGACCGGTCCGGCAGGAATCTCGGCTTCCCGAAGGGCGTGAACCGGGCCCTGAGGAGCGTCTCGCCGGAAGCGCGCTACGTCTGCTTGCTGAACTCGGACTGCTACATTGAGGAACCGCGCTGGAACGTGCGGGTCGCCGGGCTCTTCCAGCAGGACTGGCGACTGGCGGCGTTGAGCCTGACTCAGGGCGAGCACCGCTACTTCCTGGATGGAAAGACGGGAAAGGACTACTTCTTCCCCGACCTCGACGCCACCCTCGGCGACTGCGAGGTCATTAACGGTGCGTGCCTGGTGGTGGACCGCAAGAAGACGGGGCCGTTCAAGCTGGACGAGCGCTTCTCGCCGGCGTCCCGCGAGGACGACGACCTCAGCTTCTGGATCCGCGCGCAGGGCTGGGCTATCGGTCAGTCGCCGGACTTCCGCATCCACCACGAGCACAGCGCCACCCTTCGACAGAAGAACTTCCGACTCCGCTGGGAGGGTGAAGAGTTCGAGTACGCCGCCCTGCTCGAGCGCAACCGCCTCCTGCTGCTGGACAAGTGGCAGCATCTGCTCCACCCGCGGCTGCCGCAAGGCGACTCACTCAAAGCCCTGGCCCGGTTCTATCGCCCGCGGGTGAGCGTGGTCCTCCCGACGTACAAGCGGCTTGAGATCAATGGGGCCGCTATCGGCTCGGTACTCGCCCAGAGCATGACCGACCTGGAGCTTCTCGTTGTCACCGCTTCCGCGGCGGAGCAACGGGAGCTGGCGCGGCGCTACCGCGACGAGTCGCGAGTACGGGTGCTCCGCCAGCAGCGGAGAGGGATCGCCAATGCGCGCAATACCGGCCTCGCGGAAGCCCGAGGCCGCTACCTTGCCCACATGGATGATGACGAGTACTGGCGCCCCGACCACCTGGCCCGAATGGTCCAGTTCCTTGACTACCACGAGCACGTCATGCTCGCCTATGCCGACGTTCGGAAGGTGCGGGGTCGGTTCGTCGAGGGCCGCTTCAAGCCCCTCAAGGAAGAGGGTCATCCCTGGTGCCGCGAGTTCGACTCGGCTTCACTTCGGCGCGAGAACTGCATCCCGGCCAGCGCCGCCGTGCTGCGCCGCGAGACCCGCGAGACTGTCGGCTACTTCGACGAGGGCTACCGCTACGCGGACGACTGGGAGTACTGGCTTCGCGTCGCCGAAGCGCACCCCGTGGCACACAACTGCACGCTGAAGCACGACGGCATCGCCACGGTCGAGTACCGCCTTCACCAGCACGACCAGGCAACGGCGAGAGACACCGACGTGTGGGCCGCCGAATTCGCGCGCATCCGGCAGCGATACGGGAGGAGGTGACTGGGTGGCTCTAAAGACGCCGTATAGGTCGTATAGGTCCTATTGGCCCTATTTCGGTCACCCAGTCACCCCATGATCTTCTCCGCTCAACTCCACTCACAGAACTTCGGGCATCTACTGTCGCTGGAATGCCTGCGGGAATGGGCCCGGGACGCGGGTGTAGCGCTCGAAACGGTCGATCTCGACGATCCGGAGGCGCTCACCCGGGGCTCCGCGGACGAACGGCGTCCGTTCGAGGACGAACTGTTCGTCCTCGGGCCGGGTTCCCTGTTCCTGGCTGGGTGGGTGCCGGCATTCGCTCGCCTGGAAGAGGCGCAGCAACGACGCCGGTTCGCGTGGTACACCGGTCTCGTCTCGGCGGACGCCGAGCGCGTCCCGAAGTCCGTCGAGTCGGCGGACAGGCGCCAGCGCATGAGGCGCGTGCTGTACTGCTCCGGGCAGGTCGTCGTCCGCTGGCCGCAGGAAGCGCAATGGCTGCGGGAGCAGTTCGATTTCCGAAGCGCGGTGGTTGGCTCGGACCCGGCGTTGTTGGCGCCGTGTCGAGTCGAGACGTGTCGGACGCCGACTACGCCCGGCGACAACCGGGTGCTGCTGGCACTCAACGCCTACAACTTGGACGCGGCGCTGAAGAAGGAGCAGCTCACCCAGGTCGCCAAGCTCGCAGCACGGCTGAGACGGCGGGGACTCGAATTGGAGTTCCTGGCGGGCGAGTCGTGTGACCGTGGCGTCGGGCGAGCGCTCTTGGGTGACCTCCCCGACGAGTCCATGCCGCTGGGACTCGAAGAGCGGCGCCGTCAGGTGGAGCGAGCCGCGCTGGTCGTCTCCGAACGGCTGCACCCGCTGCTGTACGCGGTGTCGCAGCACGTGCCGTTTGTGGCTCTGACGTACCACGCGAAGGTCGAGCACTTCCTCGGCGCCCTTGGCATGCTGGGGCAGGCCGTGGAGACGAGGGACCGCGTGCCCACGGTCGACGAACTGGACGAAGTGGTGACGCGCTCGCTGGAGGCCGCGGACAGCCTCCGCGAGCGGCTGATCGGTGAAGCGACCCGCCAGCGCGAACGAGCTCTGGCCGCCCTCGCCCGATTGCAGGAAGAGGCGCTCCAGCCTCGCGCGCTCGTCGCTCCGAGCCGGGTCCAAGGGGCACCCCGCGCCCGCCCCACCATCGCCCACTGCCTGACCGTCCGAAACGAACCCCGGCGCCTCCGCGAGCTGCTGGAACTCACCCGCCCCCACGTGGATGAGATCCTGGTGTGGGACGACGCCTCCGCGAACGGACGCCGTTCGTCCGCGAACGGACGCCGTTCGTCCGCGAACGGACGCCGTTCGTCCGCGAACGGACGCCGTTCGTCCGCCGCCGATACCGCGGAGGCAGCGCGCGACCTGGCCGACCGCGTGTTCACCTCGACTCAGCCGGCCTACTGCCCCGAATACTACCTCGGCGCGTTGCAGTCACTGGCTCGGTCAGAGTGGATCCTGTTCCTCTCGCCGGACGCTGTTCCGGGTGCGCACCTATTCGAATCCCTGCCTCAGCTTGTGACCGAGCCGGGCGTCGGTGCCTACACCTTTGAGATCTGGCTCCGGGACCCGTCGGGGGATACCAAAGACCACTCCGAGGTGCGTCTGGTCCGCAACGGCGCCGCTCACTGGTGGCCCCTTCCGCACGTTGCTCCCGAGGTGGAGGGCGTCGTCGTCGACACCGATGTCCGGTTGTTCCTCCAGAGGGACTGGACGCCGGAGTGGGAGCGAGCCGAGGAAAGCAGGTATCTACGCGGGCTGCGGGTGGTTCGGCGAGAGCTTCGGAACGTCTGGCGCCCGCGGGGCGACGATGCTCTCGCTCTGCAAGCGCGCTGCCGGCAAGTCCTGGTTCAGTACTACCCGGGATACTCCCCGAGCAGCTCCTTCGTGGCATACCGAGCGCCGGGGAGTTCCATCCAGCTCGCAGAGCACGTGCACAGGGAGCTGAGTCAGGCGCTTGGCGACCCGTGGCGCGTCCTCGACTGGGAGGAGGCGAAGGAGACGCCTTCGGGGAATCCGCTGGTCGAGGCCGATGCCTTGGTGGTGATCGGCGCCGGCCCGGACCATCCCCTCTGGCGGGAGATTGAGCGGGAATGCCACCGGCTGTTTGCCCCCATTGTGCTGCTCGACTGCGCCGCCCCTGGAGACCTCGCAGAAGCCCTCGAAGAGAGCAACCGGTGGGCGCTCCCCGTGCCCGCGACCAGACGGCTAAGAGAGAGTTGACGGCGGCAGGGCCGCCGTCGCGCCGCCTGGACCCGCAGTCGGATCAGTGCCGCCGCTTGCTCTTGCCGATCTTCCTCGCTGCCGGCTTGCGCCTGGCAGCGGCTCCCGCCTCGGCCCCTGAGGCAGCAGCCTCGACGGCGGGTTCCGTCCCCACCGTCTCCTGCTCGGTTTCCTCGCCCAAGGACGCGGGCGGGGAACCAGCAGTGACTGTGGGCGTGGGCGCGGCGGCTTTCGTGGTCGGCGCAGGCTTGGGCGCTGGGCGCGCCTGGCGAGCTCCCCGCTGCGGCACGGCGACGCGTCGGCGCCGGTCGCTGGCGTTCCGCCAGAGGACGACAATGGGGCTGGCGGTGAAGATCGAGGAGTAAGCACCCGTCGTAACGCCAATGAGCAGGGCTAGCGCGAAGTCGTGGATTGTTGCGCCACCGAAGAAGAACAATGCCAGCAGAGTGAGTTCGACGGTCAGGACCGTGTTGATCGACCGCGCCATCGTCTGCCAGAGGCTGTCTTCAACCACTGCATCGAAGGGGTCCCTCCTCCGTAGCTTCAGATTCTCCCGAATGCGGTCAAAAATGACGACCGTGTCGTTGATCGAGTATCCAACGACGGTCAGCAGCGCCGCAACGAACGGGCTGTTCACCTCGACCCTAAGCAACGAGAGCAGCCCCCCCATCACGAGAACATCATGGAGCAGAGCCGCCACGCCTGCTACGGCGAAGCGGAACTCATAGCGGATGGTCACATAGAGCAAGATCCCCAGGCAGCCCAGTAGCGTGCCCACCAGGGCTTTCTTCTTCAGTTCGCGCCCGATAACCGGTCCCACCAGTTCCGTGCCCAGGAACTGCAGCTTGCCGAACTGCTTCTCCAAGCCGCCCTGGATGAGCCGCTTCTGGTCCTCGGACTGCTGGCTGTCTCTCGCGTCGGTGCGGATGATCAGCCTGTTCCCGTCGGAGAGCTGGATCTCGGACTTCTGCAGCCCAACCTCGCGGAGCACGCGGCGGGCCGTCGCGGTCATCTTGGTTGACTCCTCGCCCGGCTTGACAGGCTGAGTCAGCCGGTATTCGAAGAGCGCGCCCCCGCGGAAGTCGATGCCCCAGTTCATGCCTTGGACCATCATCGAGATCAGTCCGGGTACGATGACCGCGGCCGAGAGGGCAAACCAGAGCGGCGTGAGCCGCACGATGCTGAAGGGATGCTTGGATTCCATTACGTGAGTTGAACCCTTTCTGTCTTTCGGCCCTTGACTGCGCACCAGGGCCGCGGTGTTCGAGTGGCCGCGCGGCAGCGCTGGGGCTGTCGCGGCGCCGGTTACGCGAGATAGAGGAATCGCTTCCGCGACAACGAGGTATCAGCAACCACACTCATCAGCAACCGAGTGACGGTGATTGCCGTGAACAGGTTGACGAGGACACCAACGCTCAACGTCAATGCGAATCCCTGGATGGGCCCGGTGCCGTAGATGAACAGGACTGCGGCGGCGATCAACGTGGTCACCTGGGAATCGAGGATCGCCGTCCACGCACGGCTGAAGCCGGCGTCGAGGGCCGACTTGAACGTCTTGTTGGTGCGCATCTCTTCCTTCAGTCGCTCGAAGATGATGACATTGGCGTCCACGGCCATGCCGACTGACAGGATGAAGCCCGCAATCCCCGGCAGGGTGAGCGTCGCACCGACGAGGGCCAGCACGGCAAAGACGAGCACGCAGTAGATGGTCAGGGCAACGTTGGCCACCGCTCCCGGCACGCGATAGTAGGCCATCATGAAGAGCAGGACCAAGACGACGCCCAGGAGCCCCGCCCGGAGGCTCTTCTGCAGGGAGTCCGCCCCCAGCGTGGCAGTGACTGTCCGGTTTTCAACCACGTCGATGGGAATCGGCAGCGCACCTGCGTTCAGTAGCACCATCAACCGCTTGGCTTCTTTGGCATCCTCGAAGCCGCCGGAGATGACGCACTTCCCGCCGGTGATGGGCTCGTTGACAACCGGGGCCGAGATGCATTCGCGGTCGAGGAAGATGCCCAGATACTTGTGCACGTTCCTCTTCGTGAAGTTGGCGAACTTCCTCTTCCCCTCGGGGTTGAACTCCAACTCCACTGTGGGGCGCTGGAACTGGTCGACGCTCACCACGGAAGTCGGCTTCAGGTCGCTGCCGTTCAGGATCAACTCCGCCTCATCGTAGACGGCACCGGAGTCAACTGTCTCGCCTTGCTTGTCGACGAAGTACGTCTTCTCCACCGTGCCGCTGTCGTCGACCTTCGGGTCATAGCGCTCCGGGACCTTGCGGAACTCCAGGCTCGCGGTGGTGCCGATGTAGTCGATCGCCTCCTTGGGGTCGTAGACCCCTGCCAACTGCACGACGATCCGGTCCTCGCCTTGGCGTTGGATCACCGGCTCGGAGACGCCCAGCTTGTCGACTCGGGTCCGGACGATCTCGATGGTGCGATCCACCGTGTCGCGCTGGAACTCGTAGAAGGCGGGCTTGCGCGGCTTCGCCTCCGGGAGGAAGGCGGCCATCGTCTCCTTGACCAAGCGCTCCTGGCGCTTGAACTCCCCACCGGTCTTTGCTTGCGTCCGGACCTGAAGGATGTTGTTCCTGTCGTCCGGGGCGGCGACTTCCATGTCTGCCAGACCCCGCCGAATGAGGGCGTCGCGGACCTTCCGCACCACTGCCGTCCGGGCCTCATGAGTGTCCGCCAACGGCTCCGGAGTGGCGTACTCAAACAGAGCCCGGCGACACTGCAGCACCAAGTGGACGCCGCCCTGCAGGTCCAACCCGTAGTTCACGTGCAACTTCATGGGGTAGATCGCTAGGGGTCCCAGGCTCACCAAGGGCGAGCCACCGAGCTTCTTCGCGGCTGTCCGGAACTTGCTCGTGTCCCACGTGGTACCCGGCCATTCCTTGGCCAAGCTCTTCTCCAGCGAGCGTCCCTTTGCCCAAGCGTCTTTGCTGGTCCGCGCGTCGCCGGCGAGGACGAGGACATTGTCGGACTCGCGCGAGGAGGTCAGGAAATCCCCCAGCTTCAGCTTGTCAACGTATTCCTGCGCCTTGTCCTCAAAGCCCTTCTCGCCGGTCGCCCCGGTCTTGGGCCCCGCCAGTTCACTGAACGGCCGGTCGAACCTGAACTCGTAGTTGATTTCCTTCGTTGAGGGACTTCGTAGGATCGGCTGGAAGACGATCTCGACGCAAACCAGCACCAACACAACGACGCCACCCAGCCAGGCGTACCTTTTTGCTCGCATTCGAAGGTGGTCCTTCCGACAATAGAGAGATTGCGACGCGGGGCTGCGCGTCCACACAGGGACGAACAACCCTCCATTGCGCCCAAGAAGCCCTGCGCTCGCCCGCCCGCCGGATTCTCCCGGGGGCGCAGCGTTCGCCTGCAGGGGGGAACCGCGTGCCCGCAATAGAGGGTCGCCAAAGGCGCACGTGGTCACCCCTGCGACTGCCGGCCCGCGGTCAGCAGCACGCGGCGCTCAAGAGAAAGGCGCAGCCGTTCCCTCGCCAGAACTCTCCTGGCTGCGGGCCGAAGCTGCGCCGCTGGCAGACAACAGGGGCCAAGATACGGAATTATAACAGCCTGCCGCCCCCTTTGCAACGGGAAAGGGCGTGACCCGACCGAGATTGGCGCCGGGACACCCCCGCTTGGAGCCCCCTGTTCCGCTCTTGTTGACCACCCTTCTCAGCGCCCGTACCACGCCACCAGTGGCCGCAGACACTCCTCGCTGCTCAGGAAAGCGGCTCGGCCGCGCTCAGAGCGCGTGCCGAATGCGGGGGTTCGGCCGTGGTGCCAGTCCACCAGCCGGAGCGCCCGCTGGACGAACTCCGGCGCCAGACTGGCGCGCGCATCGCCGCGGGCGAATAGCCGAGCGTACCAGAGCGCCACGGGGTACGTAAGCCAGAGACCATACAGCCCCTCCACGAACGGGACGTGGTAGTACGCCCGCCCGCAGAAGGTCATGCCGGTGAGCTTGCCGGTATAGAACCGGAGCAACGCCTCCGCGCTCTCCCCAGCGGGCTCTCCCAGCGGTTCCTCCAAGGCGAGGAAGTCGGCCTGTGGGAAGTCGGGCTGCAGCGCCGGCACCGCGCCCGAGCCCCGAACAAAACGCAGCGCCTGCCGGAAGCGGCCACCCGTGCGCGCCGCGGTTTGGCGGGCACTCCGCAGGAGGTCACCAGGCAGGTCGCGCCGGCCGTACAGCGCCAGCGACTGCCGGAATAGCAGCGCCCCGCGTCCTGTCGGCGCAGGTGAGTCGAGGTCGTCGGCGCTGGCGTCCTTCAACGACACCTCTTCGCTGAGCAGGAGGAACTCCTTCAGTCCTCCCTCCGCCAGTTTGTCCACCTTCGCCCGCTGCAGCAGGTGGGTCATCGTGACGCAAGCGATGATCCGGCGGGTGAAGCTCAACTCCTGGTTTGCCAGCACGCCTAACAGCGCGTCGGTTAACCGGCGCAGTTGTGGCCACTCCAGCCGGTGTCCGTCGCGGAACGCCGGCGGAGGCAGGTCCCTCGCGTTGGGCGGCAGTACCTGCGCGGAGAGTTCTTCCAGCCATGGCCGATGGTCGGCCAAGGGGCGCCCGCGGTTCGCGGCGACGGAGGGGCAGTCGAACCGCACACTCACCCGCACCTCGGCATCGGTGGGAATGAGCACGAAGGGGTACGCCCTACAGCCAAGCGGCTTCGTCGGCTCGCCGAACTTGGCATGAATGCGGCACCGGTTCCCGTCGTCAAGGAACACGCAAGAGCCGCCCTCGCCCAACGCCAGCACCGTGTTCCGCTTCCGCTCCACGAAGAACGGTTGCCCCGCGAGGGCCGCGTCTTCCTCCCAGCGTTGCTCCACGAGCCGCTGCTTCTCCTCCGCCGTCACGCCGATCTCGTAGGCGGGACAGCACAAGGCGCAAGAATGGCAGTCGTAGCATTGCCCTTCGGGAAATACGAACCGTGGTTTGGCCATCGCTACACTCCGGCGCGCGGATGCGCGTGGTGGGTCTCTGCGTGGCGGCTATTGTAACCGGGTCCACTTTGCCCTATGGCAACGCGGACGGGCGGAAGGGGTTTCGCGGTCAGCTCAGAATGAGGAGCAGGCAAAGGAGTGTGCACACGATGACCGAGACCCGATTCTGCGCGTTCTGCCACTGTGTCGTTGCAGCGGCGTGCCTGTTCGGCTCCCAGTCTGAGGGCAGAGCTGCTGTGGTCAAGAAGGCGATCCGCGCAAGCGCTGAGCAGCGCAACCTGCTGAAGCCGGATGGCTGGCGACCGTGGGAGAAAGGGTTCGAGCGTGAGGGCGACCTGTTCGCGTGCGACAACGGCGAGGACGCCGAGGTACAGCGGGGCGCCTCGCAGACGGTTGAGCTGAACCAAGTGCGCCCCGCGCCCATTGTCGCAGCCGCGTGGAGCAAAGCCGAGGGCGTCGGCGGCGCGCCAAGCTCCGACTACGCCCTCTACCTCGACCTCGTGTACATGGACGGTACGCCATTGTGGGGGCAGACTGCGGCGTTCTCTGTGGGCACCCACGACTGGCAGCGGCGTGAGGTGCGGGTGTTGCCGCAGAAGCCTATAAGGAGCGTTGCGATGCATCTGCTGATGCGCAGGCACCCGGGCAAGGTGTGGTTCCGCGAGCCGGTGCTCCAGCAGCTCACCGCGCCGGAGGGAGCGGCGGTCTTCGATGGGGTGCCCGTGGAACTGGCGGGCAAGCTGACCCCGGGGTTCCAGGTTCGGGATGTCGCCGCTGAGGGCGACGTCGTCGATTTCGAGAAGGGCGAAGCGCTTGGGCTGCGGCTGACCAGTCGAGCGTTCGACAGAGCCGGTGCCAGCTTCGTCGAGGGCAGTCTCACAGACACGACCGGCAAGGACCGGGCCGTGACGCTCTACTACACTCTCCCCCTTCAGGGCGCCGGCTGGCGGTGGCTTCAGGATCCTCGAACCGAAGTGCCGTGCGAGACAGGTCGCGAGTACGTGAACACCAGCCAGTTCCCCGCCGGCGCCAACGGGCGGCTGTCGCGCTACCCCTTTGCCGCCCTCGCGAACCAGCAGACCGGCCATGGCATCGCGCTCGACATGGACCGGTCCGCGTTCTTCCGCGTCGGCTACTCGGGAACCGGCGAGCTGTACCTCGCCTATGATCTCGGTCTCACCCCCGAGAAGCCCACTGCCGACTTCCGGTTGGCCGCCTTCGACTTCGCTCCCGAGTGGGGCTTCCGGGGCGCGCTTCAGCGATTCTACGACGTCTTCCCCGACTACTTCCGCTGCCGCACACCCGAACAGGGCTTGTGGATGCCCTTCGCCAAGATCAGCAAGGTCGAGGGCTGGGAGGACTTTGGTTTCAAGTTCAAGGAGGGCAACGACGAGACCGAGTGGGACGACGCCCACAACATCACCACCTTCCGCTACACGGAGCCGATGACGTGGTGGATGCGGATGGACGCGCGCCCAAGTGGGGGCGACAAGCTACCGCGCACCATGGAAGCTGCGCTCGCGGAAGCCAAGCGCCTCGCCGCCGAGGGCAACAAGCAGGCGCAGGCGCTCCTCACCAGCAGCTACCACAATGAGGAGGGCGAGTTCCCGGCGCGACTGCTCGACACGCCGTGGTGCAACGGCGCCGTGTGGAGCATGAACTCCATGCCCGGCGTTCCCGGCGACGTGACGGACTTCAAGCTGAAGTGGAACGCCGAGCTGGCCGGGAAGCTGTACGGGCCCAACCGCAAGGGCGACCTGGATGGCGAGTACGTCGACTCCAGCGAAGGCTACGTCACCGACGTGCTCGATTTCCGCCGCGATCACTTCGCCGGCGCGCAGTTCCCGCCGACCTTCGCCCTCGACTCCCGCAAGCCGGCAATCTTCCGCGGCCTGATTGCGTACGAGTACGTGCGAGGCCTCGAGAAGGACATCCGGGCCCGCGGCAAGCTGATGATGGCCAACTCCACGCCCATCAACCTCTGCTGGCTCGCCCCCTGGCTGGACGTCATGGGCACCGAGACCAATTGGAACCATGGCGGCAAGTGGAGCCCCCTGTCCGATGGCGACCTGCTCTACCGCCGCGCCCTCTGCGGACCGAAGCCATACTGCTTCCTGATGAACACCAATTTCGACCAGCTCTCCCACGAGTTGGTCGAGAAGTACATGCAGCGCTCTTTGGCCTACGGCATGTTCCCCGGGTTCTTCAGCGCCGACGCCTCCACCGGCCACTACTTCACCCGCGCCGACCTCTACAACCGCGACCGACCGCTGTTCAAGAAGTACGTCCCCCTCTGCAAACTCGTCGCGGAAGCCGGCTGGCAGCCGGTCACCAATGCCGTGTCCAGCGACCCCAAAGTCTACGTCGAACGCTTCGGCGACAAGTACCTGACCGTGTTCAACGACAGCCCGGAGCCGCGGACGGTGACGATCACGCTGTCGGAGCCGGGGCCGAAGGAGAGCAAGGAGCTGGTGTCAGGGAACGCGGTGCCCTGGCAGGACGGGAAGGCGACGGTGAAATTGGCGGGGGAGGAGGTGGCGG
>Ga0210049_1000632_pt1 | contig 30416 bp, 28 predicted proteins | sample CryGeyCG2014_300_2_FD_183964 | JGI IMG/M metagenome (GOLD analysis project Ga0210049, IMG submission 183964) | Groundwater microbial communities from aquifer - Crystal Geyser CG06_land_8/20/14_3.00 (SPAdes) (version 2) | ecosystem: Environmental > Aquatic > Deep subsurface > Groundwater | place... | reverse complement strand
TTTTTTTAACATTTCTGTAACAGAATTTTCCAATAAAGAGTTATAGTTAGCATCAGTTTTTAATCCGCCAAGATTTGATTTTGGCAGATTAGTTTGTACATAAGAATATAAAGCTGGAAATGATGTCAGATTTTCGATCATAGTTAATCGCTGTTCTGCCTCCGTGGGATCAGTTGTTAAAACTCCTAAAGTAGAAAAAACAGATGCTTTAGCTGTAGATTTGGCGTTGAAAAAAACTTTGCCTTGATATTTTGGCAAAGAAATAGCCTCAGCGCAAAGAAGCGTATTTTGACTATTATTAAGCATAACCAATTGTGCTCCGATCGGCGAAAAACTTGCTGTATAATTACCATCTTTATCAATAGGAATTTTACCAGAAACTGTTGAAAGCACGAATATATTTTCACCTTTACAACCTATTTCGTTTAAACTTACTAATCCTTTGTTTGTTTGATTATTTGATGATGAAGATGTGGCTGATGGTGTAGTTGTATTGGTTGAAGCAGTTGATGAACTAGATGATGGATATGTTGAGTTGCCCTGTTGTGTCGTGGCCTTACCCTTTTTATTTTGATATGCGCGATAACCCAAATAGCCGCCAGTAGCAAGTAAAATAGTAATAAATGTTACTAAAAGCCAAGTAGAAATAATTAGTTTTTTAGGAACTATTGGTTGTTGTGGTTGTTGTAAGTTGTCCATTTTCCCTCCTTTTTATATTCTATCAAAAAAGCCCGATATTGCAATCAGACTCTTTTGGTGGAGCCAAGGGGAATCGAACCCCTGTCCAGATATACCAGTAAATGGAGTTGACAAGTTTAAAGTTTTGCCTTCGTTTTGTCCCCGACTTAACAAGACAATCTGGGTCGGGCAAGCCCGAATTTATGACACTTGCTTCCGCCTTACGGGCGCAGGCAGAGCAAGCGCTGCCTTAACTTAAAATTAAGCTAGGGCAGGTGCAAACTGTTTGTTTGCGTTTGGATTTGTCGCGAAAGTTTAGGGTCATTACGTGACTTAGACCACTTGAACCATTTACTTAATGTACTCTGTCGAAGCCAATTTGGCCCCACGAAAGGTTTTTGGCCCATCTGATGTATAATATAAGATAAAATGGGATAAATGTCAAGATGCCTCGCTCAAGGAGAACTATGAGAATAGTCAAGGTAAAAAATTATGAGCAGCTTTCACAAATGGCGACAGATATCATTGCCGGCCGAATTAGGCAAAAACAGGATTTGGTGTTGGGTCTTTCAGCCGGCTCAACACCGATTTTGACCTACCAACTTTTAGCCCAGGAACACCAACAGACAGGTTTAGATTTTTCAAAAACCAAAACCTTCAATTTAGATGAATACTATGGGCTATCACCAACTCATTCCCAAAGTTACCGTTATTTTATGGAAAAACACTTTTTTTCCAAAATTAATTTAAAAAAAGAAAATATTCATTTTTTAAACGGACTGATTAAAAATCCCTCAAAAGAATGTCAAAAATATGAACAAGAAATTAAAAAAGCCGGCGGCGTTGATTTGCAGATTTTAGGCATCGGCCACAACGGCCATATCGGCTTTAACGAGCCCGGTTCATCATTTAATTCAAAAACTCGGGTTGTAAAATTGGACAGGCAGACTATAATAACCAACAGCCGAAATTTTAAAGCAGCGGAGAGAATACCGCAAAAGGCACTTACAATAGGGATTCAAACTATTATGTCGGCGAAAGAAATTATACTTTTGGCAGGTAAAAACAAAAAAAGAATTATCAGCAAAGTTTTAAAAAGTGAAATTACATCTGATATTCCGGCTACGGTTTTAAAGAAACATCCAAATTGCACAATTATTGTTGAGATGAACTAATTTTGGTGCTAAAATCTAAGAAAGGAATATTTATGAATTACGATTTAATTATTTTAGGCAGCGGGTCGGCAGGACTGACAGCTTCAATATACGCTAGCCGCTATAAAATCAAGCATTTGGTCATTGGCAAACTGTTGGGCGGCACCGCCACCGAAGCTTTTAAAGTGGAAAACTGGCCCGGTACGCCTGGAATTGCCGGCACAGAGCTTCTCAAAAAATTCCAAGAGCATGCCCAAAATTTGGGGGCTGAAATTATTGTCTCTGAGGTTGTAAAAATAGAAAAGCAAAATGGCGGCTTTAAAGTGACCTGCCACGATGGCAAGAATTATTTGGCGAAAACCCTGATTTTGGCGCTGGGCACCTCGAGAAGAAAGCTTGATGTACCGGGCGAGGCGGAATTTTTAGGCAAGGGTGTTTCCTATTGCGCCACCTGTGATGGACCGCTTTACAAAGACAAAATAGTTGGGGTGGTCGGCGGCGGCAACAGTGCTGTAACCTCGGCGATTATGCTGTCAAAATATGCTTCGCAAGTTTATTTATTTGTCAGAGAGGCAACGATGATTGCCGAGCCCGCTTGGCAAGAACAGGCCAAAAAAAATCCTAAAATTAAAATATTGTCTGAAACAAATATTAAGGAGATTTTGGGCAAAGACAAGGTTTTATCGGCTAATATTGACAAACCTGTTGACGACAAAACTAATTTAAAACTTAACGGTCTTTTTGTTGAAATTGGCGCGGTGCCGGCTGGCGCATTGTGCCGCGGGCTGGGCGTGCAATTGGACGAAAAAGGTTTCATCAAGATTGCCAATAATGGCGTAACTAACATCACGGGTGTTTTTGCGGCAGGCGATGTAACTTCGGGCTCCGGCGGTTTTGCACAAATTATTACCGCTTGCGCCGAAGGGGCCGTAGCATCTTACTCAGTTTTTAAATTTCTGAAAGGTCTAAATGGATAAGTCGTTTGTGATTGGCGTAACGGGCGCTACCGGTTCTGGCAAGACGTTCGTCATTGAAGAACTGAAAAAAATATTTAGTCCGAAAGTGGTTGTTATCTCTCAAGACAATTATTATAAAAATTTGGAAGAACTGGGAGTAGAAAGATGGGACAGGGCAAACTATGATAAACCGGAATCTTTTGATAATAATTCTCTAGCCAAAGATTTGTCTAATTTAAAAAAAGGCCATCCTGTGCATCTGCCGGTTTATGACTTCAAAACCCACAGCCGTCTTGCCAGCGAAGTGATGGTCAAGCCAGCCCAAATAATAATCATTGAGGGAATTTTTATTTTTAATATCCTCTCTCTGCGCAATTTGATGGATTTAAAAATATTCCTCCAATCCGAAGCCGACATTCGCCTTTCTAGACGCCTGTTGCGCGATATTCAAGAGCGGGGTCGAAAGGCGGAAAACCTTGCCGAATCTATTAACTGGTATCTGAAAGTGGTTAAGCCTAACCAGGAAAAATATATTATTCCGATGAAACGGTATGCGGATATGATGATTAACACCAATGAAGGCGGAATTGCGGCGGTTGATATTTTAAAGAAAAAGATACAAAATATTCTTGCTGGAGAATAAGATATTATTAACAAAAAATTTGTGAAATCTAAAAAACTGGGCGGTTAGTTCAATGGTAGAATGCTTGCTTGACGTGCATGAGAAAAAGGTTCGATTCCTTTACCGCCCACCACGCTAAGAGTGGTATGAAGACGACTTAGCGTTCCACCAAAAAGCTAAATCTAACATATATGAAATTTTTGATTTTAACCATATTTTGAGAACTGTCCCCTTTTTAAAATCCAATTTTAATCTAAGAATTTACTTCAGAACTTGGCGGGGCATTTTTGGATAAATTAGACCATTCCTGAATTACCACCAAAATGGCAGCGGCGGCCGGCACGGCTAAAATTAGACCCAGGATGCCAAAGAGCGAGCCGCCGATGAGAAAAGCCAAAATCACTATTACCGGATTAAGCCCCACGGTTTTTTGCATTATTTTAGGCACTAAAATATGTCCCTCAATTTGCTGAACCGCAACATACCAAATGGCGACTATTAAACCAAGCAACGGGGAAATTGTCAGAGCAATCAACAGCGCCGGCACGAACCCCAGCCAAGGCCCGATGTAGGGAATAATCTCTGTCAGACCCGCAAAAATCGCTAATGTTAAGGCATATGGAACTCTGAAAATTAACAGCCCAGTCAAATCCAAAATGCCGACGATTAAGCAGAGCATCAGTTGTCCTCTTAGCCAACCGCCCATTTTAGCGATAATTTTGCGCAAGGCAATAATTATCTGCTCTCTTTTCTCAATCGGCAAGAAAGAAACGATTAAATCGCGGACTGCATTTTTCTCCAACAGCATATAAAATGTTAAAACAAAAATAGTGACGAAAGCGATAAGGCCGCCGATAAAACCAATTGTCGTGGAATAAATACCGGCAGAAACCTGTGAGATGGTCTGTGAAATTGAAGTTAAGCTTTGCTGGGACGAATTAATGAGATTTTTCCAGTTTTGCAAAAGCGGCAGAATTTTTTCAAAATAAGTGGGTAAATTAGTAGCCAAGGCCTGAAGCTGATCAATCAGTGGCGGGATAATCAAAAATCCCGTTGTCGCCAAAATTACCAGGCCGAGTAAATATAATAAAATCACCGCCAAGATGCGCGGTATATACCTTGACCAATTATCAACAATCGGCGAGAAAGCGGCCACGAGAACGACAACGACAAAAAACAAGGCAATCACTTGAGCAATTTTGAATATAAACAGCACTCCCAAAACAACGGCTAATACCCTGAAAATTGAGGCCCATGAAATTTCAATTTTATTATTGCTCATCTTAATTTCATTATAATCTTCAATGTCTCTTAGGTCAACGATTTCCGGCCTGTGCGCTGGGCAAGATCAACAAATCTTTTTGGGTCACTTGACCTTGCGCAATTTCATCTAAAATCCCCCCGCGCCGGCTTAAGGAGCCGTAAAGCAAATCCGCATTGCCCACCACATCGATGGTATAGGGCGGCGAAAGATCTTTGTCTGTAATGCCCTGGTTAAAAATAATTCTTCTACTATTGACGGCAATGCCTTCTGCGCCGATGTTGCGGATGGCATTGATAAGATCAACCCACTGCGTCAGCTGCATTTTTCGTTCAATTTTTATTTCTACGCCGGGTCCCGAAATCGCTCCATCGCCCGTTAATATCTGGTATTTTTTAATATCTTTGTTCAAGGTGCTGGCGGCTGTATCCCGGTCAAAAACCGAACGTTCGCTCAATTGCTTCTCATCAGCCAATTTAGCAATTTCCTTTTTAAGTCCGTCATTGGATTTGGAAAGCTGCAAAACCTGAATTGCCAAATCGGAAATGCCTTCCGGTTGGACTTCCCCGGCAATTTTTTTCTGCAGATAAAACTGCTGGGTGAATAAAAAGCCCAAAACTGTGCCGGCAATAATAAAAATTAGCCAATGCGAATTTTTCTTCATTTTTTCACTGAAGTTGGGCATAATCAACCACCAAACTTCCCTTGTAGACAGGCAATATTATATTATCTGATTCTATAATTGCAAATTTCAGCCCTTCGTTCTTGACTCGTTGCCAAATTGACGTCAGATTGTCATTTTTCTCAATATATCCTTTTAAATCCTTGTTGTCGCTGACAACGGACATCACAAACGGCGTGGTCATTTTGGTATTGTTAATCATCACGGTATTGACAATACAATCAATAGAAGTCGAAGCCACAATTCTTTCATTGTTAATGGCAATGCCGGAGACGCCCTGCGTCCATAAAAAATTCACCAAGTCGCGCATATCAGCGGCGTGGGCAATGGAATTTGAGCTGGCTGGAAATTGGGCCGAGTCGTCTAAAGTGATAACCACTCCTTTGCCCCGCAGCTCGGTCAGGCCGGTTTTATCTTTCAAAACTGCCAGCTGGTCAACCTGCTGGCGGGATGATGACTGCGTTTTCTTAAGCTTTTGGCCAATATCCAAAATCTGATTTTGCAACAGTGAGATTTGGTTTTTCAAATCCGCTTGTTCTCTGGTCAAATTTTCCTGATTTTCTTTCAAAAGGGTGTAGTTGGACAAAGGCGTACTGGAAGGACGCTGCGGCTTGCTTTTCAGCTGGGCCGTCACCAGCAGTCCGACCACCATACCGATGATCAAAAGCCAAATTGAAAGTTTAATTTTCTCTTTTCTTTGCATTTTTTTGCTTTGATTTTTAGTTTTGTTGCCTGTTCCCTATCACTTATAACTTATCACTTATAACTACCCATGGTGCAGTATTCTTGAATTAGTCCGAACGCATTTCGCCGCCGCAGGCGGCGAGTAACCCCCCGCGAATTCGGAGCGGCTTCGCCGCGAGATTTAACAATTTCCAATTTTTCTTTGGCGGCAATTCAATAAATTTTCCTAACGATGCACAAAGGAGTTTGTTCAGACGATTGTCCAAGTGGATTATCCTTAAAAACATTTTTACAAAAAACATCGGAAATATCCTTATTGGATTTACCAAGGACAGCGACACCTAAATCATTAGCATCAATAATAACAACATCATGATTTATTACAAATTTCAAATTTTTCGCCACCTTTTCCGGCTCAGCCGGCCCCAATTTAGCATATTCGTTGTATGGCGGCAAAGTATAATCACACGAACCATCAATCGCATTTATATTTCTACCAACAACTTTGTAAAAAACTCCTTTTATGCCAAAAGGTTTAGTAATAGCAGTAGCTAACACACCTATGATTATTCTTAATACCCCCCCTCTTTTATCGCTAATTCCATTGTCCATGGACTTCCCAGTCCAACTCCATACGGAGATTTATGGACAAACTTTACTAAAAATTTTGCGAGAAAAGATGGCTTAATATCTTTAATAGGAAATGCTCTGCCTTGTGATATAGCTACTATGCGTTCGCTTACAAAAAGAATGTCGTCGTTTAGTAAATGTGGTTTGGCGTATCGTTTAACAACTTCAACAATACTGTCATCTTTGGCTATAACATGGGTTTTCATTGGCAATCTCGCCCATTTACCATCAGTCGCTAAATCAATGACTAAATTTTTACCATCATTAGGTTTAAAATTATCTAAATTATTCATACGAAAGATTAAAAATTTTTCTTTTCTTCTTTCAAAATCGCCAACTCGTTTTTGCCCCGAAAATTCAATACAAATTAGTCGCCGAGCGAAGCGAGGCGGCTTCCTCTGGCTTGCAATTTCCTTACTGGTGCCCCTGGTAGGAATCGAACCTACATCTAAGGCTTAGGACGCCTCTGTTCTGTCCATTGAACTACAGGGGCTCACCCTTTTTATTACGACCAACGGAAGTAAAAAAGATAGTGAGTGTCAACAAGCTGTCTTTATTACGACTGGAAAGAGTAACAAAGATAGCGAATGTAATGAGATATCTTTATTATACCTCAATTTTGCAGTATAATCAAAGGGTACAACGGGGTGTGGCCTAGTGGCAAGGCGCAGCGTTCGGGACGCTGAGATCGGCAGTTCGAATCTGCCCACCCCGACCACCGCGTCGAACGCGGTTTCGAAGCGTTTGACGCGAAGAAACAGAGTAAGATAAGGTGAAATGTCGCGTCAGACGCAACCACAAAAATGCATTATGTATATATTTTAAAAAGTAAAAAAGATAGAGGTTTATATATCGGCTTTTCCAATGATTTACGCAGAAGAATGAATCAGCATAAAGAAGGAAAAGTTATTGCCACCAAGAATCGCCGTCCACTAAGCTTGATATATTATGAAGCGTTTTCATCTATTGATGATGCAAAAGTTAGAGAGGAATATCTCAAAAGCGGTTACGGCAGAAAGAATTTGAAAGCAATGCTTAAAAATAGTTTATAGAACAACGGTAAAATAGAAAATTTGATTTTATCTAAAAGTTTAACTAAACTAAAACAGAAGTAATTAGCAACTTAACAATCTGTAATTCATCAAAAAAAGGAGGGGAAAGATGTGAGAAAATTGACAATCTGTCTTATGAATCCTGACCGCAGCCATCAACTAGCAAAAAATCCCACATCGCACCCCTGGCTACTGGTACTAACCGGCATGGCTACTTTGTTACACAAAATTATCAAACCGCGCCCATGGATGCCTCCCGGCTGGCTGCTGGAGGTAGCCGGTATGACTGACCAACTGTATACTATCATCATCTGGGACGAACTCACCCAGCAGGGCCGATTAACAGAAGAAACTTTACCGCAGGCAGATATTTATGGCATAGGCGGCCTTTCAACCTCAAGAAAACGGGCTTATCAACTTAGCCGAATGATTCGCAGTTTAGGCAAAAAGGTAGTTGCCGGGGGAATAGATGTTACTGGTAATTATTTGGAAGGCAATGGCGCAGAGCTGTTGGAAAATTTTGATTCAATTGTTGTCGGACGCTTAACCAGTAAACTTTGGCAGCAAGTCCTGGCAGATTTGTCCAATGGAATCACTCAAAAAGTGTACCAGGCCGGCCCCGACGAACCCTGGGAATTTGTCCTTCCTCCCCACTATCTGATTAACCCAAAGTTCTATGTTTTTACTGCGATTCGCACATCAGCTGGCTGCTCGCAGAATTGTCCTTTCTGCACCGTTCATCTTGTAACCGGCGGACGCAGAATCGTCCATTGCAAATCCCAAACGCTGCTTAAAGAGGAATTAAAGCTTCTGCCTAAAACTTGGTTCCCAGACCTCCTTTACGATGATTCCTTTGGGGCTGACCAAAACGATGCTCTTGAGGTAAGTTTACCGCTGCTTCAAGCGAGGGGACGGCCATGGGTGACCGAGATTACCCTCAAAGCCCTTTGCGGCAAGGATGGCCTGTCAGGATTGCTTGATCAAATGGTGGCCAGCGGCTGTGTCGGAGTTTATGTCGGCATAGAAAATCTGGACCGGCCAGTCAGCGCTAAATCGTTAAGCAGGGAGGCAACGGAAAAAGCAATCGAGAGAATTCACGCTGCCGGTCTGCTCATCTTGGGCTCTTTTATCTTGGATGTCAACGGCACAGAAACTCCAGAGAGCATCCGAGAGACAATCAAGTGGGCAATCGCGTAACTTGATTTTGTTCAGCTATCACTACTGGCCCTTCTGCCGGGCTCGGCATTGAGAAGAAATGCTTTAAGAAATGGAAAAGTGATAGATAATAATTCTGGCCATCTTGATGGCGCCTGGCCGACGGTCGCCCATCCAATTTCACCAAAGCTCCGCATCCAGTTGCTACACGAAGGATACAAAGAATTCTATTCCTACCCCAACATTACCCGGCGACTGTGGCGTGCAAAAAACAACTGGTCTCATTTTATTATGACGCTGGTTGGCAATTTGCAAATCTATTATAGTGTCGCCAACTGGGCAAATCAGGACTACCAGCACTGGCTTGCCACCCGGCAGGAAGTATCAACCTAACCCTTTCATTTTACCCGCAAGAAACTGTCTCACCCAGCAGCAACCGAGACTGGCTCTTGCGGGTTTTTTTATAATTTCGACCCCGCTGCTGCGGGGGAGAAAAAGGTTCTGCGAGAAAAACGAGCAGATTTTTATTGATTTATACTCGAAATAGGCAAAGCCTTTTTCTCACTTCGTTCGAAATAAGTCCAGGTATTCCTTGTTTCTCACTTTGTTCGAAATAGGCAAAGCCTTTTTCTCACTTCGTTCGAAATAAGTCCAGGTATTCCTTGTTTCTCACTTTGTTCGAAATAGGCAAAGCCTTTTTCTCACTTCGTTCGAAATAAGGGTAAAATAAATTCAAGAAAGAGTTTAGTTAATGCCAAAAAATAGTTTTAGAAAAACCTTGGCAACTAAAGACAGAATTTCAAAATGTTTAGTTGAAAAATTATTGTTCTTGACAAAGAATTTTAAAAGTTGTATAATATAATAAAAGTTATGAGTTAGTTTGATTTTATTAAAGTTCTCTTGAATAAGTCCTACTAAGTAAGTAACTTGGTCGAAAAAATGTAAATTTGAGGTAAAAATGGAAAACAAACTTTATGTTGGCAATCTTGCTTACACGGTTGATGATGCCAAACTAAAAGAAATTTTTTCTTTGGAAGGTTTGGAAATCACGGAAGCCAAAGTCATCGTTGACAGATTTAGCAATCGTTCCAAAGGATTTGGTTTTGTCACCTTCAAAGATGATGAGATGGCAAAAAAAGCGATTTCTGAAATGGATGGCAAAGAGATGGATGGCCGTCCACTTAAGGTCAATGTCGCCAGACCAATGGAAGACAGACCTAAAAGAGATTTTCGCTAAGAGAAACCCAAAAAAAACCGCCTGTCAAAGGGCGGTTTTTGGTTATTGAATAATTTTTCAACATAAAAGGGGACAGGTCCCTTTTTAAGGAGAAATTGATAAAAAATCCCTCCTTCGAGAATTATTTGAATCAGTTTTAAAAGATAAGTGATATATTAGGGGACGATTCCCGATGAAACTATTTTTTTGCTTTAGTTCTTGCCGTTGAGTTTAAAATTATTTTTCGAAGTCGCAAATTTTTAGGTGTTGCTTCCAAAAACTCATCATCTTGTAAAAAATCCAAGCATTGTTCTAAGGATAAAATTGTTGGCGGTGTTAAAATAACAGCAAAGTCGGAAGTTGATGAACGGACGTTGGTTTGTTTCTTTTCTTTGGTGACATTAATTTCAATATCTTCATCGCGATTATTTAAGCCGATAATTTGTCCGGCGTAGACTTCGGTTTGCGGCAAAATTATGCTAATGCCGCGGCCTTGAGCAATATTTAAGCCGTAAGCAACCGCTTTTCCGCTTTCGGAGGCAATTAAAACACCGCTGCGAAGTTTTGGAAGCATCGCGCCGAGTGCCTGGAAACGTAGAAATATTGAGTTTATAACTGCAGTTCCTCTTGTCATTGTAAGCAATTGGCTTCTAAGTCCCAAAAGCCCACGTGTTGTAATTTCAAATACAAAATGGGTTGTCCCGTCGCTATTTTCATCTTGAGAATGCAAAATTCCCCTTCTTTTGCCAATTTCTGATGTCACGGCGCCGACTTTATCACTATCAACATCAACGGTTAATTCTTCGATAGGCTCGCTCATCACGCCGTCAATTTCTTTAGTTATAACTTGGGGTTTTCTCACTTGAAGTTCGTAGCCCTCGCGCCGAAGTGTTTCAATAAAAACCGACAAATGCAATTCGCCGCGGCCAGACAAAATAAATTCGCTGCCGCATACTTCCATTTTCAGCGATACGTTAGTTTGCAATTCTTTTTTAATCCGCTGTAAAATTTGCCGTCCGGTGACAAATCGGCCTTCCTTTCCGGTAAAAGGCGAGGTGTTGGCAGAAACGGCCATTTTCAAAGTTGGTTCTTCAATTTTAATTGGTGGAAGGGCTACCGGATTTTGTGAATCCGAGATGGTATCGCCGATATTGGCATCAGAAACTCCAGTGATGGCAACAATATCGCCAGCTTGAGCCTCTGGTGCTTCCAGTTTTTTTAATCCATGATTGACATAAACTTTTTCAATTCGTCCCGAATCTTTTATACCGTCGGCATTTACTATTGAAATTGGAAGCCCTGCAATGGCTGTACCGTTAGTAATTCTGCCAATGGCGTATTTTCCTTGAAAACTGTCCCAATCCAAATTAGTCACCAGCATTTGAAAGAGCTTATTGGTGCCGGCTTTGGGCGCTGGGATGTATTTTAAAATGGCTTCGAAAATTGGTGTTAGGTCAGCGGAAGCTGTTGTATCGTTGGGCAATTCGTCCCAAGCTTTTCCTTCGCGGCTAATACAAAAATAAACCGGAAAATCAAGCTGGGATTCATCAGTCGCCAAGTCCAAAAATAAATCGTAGGTTTTGTTGAGAGTATTGGCAACGTGGGCGTCGCACTTGTCAATTTTATTAATCACGACAATTGGTTTTAGGCCAATTTCCAGGGCTTTTTTTAAGACAAATTTTGTTTGCGGCATCGGTCCTTCTTGGGCGTCAATTAACAAAAGTGCGCCGTCGGCCATATTTAAAGTCCGTTCTACTTCGCCGCCAAAATCGGCGTGACCCGGTGTATCAATAATATTAATTTTGACATTTTTGTAATACACGGCCGTATTTTTGGCTAAAATAGTAATGCCGCGTTCTTTTTCTTGATCAAAAGAATCCATAATCAAAACCTGAGACATAGCAGCTTCATTGTCGCGAAAAGTTTTCGATTGTTTTAAGAGCCCGTCAACCAAAGTAGTTTTGCCGTGATCAACATGGGCAATAATAGCGATATTTCTTAATTCCATACCCATATATTATACTCTTTTTTCGTCTTTTGTAAACCCTATTGGTTATTCTTTATCTTCAGTGTAAAATGATAGAACAAAAGATAGAAATTAATATTTTAATTTTTATGTTATAATTTAATCAAATGAATAAATCTCAGCTGGTACAAGAATTGTCTATCAAAACGGGCTGCTCGCCCAAAGAGGCGGCGGCAACCGTCAATGCTTTTTTCTCAACGTTGACAGAAACGCTGGCCAAAGGGGAAAAATTAGTCATTCCCAATTTTGGCAGTTTTACAGTCAGTGTTCGCCGCGCCCGCAGTATTTTTCATCCGCAAACAAAACAAAAAATAGCAGTGCCGGAAAAAGCCGTCGTGCAATTTCGCCCGGCCAAAAATCTCAAGTTTAAAGTCCGTCAGTCCTAATTATTTGGCAAACTCGGTCGCCCGCACCTCGCGGATGACATTAACTTTGATAGTGCCCGGATATTGCAGGTCTGTTTCAATTTTTTTGGCAATGTCCTTGGCCAGTTTGAGCGCTGACAAATCATCGATGTCCTCCGGTTTGACAATAATGCGCACCTCGCGGCCGGCTTGAATGGCGTATGATTTCTCCACACCGTCAAAACTGTTGGCAATATTTTCCAGCTCGGTGAGCCGTTTGATGTAATTGTCCAAACTTTCGCGTCTGGCGCCGGGACGGGCGCCGGAAATAGCGTCAGCGACTCTAACCACAATGGCCTCAACACTTTTTGGTTCAATGTCGTCATGATGCGCCTCAATGGCGTGCATCACATCTTCGGACATACCATATTTTTTGGCAATGTCACGGGAAATATGGTGGTGGGCGCCGGCAATTTCGTGGTCAACCGCTTTGCCGATATCGTGCAAAAGGCCGGCTTTTTTGGCAATGCTGACGTCCGCCCCTAGTTCTGAAGCCAACATTGAGGCCAAGTGTGCCACTTCAATTGAGTGCTGTAACACATTTTGGCCGTAAGAAGTGCGAAACTTCAATCTACCTAAAATTCTGACCAAGTCCGGATGAAGGCCGGTAATGCTCAAATCGTAGCAGGCGGTCTCGCCGGCTTCCTTGATCTCTTGAGAAATTTCTTTTTCCGCCTTGGCCACCGCTTCTTCAATTTTGGCCGGCTGAATGCGGCCGTCGGCAATTAATCTGTCCAAGGCCATTTTGGCAATGTGCCGGCGGACCGGGTCAAAAGAGGACAAAACCACCGCTTCCGGGGTGTCGTCAATTATCACATCCACACCGGTTAATTTTTCAAAAAGCTGAATATTTCTGCCCTCTCGGCCGATAATCCTTCCCTTCATCTCGTCCGATGGCAAATTAACGGATGAAATCGTGCTTTCGGCAACGTGTTCAGTCGCCAACCGCTGAATGGCGGAAGATAATATTTTGCGGGCCTCAATGTCCACCACATCTTGTGCTTCTTTCTTTGTTTTCTGAATTTTAGCCACCACATCTTCTTTGTATTCTTTTTCAATGGAATCCAAAAGCAGCTTTTTAGCTTCTTCTTTAGACAGTTTAGCCACTTTCTCCAGCTTGCCCTGTTCTTCTTGGCGCAGAAGCTCAATTTCGCTTTTGATTTTGCTGATTTCTTTTTCTTTGTAGCCGATGTTCTGACGTTCTCTTTCAATTGTGTCAAAACGCAAATCTAAATTTGCTTCCTTGCGGCGCAAGTTTCTTTCAATTTCTTGCAAATACCGGCGCTTTTCTTCCTCTTCTTTTTTGGCCGTCTCTTTTATTTTGAGTGCTTCATCTTTGGCCGAAAGTAAAAGTTCCTTTTGTTTGGCTTGTGACTTTAAATTTCTCGCTGAAGTTAAAAATCGTGCAATCCCTAATCCTAAAGCACCGCCAACTACTGCCGCGGCGGCGACGTAAATAATTAAATTTGTCATTGTAACCTTTCAAATTAATAATCATTTTATTCCCTATTTTTTGTTTTACGAGCTTTCAGCTCGTAAAACAAGGTTCTGAGGCGAAGCCTCACGGTTCTTATTTTAGCAAAAATTGCACAAAAGTCAATTTGATAAAAAACAGCCTTCTGGCTGTGGAGGGGTCAAAGCAATCAAAGTCAAAGAGGACGGTTCTGGATTCGGCTTCACTCACCACTGGTCTTTTAATCTGGAGATTAGGCGATTTACTGGCGGACCGGACGAGATTCGAACTCGTGATCTCCTCCGTGACAGGGAGGCGCTTTAAACCGGACTAAGCTACCGGTCCGCACTACACGCCCGTAAGCCAATCTTATCATAAAAATTGCAGTTTTTCAACTGCTGATTACCGGATTGACCAAGCGGGGTATAGATTGAATACAGAAAAAGCGAGCCGCTAGCCAAGAAATACAGTTTTAATAAAGAGTGAGCTCTTGGCAAAGAAGACAGTTCGGAGCCGAGCGGGCAAGGTGTCGAGCGAAACGAGACGAGCGAGGTGAGAATAACTGCAAGTGTTCGTTTTTTCTCGGCTGACGCCTTCGAAATAAGCTGATTTTCTCGCTGGGGCAATCGAGGCACTGTCTTTGTGACAAGGAGCGAACGATAATTTTGGCGCGGCGAGCGTTAATCTGTAGAGCGCACATTTTTTGGGCATGACAAGCATAGGTTTGCGTGGCGCAGGTGAGCGGCCCCTTATCTCGCCAGGCGCCAGACAAATGTCTTTTTTCTGACTTCGCTGAGCCAGTCGTTGAAGCCCTTTGGAATATCACCTTTTTTATCTTCAAGTTTAATAATGTGAAAACCAAATTCAGTTTTAACTAAATCTGAAATCTGACTTTTTTCCAAGGCAAAAGCGGCCTTTTCAAACTCCGGCACCATTGTCCCTGTACTAAACCAGCCCAAGCTACCGCCCTTATCACGCGAACCCGCATCCTCTGAAAATTCCTTGGCTAGCGCCCCAAAGTCCTCACCTTTTTTTGCTCTGTCTAAAATCTCCTTAGCTCGGTTTTCATCTTTAATTAGGATATGCGCTGCGTTAACCTGCATAATTTTATCGCTTTGAATTTTGGAAGTTAAAAGCTGACTAAGTATCAATTGTTTAAATTCTGGCTCGGAAATGCCATAAAGTTCGGATAAAACTTTGTCCACTTGGTCTTTGCCGCCAGATTCATCAATAATTTTTTGCCAATTGTCCGCTATCTCCTTGTCGGTCACTTTGACATTCATTCTTGAGGCCTGCATCTGAATAATCTCTGAGTCTATCATCTGGTCTAAAACTCGGCGGTAAAGGGTTTTTTTGTCGTCCAGCGGCTGGCTGGTCTTTTCAGAATAATTTCTCAAATAGCCGATTTGTTTTTGAAAATTACTTTCCCAAATCACATGATTGCCGATAAAAGCCGCCGGCAATGGGAACACCCTGACGGCAATTTTCGTGTAGCGGTTTTCCCACTCATATTTATACAAAACGACAGCAAAGAAAATCAGACCAATTAGATAAAGCGTCAGCAGATATTTTAAAGCGGCCTGACCAAATTCTTTGCTATTTTTTGGCTTGTGGCCGTAAAATCTGCCGATGGCAATGAAAAAATTCTTAACGTAAGAAAGCTTAAACTGCCGTATTTTTTGCCAGATGACCAGAAAAAAATTGATAATTTTGTTTAAAATTTTCCTAAAAATTGAACCGTCTGCGCCGGCACCGCTTTGTTGCATTTCGTCTTGTAAATTATTATCCATATTGACCTTCCTTTATAATTGATAATTCCAGCTTATGGTGGCAATGGAAATTAAATATACCAAACCTGCCAAGATTAAATATGACACACTATTTCTTAAAGTCAAGGTTGAAAGCATTGACTTGGAAACTAGCCCCCAACAAAGATAAAATGAAGTGATTATGATGATGCTTTTGGATTCCACATTGATCGGCCAAAAAGATAATACCAGAAAAATTTCCAAGATTAAAAAAGAAAGCAAAATGGCGTAGGGAAAGAGATTGCCAGAAGGTGATGTTTTATCAAGAGACAAAATTAAAAAATAATAATAAATAAAAACTAAAGCCAAGATAGACAGCATTTGCGCCCAGAGATAAAACAAACCTGAGAAATAAATATTGTAAAGAGTAAAAAGTGAAAAATAAAATGAAAGTAAAATTAAAAGGTCATATCTTTGCAAGACAAAAAAGAAATACACCGACAAAAGCGCCATTATCACCGACATAATTTTTAAGGGTGAAAGCGGCTGAAAATGCCAGAAACCGACCAGCGATGATATTAATATCAACAATAAAAAAATCTTCAAATAGGTTAGCTGTCGTAATTGGAGATAAGATTTAATCTTTGTAATCATCGCCAATAATAATATTTATGTCTGCCTTGGAATTTGTAGAGGCAGTTTTTTGTGTAGCTTGCACCTTAAATCTGTCGGTTAAAAATTTAATTGTAAAGGGTTTGTTGCCAGCAGTGTAATCCAAAATCTGGGTTTTTTTAGATTTTTCCGTTGAGTTGGCCACATTGACGATTTTATAGCCGTAGCTTTTCAGCATATCAGCTACCTGCTGGGCGGCGCCGGTTTTAGAGCTGGCGTTTAAAACCTCAATTTTGGCTGCTTCCGAAACTATATATGGCTCGCTGAATATCTCGTGGGCAATGCGCTGAATCTCTTTGAAATTGCCTGTTTTGGGCTTGAGATAGTAGCCGCCGTCATTGACAGAAACCAATGGGCCATCTGGACCATTGTCTAAAACCTTGGTGACTATTTGGTCAGCTGGCACATTTTTGACGATAGTTACCAATCTTTCAATTTCACTCAACGACAAATCTGTTTTAACGTGCTCGCCCAAGATTTTTAAGATGTCAGTCACTTTTTTTGGGTTTGCCAAAATGCCAACCGAGGTGGCTTTGGCGGCAATTATGGAAATTAATTTCTGCTGGCGCTTGGAACGATCAAAATCAGAGGTTGTTTCTCTGGAGCGGGCATATTTTAAGGCTAAATTGCCGTCCATCTTATGAAGGCCGGCCGAGAGTTGAAATGGATTATAGCCCTTCATCTGCACATCAGGATAATATGGGTCGTTAATCGCTTTATCAACATAGACATTTACTCCTCCTAACGCATCAACAATTTTTTTAAAGGCATCAAAATCTAAAACCACATAATAATGGATAGGCAAATCCAAAATATTGGCAATTGGCTTTTTAGCCGCTGTGCCGCCGCCGCCCTGTTTGTACATTTCACCTGAGGCATAAGCTTCATTGACCTTCGCCGAACCGCGGCCTTCAATGGGCACATAAAGGTCGCGCGGGATAGAAAGCAAAGCGGCTGATTTGTTTTGCGGATCAATAGAAAAGACAATTATCGTATCGGTGAGAGAGCCGCCGGGATGGCCTTTGCCTCCCATACCAAGCAAAAGTATATTAATGCGACCGTCGCCCTCGCCCTGCAATTGGGTTGGGGTAAGGTTGCCGTCAAAATTCAAAAAGGGGGATTTGCCTGTTTCATTTTCCTCTGTTATTTTATTGACCGCAAACAAAAAATTGGAACCTATCCAAGTTAAAATAGCAAATATAAGCAGTCCAACAACTAAGGCGCCAATTGTCCATTTTCTTTTTGACCGTGGCGCTGTGGTTAAGTTATGTTCAAAATCCAATTAAAAAACTCCTTAAAATTGACTTTTTTTTATTATAGCACAACTTTTTTTCCACAGCAAAATGGCTTGCCTTTTCTTATTTGCAATTTTGAGCATAACAGGGAAGTGCAATTTGGGAAAATTTGGGATTTTTTAATGTTTTATATTTTGCAAATGCTCTTTGCGCAATTTCTAAGGTGGAAACCTCGTGCGGAGCTCTCCCCTGCCCCTGCTTAGAAATTAACCTGTTATCCTCCTTGAACAAACCAAGCACCGGAATGCCGAGCGCCCAACCCAATGTATTGGCAACCGTTAAACCCACGCGCAGGCCGGTATAAGAACCGGGACCCAACATCACGCCGATAGCTTTCAGATTTTGAAGGTTTACCTTATTTTCTTTTAGAAATTTATCAATATTGATTAAAAGCTCCTGCGATTGATTTTTTTGGCTCTCCCAGTAATATTCTTTACTTAACTGACGACCGTTTTGCCAGTAAAGGCCGATGCCTGTTTTAAATGTTGAAGTGTCAATGCTTAAAATCATAATCAACTCAAAAGTAAAAATTAAAAAGTAAAAACCACAACTAAAAAGTTAAAAGTTTTAAGTTTTGCCTTGTAGTTTTACCTTTTTCGTTTTTAGTTTTAACTTTTAATTTTCTCTCGTTCTCTCCAATATACTCAAACTCTATCCAGATTATTTTTGCGGATATTTTTTCGAGGACGTTTTTTATCTTCTCCGCCCACTCAATAACACAAATAACATCTTTTTTTCCTAAAAAATCTTCCAAACCAAGCTCTTCAATATCTTGGATTTTTTCAATTCGGTAAAGATCAATATGACAAAATTTCATTCGGCGGTGATTTTTCCCAATGGAATATTCTTTAAGCAAGACAAAAGTGGGACTTTGAATTTTTTCTTTAATTTTTAAACCCTTAGCCAACCCCTGAACAAAAGTAGTTTTGCCCGCGCCAAGCTGGCCTGTTAAAGCCAGCACTTGTCCGCCGGTAATTTTTGAAGATATTTTTTTAGCTAATGCCTTAGTTGCATCGGCACTTTTACAAACAAATTCCATAATTGCCTTGAAAAATAAAAAATTAATAAAATAATCAATAAGGTTTCTGTAATCTTGGTTTGAATATACCAGTTAATAGAAGATTTTTCAAGCATTAAAGTCCCTTTGACTTGTGGCTGCAACTTGGAAGAATAAGAGCCAGCGACCAGTATAGTATATTTTTTTGTTTTGGTAATTTTTATTGTTTTAATTATTTTGGTTGGTTCTGTGACAATTGAATTTTGTTGTTCAACCGGCGGGGTTGTTTGATTTTCTGCAATTTTATTTTCAACGGCCGGCAAATTTGTCTGTTTAACCGCGGTAATTATTTTTTCTTGGAAAATATTTTCCGAGGCGGGCGTCAATGTTGTCGTCCAGACCCAGCCGTTTGGAAAACGAGTAAAAGATTGTCCTTCTGGTGCTTTAAGATAAGAAATAGAATCAACCAAAGTGCCATCTGAAAAATATAAATCGAGAGAATCACCATCATTGTTCAAAGCTATCCTAGTTTGCGGTCGAGTAAAAACCAAAAAACCCAAAGGCGCTATGATAGTCCCATTAGGAATTTTAAATTGCGTTTTTTTATCTAAAATCCAACCAGAAAGGTCAAGTGTATCTGAAGTTAAATTTTGCAGTTCAATCCACTCTAACTCGTTATCATTACCGACGGGGTCGGGTAAAAGTTCGGAAATGACAACATTGCCTTTTTGATAACTTGCCCAAATGCCCTTATAGACATTTTTGGCTTCTTGCTCTATCTCATCCCAATTTTGAGCCAAAATTAATTGATTGGCTTTGTCAAAACGTTTCGCTAATCCTTCCCGTAAAAGTGAAAGATTCAAAATCTGCTCATTTAAAATTATTACTGCTAAGGTGCGACCAAACTCATCAATCTGTTGCGCTTTTTTAGGTGAAATCAGAATTTCAACTTCTTTATCAAAGACCATTTGGAAAACAAAATCTTTTGCTTGCTGATAAAAAGGAAAGCCAAGTTCGGGGCTGTCTATACCCAAAAGACGTATTGCTGTGGGCAAACCAGCAAGATTTTCTACTTTTAAAGTATCTCCATCAACCACAAAATTGACTTTCGAACGAAAATAAATCGCTCCACAACTAAGATTTAAAAATTCTGAAAATTGATCGAGATTTTGAGGCAAGGGTTTAATTGGACTATTTTCCTCTGCTGGGGTTCCACCTTCTTTTTGAGAAATATACCAATTATCTTGCGACCTTTCCAAAGAATAGCCATCATCATCCCCACCGCATTGGTTAGAATAAGTTACCTCTGAAAACCAAGTTAAACCTCTATCAGCACTCAATTTTAAAGTATCGCCAGTGTTTTTAAGCGACATTGGAACTTTAAAAATTGTTCCTGAAAATTGAGGATAGTCGGTTAAAAAGGTTGCAGGATCATCAGCTAAAATTGCAAATTGAGCAGGTTGAATAATAGTTGAACCAGAATACAAATTTAAAGTATGATTTGAACCATCAGAAAATCGCCAAGAATTTGCTCCTGAACCCGCAATAATTTTAACTTCTTCGTTACCAAAATTATAAATTTCTACCCATTCATTGCCATCGTCAGAACCCGGAAAATCATACATTATTTCGGAAATCTGTAATTGTGGCGGTTGCTCTTCGGCGAGCGCCGTTTTGGGCAAAAATAAAACAATTGCGGAAGCAATTGTGAAAAATATAATCCAAAAATTAGCGTGTTTTACAATTTTATTTCCCCACCCTTTTCCAGTTGTTCTTTGTCTATTTTACCTTCTTCACTTTCTTCTTTTTCTTCGGCTGGCGCGGAGGACTGCGGCGGTTTTAGTTTTTCTTGGACTTGGCTGACGGTCGCCATCTTGCTTTTCAAAACGCCTTCGCCTTCTAAACTTTCTTTTTCCCTTTGCTCTTCTGCAATTAATTTTTCCTGCAATTCCATTATTTTCGAAGCTACTTCCACTGGGTTGGGGATCGACGACAAACTGATAGTTTGAGAATCTTCACCAGCGGTTTCAGCCCGTACATCGCCGTAGGAAAATAAAGTTGGCAAAAATCCTTTAATTTCTCCCGTCGTATTTTGGATGCGCAAAATCGGCAGTACGGAAATTGAACGGTCAAAAATGCCATTTTGGAAAATGTCAATAATTTTACGCTCGGTAACAATGACAATATCGTAGTAAAAACTAATCCATTCTATCAAAGCAATATTGACAATGAGCAAATAATAAATTGAGGTGCTAAGGATTATTACATTGCGCCAGGCAGTTGAAAAAACATCGCTGTTTACAGCTAAAATCGGCAGGGCAATTATAGGCATGAGTAAAAGGAAAAATCCCAAAATGATCGGTCCCAAAAATGCCGCCCAATGTTTGTGAGTGAAAATGATAATTTTTTCGCCTTCAATTTCATGACCGGGAACCGGAAAATGGAATTCCGCCATTTTATCCCCCGCCGAATAAAGCCGATAAACTCTGACTCCAATCAGATGTTAAAATAAACAGCAGTGTGATAAGTATAATTATTCCAATAACAATAGCATACATCCTAAAGGCCTTAGGCGTGGCATCACCCTTCATCCTCGCCTGCCAAAGCCGAAAAATCATATAAGCATTATATGCAAAAAAAACTATGAGAAATAGGAAATAAGCTAAAAGTATAAAAATCATTTTATCTTATCTTGTTTTTAAATATAGCACGCTAAAAACCATCTGAAAAGATATTTTTTCAAAAATATTAAAAACCGCTTGTTAAAACAGATTAAAGACAAGATTCAAATTTGCAACTAAGGCAAATAATTTAAGGGGTTAACCCTATTACCATATTCCCAAACCTCGAAATGCAAATGAGGTCCGGTTGACCAACCTGTAGAACCCATATAGCCGATTAATTGGCTTGACGAAACTTCCTGACTAGTCAAAGCTGTCATGGAACTTAAATGACCATACAAAGTGGCAAAACGTGCATTATGATAAATGATTATATAGTTACCATAACCCATAGAACCTTGGCTACCGATATAAACAGTTCCCCCTGCTGAAGCATAGATAGGTGTTCCCATAGCATTAACCAAATCAATTCCTGTATGGGGGGTAGAAGGATTAAAATTCCAAGGCTCGCCAAAATATTGAGAAATATAGATATAATCACAAGGCCAGGAAAGTCCGACGGTTGAGGTGCCTTTGTCACGCACATTAACGGCTTTTCTTTGCGAGGCGATGATGTTGGCAATTTGCGAGTCCAATTGGGCACCATATTTTTTGGCTTCATCAATTTTAGCCTGCAAATCTGCCATTACAGCGCCAGCTGTATTTAAAGCAGTGGTCTTTTGCGATTTTTGCCCTTGCAAAGTTTTTTCATAATTTCTCTGATTTTTTTGCAGTGCCTGCAGTTGAGCGCTTCTGTCTTCCAGTTGTTTTTTCTGTCCTTCTAAATCACTTTTAATCTTTTCAATTTTCGCAATATCATTTTCAACCTTCATCTCCAAGGTATCAAGATAATCTGTGTAACTTATTACCGAAGAAATATTTTCCGAGCCCAAAACTAAATCTAGCGTACTTCTGTTGGCTATTTCATACATATCAACCAAAGTCATATTCAGGTTATCATTTTGAACTTTTAGTTCTCCCTCTTTCTGCCTGATATCTGAGGCCGTGGATTCAATATCTTTTTGAGTTTGATTGATTTGCACCTGCGTTTGCGTGATTTTTGTCTGCGTTTGGTCAATATTGCCGCTTAGCTGATTAATAATTTTATTCAGATTGTCTGCTTCTTGCTGTTTTTGTTGAGCGGCTTTTTGATTTTGTTCTATTTGGTTTTGTAGTTGTTGTCTTTGTTTCTGTAAATCAGACAAAGTGGAGGCCTGGGCGGTATTGGTTAAAAATGGGCCAAAAGTAAAAAACACCAGCAACAGCCAAAAAAAAGGAGTGCAAAGTTTGATTTTGGGTTTTACCCCCTCCAACTTAAACATTGTCTGCCTTTGTTTTACTAACGTAGCATAAAAAAGGTTAAATTTCAAACTTTAAGATATCTGTGGGCGGAGAACAGAGAACAAGCAATACCAATGAATGAACCTGCTCCAAGCTGAAGCAGAAAAATACGCCAAAAATTCAGACCAAAAAATAAATTCAAATCAAAAGCCACCGTCCCAAGATAGGAACTGACCATCGGTGAGATAAAATGAATTGCCAAATAAAGGAGAAAAGTTGATAATATGGAGGCCAAAATACCGTATAAGGCGCCCTCAATAATAAATGGTATTCTGACAAAAAAGTCGGAAGCGCCCACCAGCTTCATAATTTCAATCTCATCCTTGCGCGTAAAAATCGTCAACCGAATAGTATTTAAAATAATCAAAACTGAAATAGTGATGAAAATTAGGGATATTATCCAGCCAATTTGTTTGATAAATTTGGTAATATTAATCAACCTTTGAATAATATCTTTATTGTTTTCGTAGGAAATGCGTGAAATTAAAGGTTTATAATTGTCAAAAAATTCGGCCACTTTACTCAAATCTTCCGGATTGTAGGCCTTGATTTGTAAGCTACGGGGCAAAGGATTTGAATCCTTGGTCACCAGCTGTTTTGTCCTATCTTTAATGGGCAAGGTCTGCCAAATTGATAATGCTTCGTCTTTATCAATATAATGAGTTGATTTTACCACTGCCATTGTGGCCAATGCCGTTTCTAAACTCTGAATTTTTTCTTCTTCCACATTGTCGTAAAAAGAAACTGTCATATCAATTTTGCTTTTGACAGATTCAGAGGTAGCTTGAATAACTAAATTTAAAATAGTAAAAATACTGATTGTCAACAAAGTTATCGTCATCACAAAAGTAGCAGCTAACGAGAGCCAGCGGTTGCGCCAGAAGTTGGTTAGGCCTAATTTTAAAATCCGTTCTAAAGTGACAATTTTCATATAATGTATTTCCCCTGCATTTGGTCAGAAATTATTTTACCCTCGCGCATCGTCACCACTCTTTTTCTCAAATTATTGACAATGTCCCTATTGTGCGTGGCTAAAATGACGGTTGTGTCGGCTTGATTGATTTTTAACAACAGTTGGACAATTTCTCTGGCGTTGTCATGGTCTAAATTGCCGGTTGGCTCATCGGCAATTAGCAGGCGGGGAGCGTGGACCAGGGCGCGGGCGATAGAAACGCGCTGTTCTTCGCCGCCGGATAACTCTTTCGGATAGCTGTTGGTCCTTTCCGCCAGCCCAACCAGCTCTATTATTTTCGGCACTTTATGAGCGATTTCACCCTTGGTAGCATCGCAAACTTCCAAAGCATAAGCCACATTTTCACAGACATTTTTGTTGGGCAAAAGCTTATAATCCTGGAAGACCATGCCGATTTTGCGACGCAAAAATGGTAGTTCTTTATGGCGTAATCGGTTAATATCACGGCCGGCAATAGCAATGTGGCCTTTGGTCGGTTTTTCTTCTCTTATCAACAATCTTAAAACTGTTGACTTACCCGCCCCTGAGGGTCCGACCAAACAAACAAATTCACCTCTTTTAATTTTTAAATTAACTTTATACAAAGCAATGATTTGACCGTATTTTTTGGAAACCTCATTAAACTCAATCAGGGGTCCTTCCTGTTCTTTATTGGGCTCGCCGTTTTCATTTTTTTTGTCAAAGAAAAATTTCATAACCCTCTTTTTATTATAGTAGCAGAAATTGTCAATGTCTGAAAGAGTCTAAAAAGCATTTTACCTTGACATTCAGGTTGGTATATGGTAATCTTAATTGTCCTGCTGCAAAAGTCGAAGGCAGAACCTAAGGTCAATCCTTGAGTTCTGTCTTCGACCCAATAATAGCAACCACTTTAACCATAAAATTAGGTTGAGGACAGCTAGACAGGCAACAGGATGAAAAAATCCCTCCTGACTTTGGGAGGACTTTGGTTGGTTGGCAGTGATGCCGTTTCGTTTTTTCTTGTTTTATTCCACCCCTCACCCGCCCTTTTTTCTCTTGGTCTTCTTGGACTTGCCGACATTCCCCTCTTTCTACTCTTCCTTATCTTCCACAACAAAAACAAATCTTCAACACCCTTCTACAACACCCAGCACCAGTACAAGCAATTCTCCGATTTTTCCCCCGATGTCCAACAAGACCTGATGGCAATACAGCAAGCCATCCAAACAAGATAACACAACCAACACGTAAAAGCCCAACCAACCCACTCCCAATCTAAAAAAGCCCCTCCATTTTCTTCTTTTCCTTCCGGGGGCTTTTTCTTATCCTAAATTTATAGCCAAAAGCGAGTCTGCAGCTCTCCGAGCCGGTGGCCGAAGCAAAGCGTGTTCTGAAAAACAGGAGCGAGACGCCAGCCTACAAAGTTGGCTGGCAACCGCACAGGAAGACCGAGCAGCAGCGAGGGCGCTCCTGTAAAAGGGACAATTTTTGGGGCGCGGCGAGCGACTATCTTGAAAGCCACTTCTCCAAATCCGAGTAATTAGAACTATTAATAATATCTTTTTTCTCCAGCCACCCTCTCCTTGCCACCGAAACCCCAAAGTGCATCAAATTAAGATGTTCAATCTGGTGTGAGTCGGTATTGATGGCAAATTTCACCCCAAAATTTTTGGCTTGGCGGCATAAGCTGTCTTTCAAATCCAAGCGGTTGGGGAAAGACGAAATTTCTAAAGCGGTTTGCGTTGCAGCAGCTTGACGGAAAATCTCATCCCAATCAACTTGATATGGTTCGCGCTGGCCTAAAATCCGACCTGAAGGATGACCGATTATGTCCACATGAGGGTTGCGGCAGGCGGCGACCAATCTTTTTGTCAGTTGTGACTGCGGTTGAAAAAAAGAGGAATGTATTGAGGCAGTCACTATCTCTAACTTTTCCAAAACTGAATCGGGTAAATCCAAAGTTGCGTCTGCCTTAATATTCACCTCGGCTGACGATAATATTTTAATCTGATGATATTTTTTACCCACTGCTTCAATTTCTTCTTGCCGCTGGAAAAATCTTTCTGGCCCTAAACCTCTGGCCACGCCCAAACCGATAGAATGGTCAGCAATAGCAATGTAGCGATAATCAAACTGAATGGATTTTTCCACTAACTGTTCTATTGTGGCAAAGCCATCAGACCAGCTGGAGTGCATATGCATATCCCCTTTAATGTCGGCCATTTCAACCAGTTTGGGCAATTTGTGCTCTAAAGCCGCTTGGATTTCTCCGCTGTCCTCGCGCAATTCCGGCGCAATATAATCCATACCCAATGTTTGGTAAACATCTGTCTCTTGTGGACAAAGGACTAATTTTTCTCTGCCTTTTTGTAAAATTTTTATACCGTGTTCGGACAGGGAAAAACCATGTTTTTCAGCCCAAGTACGCAGGGCAATATTATGCTCTTTGGAACCGGTAAAATGCTGCAAAAGCGAGCCGTATTGCTCTTTGGGTAAAATTTCCAAATCAATCTGAATATTTTCTTGATGAATTATTGTCGCTTTGGTGTCACCCTTGGCTAAAACTTGCAAAATATTTGGCTGGGAAACAAAAAAATCAATGGTTTTGGCCGGCGTTTTGGAGGCGGCGATAATATCAATATCGCCGACTGTTTCCTTCCAGCGCCGCAGAGAGCCAACTGCATCTGCCTGTAAAACTTCAGGACGTTTTTTCAAAGCTAAAACAATATCCTGGGCAATCGGCATGGCGAAGGTCAACAATTTCCGCGTGCCCATTCTTTTTAGAATTTCAATCCCGCGCAAAATATTTTGTCTGGTTTTTTCTTGAAAGTATTTTGCGGCCTGTTTTGATTGAAGTTTTTTCCCCAGTTGCTCAATTGTTTTAACCTTTAATTCTTTTACCAGTTTGACGGCCGTCTTGGGACCAACGCCGGGAATTTGCAAAAATGTTATTTCAGATGCCGGTACCTTCTTTTTTAAATCTTCAAGATATTTTAATTTTCCTGTTTTTAAGAGTTCTTCAATCTTCAAAGCAATGCTTTCGCCGACACCTTCAATATCCTCCAATTCTTTAATACCGCCATGTTTGTAAATGCCAGATAAATCTTCACCCAGCATCCTCACTGTGGAAGCCGCCCTTTCGTAGGCGATAACACGAAATCTATCTTCACCTAATAGGTCCAAGATTTCAGCAATTTGCAAAATTGTTTGAGCAATTTGACTGTTGGTCATTTAGTTCAATTATATCACAAAAGATTATAGCCGAACGTCTCAAACTAAACAAACCAAATCAGCATGGAAAAACCAAGACCGAGCATAATCACGGCCATAATCAGCCGCATGAGACGTTGATGACCCTCTTCAAAATTGAGCATTTTTTCCACAACAAGGCGGTTGGTGGCAAATAGAAATATGATGATGAGCGGTAAAATAAACATTAAATTATAAAGTAGAAGATATGATATGCCTTTCAAAAATGTGGTTTTGGCGGAGATAAGCCCCAATACCGCCAAGTAAATGGCGCCTGAACAAGGAAATTCAAATATACCGACTAGCAGACCAACGAATGCTGCCGCCGGAATCGTTGCTTTGAAAGTGTATTTGGAAATAATTTGCCGCGACCCAACTGATATCCGAGTTGAGATAGGCAAATTTGGAAAGAAAAAATCTTTTAAATTGATCAATCCAACAATAATAACAATGGCGGCGCCAATTCTGATCATAATATGAGGGATGGAAAAAATATGCATAACTCTTAATATACCCAAGCCAATCAAAAAATAAGTGATATAAACTGAGGCAATGTAGGACAAGCACATTAAAATAACAATTTTTCGGTTGCGGCGCAGGGTTAATAACAGCCCAATAAAAATTAATAAAATAGCAATAGCGCAAGGGTTAAAGCTGTCCAGCAGTCCTGTCGTAATGACCAAAGGCAATAGAGGTTTAGAAAGCATTTAGAACATTCTCCTATTATCTTCCATGACAGTGTTTGTATTTTACTGGTCGTCCATCAGATTTTTTCGCTCCGCATGGGCAGGGTTCATTACGACCGACTTTATGTCCAAATTTGTGCCCGGTTGAGGCAATTTGCTCGTCTTTTTGTCTAACTGTAATCGTCACACCACCCTTGCCCGCAAATGGCTGTTGTGGTTGTTCTCTGACGGTCGCCGACCCAGAAGGGTCTCTGCCCTGGAGGGCCGCTTGTGAAGTTGGCTCTACGGATAAATTTTCAAAAGTGCCGGCCGCCATTGATTCATCCGCTCCAACTGCTGAAATTGGTTTTTGAAACAGATTATTTGATAGCAAACTTACTTGCTGCGGTACAACTTCAATCCTCATTAAAACGGATACTACCTCATTTTCAATGGCCTTAAGTAATCGTTGAAAAAGATTGTAGGCCTCTTGTTTATATTCAACCAATGGGTCACGCTGGCCATAGCCACGCAGACCAATTCCCTGACGTAATTGCTCCATAGTATTAAGATGCTCAATCCACAAAGTATCAATCACCCGCAAATAAATTTGCCTTTCCAGTTGATTGAAAACTTGCGGGCCAATTTTGTTATATTTCTCAAGATAAGCTTTCTTTTCTTCATCATTTAATATATCTAAAACATCTTGATGTATACTTTCTGATTGTAAAATCTTGCGCCTTTTGCCATAAATAGTCTGGCGATGCATATTTTGCACATCGTCATATTCAAGCAAATGTTTTCTAATATCAAAGTTATGACCCTCCACTCTTCTTTGAGCAGATTCAATAGAGCGGCTAATTAATGAGTGAGAAATAGGCATGTCGTCGGGCAAACCCAGCCTTTGCATAATAGATTTAAGCCGCTCGCCGCCAAAAATACGCATCAAATCATCATCCATAGAAACGTAAAATTGGGAAGCGCCTTGGTCGCCTTGTCGGCCAGAGCGGCCGCGCAGCTGATTATCAATGCGACGGGATTCATGCCGTTCTGTGCCCAAGACATAAAGACCACCTGATTTTAAAACTTGTTGATGTGCTTTTTCCCAATCTTTTAAATTTTTCAAAGGCGTGCCGCCTAAAATAATGTCCACCCCGCGGCCAGCCATATTGGTGGCGACGGTTAAAGCGCCTGGTCGGCCGGCTTGAGCAATAATTTTCGCTTCCCGCTCGTGGTGTTTAGCATTTAAAACTTCGTGTTTAATGCCAGATTTTCTAAGCAATTTTGATAAAATTTCCGATTTTTCAATAGAAATTGTACCAACTAAAATCGGCTGGCCATTTTTGTTTTTTTCTGCAATATCATCAATGACGGCTTTAAACTTTGCCTCTTCGGTTTTGTAAATTTTATCTGAAATATCTTCCCTAATCATCGGCCGATGAGTGGGAACGCTGGCCACTTCCAGTCCATAAATCTTAATAAATTCTTCCTCTTCGGTCTTGGCCGTGCCGGTCATACCGGCTAATTTTTTATACAGTCTAAAGTAATTTTGAAAAGAAATTGTAGCTAAAGTTTCCGATTCTCGTTTAATCTCAACGCCTTCTTTGGCTTCAATGGCCTGATGCAGTCCCTCACTATAGCGGCGGCCGTGCATCATGCGGCCGGTAAATTCATCAATAATAATTACCTGATTATCCTTAATTACATAATCTTTATCTTTCTGAAAAAGCGCGTGCGCCTTCAAAGCTTCTTCCAAATGATGAACTAAAGAAATATTGCCGGTTTCGTAAATATTGCTCACACCCAGCAACTGTTCCATGTTTTTAATACCATCGTCAGTCAAGGACACAGCGCGTATTTTTTCATCAACGGTATAATCTTTGTCTTTTTGTAGATGAGGCACAAGTTGGGCAAACCGCTGATATAGCGAGGTTGATTCTTCTGCCGGCGCCGAAATAATCAATGGTGTGCGGGCCTCGTCAATTAGAATTGAGTCCACCTCGTCAACAATGGCATAATCCAAATTGCGCTGCACAAGCTGTTGTAAAGAGCCAACCATATTGTCGCGTAAATAGTCAAAACCAAATTCGTTATTAGTGCCGTAGGTGATGTCGGCGGCATAGGCCTCTTGCCTGCTAATCGGCACCAGATTTTTCACATCAAGCATCGGCGACTCTTCTTCAACCTGCTTATTGTAGAGTAAAGAAATTTCATGCCCAATGGCGGCCACTTTCAGATCTAAGGCGTCATAAATCGGACCCATCCAGTCAGCGTCACGGCGCGCCAAATAATCATTGACAGTAACCAAATGGCAACTCTTGCCTGCTAAAGCGTTCAAATATAATGCCAAAGTTGCGGCCAGTGTTTTACCTTCACCAGTTTTCATTTCGGCGATTTTGCCTTGATGTAAAATAATGCCACCCATCAGTTGTTGGTCAAAATGTCGCTGGCCAATAGTTCTTTTTGATGCTTCCCTGACGGCGGCGAAGGCCTCCGGTAGGATATTATCCAGCGTCTCGCCTCCGCCGGCTGGCGGATTAAGACGGTTTTTAAATTGTTGCGTTTTATCTTTTAATTGGCTATCGGAGAGTTTAACAAACTCATCTTCTAAAGCATTGATTTTATCAACGATTGGCTTGAGTTTGTTAATATGTTTGGCATTTTGATCGCCAAATAATTTATCTAAAAAACTCATATTTTAATCCTTAAAAATATTGCTCTTTCCTCTGATAGCATACCATTTTAAAGGCCAAAAGCAAAGTACCTTAGAGCTCTTGCTCCTCTTCTTCAATTTTTTTTAGCCACCCAATATTTTTTTGGATAGCGAGAGCCTTGTTTAATTTTCTCTTTATATTTCAAAATATGTTTTTCCAAGCGTTCTT
>Ga0210049_1000629_pt1 | contig 30480 bp, 28 predicted proteins | sample CryGeyCG2014_300_2_FD_183964 | JGI IMG/M metagenome (GOLD analysis project Ga0210049, IMG submission 183964) | Groundwater microbial communities from aquifer - Crystal Geyser CG06_land_8/20/14_3.00 (SPAdes) (version 2) | ecosystem: Environmental > Aquatic > Deep subsurface > Groundwater | place... | reverse complement strand
TCGCTTTAGACCGATTTTCTCCCGTCGCTGTCGGTCTTGATGTTTGTAAATCTTTATTAAATCCCGTTTGTGAGCTACTGCTTATTTCTGGCGATCTCATTGTCGGTTCCGCCACCCCACCTTTGCCAATGTTAATTGGAGCTGGCATTACTGGTATCTGTCTGTCTGCGGTTTCTGACACCGATGAATTGACAATTATGCCGTGCATTGGTCCCCGAATGATTTCCATTGCCGGACCAAAATCGTGCTCGATAATTTTTTGTTTAGTAGCGACTGCGCCGATATATTCTTTGATTTCATTCTTAATAATTGGTGCTTGTTCTGGATGATTTACTAAATAATTATTAATGGTTGGATTATTTTTAATCGCTTGCTCAACTGTCGGCATTTCGCCCCTTTCAAAAGATTGATCAATACTAGTCTCAATATTATTAATCTCATTATTGATTATTTTTCCCTGTTGCGGATCTTTTTTGTCTACTCCAAAAGCAATTGATCTCAAGCTTTTTAACATCCTACTTCTAAATAATTTTTCACGCACACCCACTCTTCCCAAAGCTTGTAGCTGAAACGGCGCCAGAGCGGTTGATGCATCCAACTGAGCTTTGCCAGTATCAACTTTAATCTTGGACAAATCCAACCCGGTAAAGCCTTCTTTTATCCCCTCTGAAATCGCCATCGAAATCTGTTCAATCAACCGATCCAAATACTGGTTCTGCACCGCCTCCGGATCCGTGGTGGCGGTTTCAGCAGTCACGGAATCTGCTGTTACACCACCTATACTTTCATCATTTATAACATTTACAACTGGTGGTTTACTTTCCGTCGCATGAGCAGATGAGCTTGTGTTATTTAATTTACGATTAATCTCCTTCAGTTCTGCATCAATGCTACTTGTTTCAACTTCCCTATCTTCCAATCCACTCTTTTCATCTTCTAAAACTTTTCTTCTCTTCTCAAGCTTCTCAATTTCAGATTGATTGGTTTGTCTAGGTGGTTGGGGAGTACCGCCTCCTCGGTTCGGAGCCACAGGTTTGCCCACCGCTAATGGATAATCGTGAAATGCTGCGCCTTTTTTTGAGGGACTACTTTCATCTAGCGTTTCGCCTTCTATAAGAGTTCTATTTATGTTTCCCTTATCAATTGCCCCATCAAAACGACGAATATTCGCTGAAACACCATATGCGTTCAAGCTTAGCCCAGTGCTTGACCTTGTGTCCATCGAATCGCCGGTTGCCCTTTTTATAGCTCCGATAATTGCTGGATAGCGTATCAAATCTCCTTCATTATTTCCTCGTAAAAAATCAATAATCCCCTCCATCATCAGTTGACTATCAGCTAATCCCTGATATTCTTTGTCTCCCTTAGCTTCATTCCAATTTTTAAATTCGCCTTTTCCACGAGCTTCTCTTATCCTGTTCATAGTAGACAAATACAAACCTTGGAGAGCTTTAGCTTTTGCAACTTTTGATTGATCTGTGCCTGAATCATCAAAATCTACTTCATCGCTCGCTAATTTGCCCTTGTCTTTTAAAATCCACTGAAAATTTTTAAAAGCATCTACTTCTTCCTCCTTACCTTTACTGTCTAGTACTTCATTGATAAATCTTGAGACAATATAGTCTTGTTGTTCCCTGGGAGCGTTTAATATGCCTGGTCTCTGAAGTTCTTTCATGACTTGAATTAAATGATCGGGTCCAGCGACCAATCCGAACGGAATTGTTTTTTGCCCCCCTATGTCAGCTTTTTTTCCTCCTTGCTCATATCGCAATTTTGCAGCTTTAGCTAAATACGGAATATTTGCCCAACCAATTTTTTTTGAATTTCTCGTCCCAAATTCTTGAATTAATTTCAACTTATCTTCCCCTTTTGCATCTCTTATTTTAGAATTTCGATTAAGCAACCAATTATTTTTATATAATTCAGGATTTTTTTTCATATCATCAAATTTATTATTGAGAGAACCAAATCCTTTTCCCCACGCTCCCCAGCCCGTTTTGGCTAATTTCTTTCCAAACCCCGCCCAAGCGGTCATTATTGTTCCACCCATCTTAAAAGGCACTTGAATTGCCATGTATAACAAAAATACCGCAATAGCTACAGTTGCAATATTTGGCTCACTCCCGCCATCGGTTACAGCTCTTCTAAAAACAATGATTAACCATAGGAAAAACACACAAACAGGAGCCATAAATGCCCAACGAAGAAATTGCGTCCACCATTGCTTAAAGTAATTTTTAAGCGGGTCCCAAGATACACACAAAAAGGCGGCTGGGCTAACAATTAAAATAAATATAAGCACATAACCCCTAATGATAAACAGGAAACCTAGTATATAAAATATCGCCACAATGATTACCGAATAACAAAAAATTAATATTACCCCCACAACTAAAAGAGCACCGGAGAATACCCCCAAGCCCAAAAAAGCAAAGTAACCTATCACGGCAGCGATAGTCACTGTAGCTGTTGTGGCAACCCCATACTTGGCATTGTTATTTTTCCATAATGCTGTAAATGCAGAGTTAAAAATTGCATAATTGATTTCATCAACAAAACACTTTCCTGCTTCTCCACGTGGTTCCTTACAATCTGATAATTCAATACCCGAACTAACCATGCTGTATGAAAGCGTTTCTGCAATTTCAATGCCAGACTTCACTATAAAATAACTGAAATTAGCCATCACGATCCCAATCAAAACTGCTGGAAGTGCTTTTTTAACTCCGTAGAGATCAAGATTAATATGAAAAATTGTTGCAAATGATACGAAAAGCAAAAAAGCTACCACAGCAATATTACAAAGATTGAGCATCTCTTTCCAGATACTTATATAGGGGTTTTTCGAAGGATCAGGATTATTTAATGTATCTACCAAACTTACCTTAACATCATAAACTTCTGGGACTAATGTTGATTCTTGGGCGCTAGCTTTTTCAACTTCAATAATATTATTAAAAAATAAAGGTGAGCTCCCGTATTTATTCACTTTTAATACAGTTGATGTTACAAGTAATATTAAAGTTAATACTATAAATATTGTTTTTTTTATCATTTGGCTACTAGATATTAATATTAATAGATGATGCAAAAAATCCTGAAGCCCATGCTGTCATACCAATTGATATATCAATCATCATCTGCATCACGGCGCATAGTCCTTTCTTGAAAAAATTAAATGGACCTTCCGACCCCAAACACTCCTCAGAATCTTTGTCTGTTTTTGCTAACTCATTAATTGTAATTATATCTGGTTCATCAAGACCATCTTGAGTTACTTTACCACTACTATCAACAATCAATTTTTGAGTATTCGAATATATGTATCTATAAGTACTACTTGTTAACCCGATGGTTGAACCAACCTGGAATGAATAAGTTTTTCCATTTTCAAGCTTAACTAACCTGCCACAACTATATTTTTTATTTCTTAAGTTTTTATCTGGATTAGTGTTAAATTTCTTACTGCATGGATTTGCACCAAACCCAATATCACCCCAATCATTAACTTTTTTCCATTCACCTCCTGATTCACTATAAAAGACATTATATTCATAAAGAAGACCATAAATAGCATAATTAGACTGGGAGCTAGTATTGTCCGGGAAATAATTCCAACTAAAAGTCAATATATAGAGATCATCGTTTTGGGAAGTACCATCAAGCACCAATCCATCAGAAATTTCTGATTGTCTTTTATAATTTACTGGCTCAAGGAAAGATTCTGAACCACGTTCAATATCACTATCTTCCATAATATCTCCAGATCTTCCCTGCATTGGGTCATAGTAACCTTCTAGAGGCTTACTTGCAATAAATTTTGTGCTACTATCGGCAAGATCAATGTCTAGATTATTAATACTGGAGTAAATTTGATATATTTTATAATCAATTTTTTCATTTAAGTTTAGTAATTCTGTCATTCCATCACCCCTGTCTTTGTAATAATGATCGCCTTGGTCCATTAACTGACACTCAATTACTTTCCCTTTTCTCTCAATTGCATACATTTCATGACTTTTTCCAATCCCACCAATCGGATCTTTAAAACTTGAGAAATACCCAGGTGGTGCGTTATTTCCACCTACCCAAGATATTTGCAAACTTTTAATTACACCTAAGGTTTTAAATTGTGTAAAACTTAAAGGACCCTTTGGTGCAGATGAACTTCCAACATGAACTGATTTATTGGATTTCCAATTAGGGCAAACTATACTGCTCGCTCCCTTCGCCCTCTCCACCCCACTACCAAAACTCAAATAAACCAAACTTAGGTTTAGTACTAAAAACCAAACGATCAAGCGTTTAAGCCCTCCTAATTTCATATTATGATTATAACATAAAATGTGAATGGTTTAGAGAATAGTTCAAGAATGTGGAAATTGGTTAGGGTTTAAATGTTTAGGAGTTGGAAAAAGTAATTATTGTTTTTTTACATAACTTCTGTTAGTATAGTCAAAGTAGTTAAAGATTAAATAAACTAATTTATGCCTATTACAAGTTCAGCCAAAAAAGCTCTGCGGGTAGCACAAAGTAAAAAGACTCAAAATGATAAGTTGCGAAGAAAACTAAAATCTTTGTTTAAAAAACCGTCAAAAAATTTGTCGGATGTTATTTCAATGATTGACAAAGCCTCAAAAAAAGGAATTATTCATAAAAATAAAGCTAATCGTTTTAAAGCCAAACTAATGGCAAAGCTCAAAACAAATTTATCCAAGAAAAGTAGTGCGCAAAAGAGCAAAAAGAAAGTGGCAAAATTGTGATATAATTTAGTCAAACATAAATCCTAAATTCTAAATTCTAAATTCTAATTTCTAAATAAATTCAAACCGCCAAAATTCTAAATTCCAAACTGTTTAATATTTTGTATTTTGATATTAGATATTGTTTAGAGTTTAGAAATTAGAAATTAAAATTTAGAAATTAGAAATTAGGATTTAAATAACGATGAACAAACTTTGGTTATTTATAGGAGGGGGGTTGGGCATCGGATTACTGGTGATGGTAATGATTTTGGCGACCCAATCGAGTAAGAACGGCACGACCGCCTTAACTTCTAAACCGTCAAATGTTGATGAGTCTGGCAAAACAATTTTGACCATCTGGCAACCAATTGATAATGAAGATGTTTACAAAGATATTGTTGAAAATTTTGAAAGTGAAAATCCGAATGTCAAAGTCAATATCGTAATTAAAGATCTCAAAACCTACGAACGAGAATCAACCAACGCTCTTTCGGCGCAAATCGGTCCCGATATCTGGGTAATTCCCAATTCGTGGGTACCAAGACATAAAGACAAAGTTGTCGTTGTGCCCGAAAATTTTTTTGACGCCGAAAAAAAGAAAATTTCCAATCTCGATTATGTCAAAGAAAATTTTGTCCCGATTGTAAGCAAGGAACTAGTAGCTAATAACCAGTTACAAGCGTTGCCGATGTTTATTGACACTCTCGCTCTTTACATTAACAAAACAGTTTTAAAAGAAGTTGAAAGAGAAATTAGTCAAGCCGAACAACCAGACGAAGCTGTTTTAAATTTGATTTCAACCGGACCGGCGACTTGGAACGATTTGGTCAAATTAGTCAAAGCGATCACGAAAGTTGAAAATGGTGAAATTATTCGGAGTGCTGTCGCTTTAGGCGAATCAACTAATATCTCGCATAGCGATGATATTTTAATGGCGATGATGCTACAAAATAAAACACAGATTATTTCTCCCGATCACCAAACCGCCACATTTAATCTACCCCAAACCAAAAATAGCGGTGAAAGTTATTTGCCGGGCAAAAACGCTTTTGATTTTTTCCTATCGTTTTCAAACCCGCAAACTGAAAATTATACTTGGAACGAAAAGATGGCGAACTCGCAAAGAGCTTTTATTGACGGACAAGTAGCGATGATAATTGATTATCAATATTTTGAACAAATTATTTCGCAAATCGATCCGAATGTAACGTTTAAAGTTATGGCTTTGCCACAAATTCAGGGCGTTTCTGACAACGAAACTGAGTTTAAACCAGTTGATTTCGCTTCTTATTACAATTATACCGTTCCATCAACCAGCCAAAATCAAGAATTAGCTTGGAAATTTTTGCAATATCTGTACTCCTCGGGCGGAATTGATTCTTACGCTTCAGCCACTTCAAGAACTAAACCATATATTTTTGACGATGTTCCTCAAAGTTTGAAAGACCGAAGCGAAAGAAATCAACCCTTTCGTTTTCAAACATTGACAGCAGAAAATTGGTACCACTCAAAAGAACCAAACGACACAGTCAAAACAATCCGCAATATGATTAACGATGTTAATACTCAAAAAGTTGATAGCCAAAAAGCGTTGGACACAGGAGCCAAGTTAGTAACGGATATTCTGCGTTCAACAGAGAACGCAGAATAGAAATCCTAAATTCTAATATCTAAATTCTAAATAAATACAAATTATCAAAATAATAATGTCAAAACGGTTTGTTATTTGGTATTTTGGATTTAGATATTGTTTAGAGTTTAGATATTAGAATTTAGGATTTAAAAAATTTTATGTATAATTTTTTCTTTACTACCGCTCACGCAGCTATATTAGCTGGAAATCCAGAAAAATACGGTTGGCAAGATATTATTGTTGTTATCGCTAAATTGATTGGCGAGATTTTAAAGTACGCTGGTATTTTAGCATCAATCGTAATTTTATACGCCGCTTTTCAATATATGACATCGGCTGGAGATGAGAGCAAAGCCGGTCAAGCCAAACAAACGCTTTACTGGGCAATTATTGGTGTGGCGGTTATTACTCTATCGTTTTTATTCGTCGGCTTTGTCGGTCAATTAGGTGGGTATCAAGGGATAAAAAGATAAAAACAAATACATATGAATAAATTACTAGCTCAAAATAAAATTATTCCGAGAGGATTTGATGGTGTAGACCTCAAAGAATTACCCGTTATCCCGGGTGAAGCGGTTGAGAAATTTTTTAATAATCAAAATATTATCGTTGGCGACAAAATAGCTAATATTCAGGCAACTTTAGTTATTTATGCAAAAATTGCCTTTAGTTATGCAAGTTACATTCTCTTAATAGCGTTAATATATTCTGGCGTTAAGTATATGGTAGCTGGTAGCGATGAAACGAAATTGACTAGTGCCAAGAAAAACATTTATTGGTCGACTATTGGCTATGCAATTGTTGTTTTGGCTTATAGCATTGTTAACTTTATTAGTAACGGAATATTCAAAGATAGTCTAGTTAAGTATTCAAAACCAATTAAAGATAAATATGATATTATTAATAATTTAGCTATTTTATTTACTAATGTTATCAAATCTGGTTTAGGAATAATCGGGTTAGTATTTTTATTGATTCTATTATTCAACGGCTTTAAGTACTTAATCAGTGCTGGAGGAGAAGGAACAGAAACTGCTAAAAAAAGTTTTGTTAATGCTATAATAGGTTTAGTATTTATTGCTTGTTCATACGGAATCACTATCTATATTCAACAAACTATTACTTTAAAATGAATTATTTATCTGTATTATTTTATAGCTTAATTTTTAAAATTACCGCTTTTGCGGCTGAGAGTCAAGGAATTAATATTCCTAACATAGAAAACAACCAGGATTTAGGAGATGCATTTGGTTCAAATTTTAACAATCCTGATCCCAAAAAATTAACTATCTCTATTTTCAACACCGTCATCAGCCTATCCGGGGCGATATTTATGATAATGCTGTTAGCGGGCGGGATAACTTACTTGACTGGCGCTGGCAATGAAGAACAAACCGGCAAAGCCAAGAAAATAATGATTGACGCCACCGTCGGCTTGATCTTAACCCTCGGCGCTTACGGCATTGGCAAAATGGTGATTGAACAATTATCGTAATAATGCAACGCTTTACATCAAGATGAACCACGAGCAAACAAAAAATTTGGCTGTGTTTTATAACAACCTAGCAACAGCTTTTGTTATTGTTGGTACGATCACGCCATTTTTAATCAACCAAGCTATATCTTTAAAAACCTATATTGGGGCTTTAGTGAGTTTATTTTGTGGTATAATATTACTGTTGATTTCAATAAGAATATTAAGAGATGTCAAATGATAAATAATATTGATAATTTACTTTCAATTCTGTTTATTGTTTTTGTGATTGTTATTTTGGTTGGTGCCAGTTTTATTTTTAGCAATCCAAATAAAAAAAAGGGAAGAAAAAGAAAATGAATACTTACATAGCAATCGCCACCAACCCTTGGTCATATTTAGTGTTATTCATTATCGCTGGAGTTGTAATTTGGTTATTATGGAAAGATGCTTTTAGGGATTAAAAGAATGGATAATTTAATGTTTTTCTATCTAATTTTGGCAATTATTGGTTTAGCATTTGCAATTATTATTGCATCTGACAAGGGCAAAAAAAAGAAAAAATAATCTTAATTTTATGCAAAAGATAATTAGCAATCGAATATTTTGGGCGATTAATCTAGCGATTTTGCCATCGTTTGTTACTGCACAGGTTAATAAATATACAAATTTGTCCACAGGACCTGGTGACGGTCAAATAAATATTTCGACTAAATGGACTAGTTTAACCAACATCATCGCTTTTGCGATCAATTTTGCGATTGCGATTTCGGGCGCAATTTTGATCATTATGCTTTTAGTCGGTGGGATAATGTATCTGTCCGGCGCTGGCAATGAGGATCAAACCGGCAAAGCCAAAAAAATTATGATCGACGCTGTCATTGGTTTATTTATAGTTATGTCGGTTTATGCAATTTCAAGTTTTGTGATAGCGTATTTTAAATAAATTACCAATTTAAATACTAAATCCTAATATCTAAACTCTAAATAATATCAAAATCCAAATATTAAATAATTAAACTGTTTTAAATTTGTAATTTTGGTAATTTGAATTTGTTTAGGATTTAGAAATTAGTATTTAGGGTTTATATAATAATATGTCTACTCAGCCATTAGTTCACAAAAAAATGGTGGTTGGTCTGCTCGCTAGCACCTTGCTGGTAATTTTTGGTTTATATATTATTTCAAAAGCCAATGTTTTGGCTGATACGGTTGCTAAGCTTCCGCCACTCGATTTGAACACGCTAGTACCGGGCACAGATGTCGTTAAGCCCAGCGCTAAATTTGTTGATGTTAAAACCATTATTGGGACTGTTTTTGATCTAGTTATCGGTATTAGTAGCGGAATCTTTGTCATTTTACTACTCGTCGGCGGAGTCGTTTATCTAACTGGCGCTGGCAACGATGAACAAACCGGCAAAGCCAAGAAAATGATGATTGACGCCGTCATTGGCTTGTTTATCGTTCTCGCTTCGTGGAGCATCAGCACTTGGGTAATTAACGCATTTACGGTTGACAGTCGCACCGGAACATATCAATCCGGAAGTGGAACCGGCAGTAAAAAAACAAAAGCGCCAACTCCAAGTAGCGATCTTCCACCAAGTGAAGGTGGATCCAATCCGAACGATGCCGCAAGACAAAAAGAAATTAATCTTCCTACAACTGATGATGGTGTTTGTGACATAAATGAAAGAGAAAATATCACTGAGAAATTCGATTTTGCTAAAACAGCCAATGAGTTAATAGGGATGTACGACGGGGATATTGCATGCAATGACTACATACGTAATCTATATGAATTTGTCAATGAAGATACTGGAGATTATAATTGATTATAATCAGTTATTTGATGATTGATGATGAAAAATTTCAAGATGATGCCGAGCAATATCATTTGGAGTGAATTAATAAATAACAATATTGGATTCCGGGTCCCTCCATTTCGGTGGGTAGGCAAGCCCGGAATGACATACTTGTTTTGGCATGATAAAACCCCTGCATTCGCAGGGGCTGTTTTTATTCATAGGATCCTGATTTGCCGTCGTCGGCAAGTTTCATCATTACTTTGAATTTAATTTTAGGAAACTCAATACCGGTTTCAGTTTCAAACCGACAGCAATTATCTTCAACCTCTTTAGGTATTAGTTGACAAACTTCCTTGCCGTCAACATAGGCAAAAAAATTGTACTGTTTTGAAAAAATCAATTCCTTACTAAATTTATTTTCAAACCTGATTATGTCCCACTCTCCGTTCCCAATAAATTGAGAGTGAAGTTTTTTAGACAATGAATTATATTCTTTCAATTCCGTCTCTGTAAGTTGAGCCTTGAACTCATCATTGCCTTTTATGTTTTTACTATTCTCATCCTCAGTCAGTTGAGGCTGAGAATAATCTTTTGATGCTAATTTTTTTGTAGCGTTAATTCTATCGTTAGTATTCGGATGGGTTGATAAAAAGCCCGGCATCGAATGCTTTTCTTGACTCTTTAGTCTTTCTAATGCCATCGTTAAACCGAGTGGCGAATAACTACTTTTTTTCAAATATTCAACTGCTAATTTGTCGGCTTCTCGTTCTTGGTCTCGAGAAAATCCGGCAGAAATCAAATAACTGGCAAAACCTTTGGCGAGTTGTTCGTCGTCGCCATTGTCGCCAATTTTTGGTAATATTACTAAGTTCAATTTCAAAAATCTCTTGAAAGACGAAACGGAATGTTTGCGCCGAGTATGCGCCAATTCGTGCGCCAACACTCCGGCAATCATATCTTCATCATTATTTAATAATTCAACTAAACCTTCTGAAATATAGATGTTTCTGCCTAGCGAGTAGGCGTTAACTTTAGATGTGTCCAGCAGTTTAAAACTATAATTCTCTTTTTTCTTTTTTTTCTTTTTGTTTGCACTGGTAGAATCGATCAAACTTTGACCAACACTAGCGATTTTTGAATTATACTTGGCTCCGCCATTCTCGTCTTCTAGCGAGGCGGAAGCCGAGCTGATAATCTTTTCAATAAAAGAATCATTGATTTTGTCGATCAAAATTATACCGACTAACGATTCAATTATTTCTCGTTTAGTATCAGCATAAAGATTGGTTGTTAAAAATAAACTAATGATAATTAATACCAAACCTTTGGTTTTCATCTTTCCTGTCTTCCTTTCAATGTGCGAATTACCCTAAATCATAACAGTAATTTGACAAAATGTCAAGCTAAATGCTATGTTGATCTGTTATGGAACATAATCCAAAAAGCCAAATTATTTCATTGATCAACAACTCAAAATCGATTTTGCTGGTAACACATAAGCAAATGGACGGCGATGCGATTGGCTCGATCTTAGCGCTTAAAGAAGTGCTTGAAAAAATAGACAAAAAAGTCGAAGCTTTAGTGGCGAATGATTTGCCGTCTAATTTAACCTATTTAAACGACTACACAACGCTCAAAAATCAAGTTGTCATTCAGAAAGATTTTATTATTAATCTTGATATTGGCGATTTGAAAATTGAGAAATTAGGTTATAAAAAGAGCCCGGACGGCAAACATCTTTCGATCGTTATTACTCCGAATAGTGGCGAACTGAAAACATCTGATATTTCATTCAGCGAAAGCGGTTCTAAATACAATCTCGTAATTATTCTTGGCTCACCCGATTTAGAAAGTTTGGGTAATATTTACAATCATTATAGTCAATTATTTTTTGAAACTCCGACAGTGCAAATTGATCACCATAGTTTTAATGAAAATTACGCTAAAATTAATTTTGTCGATATAACTGCCTGCTCAACTTGCGAAATGTTAGTCAGCCTGATTGAAGCGATTGAATCGAGCAATTCAACTAAAATCTTTTCCAAATCGATCGCCACCGCTCTTTTGACCGGTATCATCGGCAAAACTAATTCTTTTCAAAATCTTTCAACCACGCCCAAAAGTTTGACCGTCGCCGCTCAATTAGTCGCCCTTGGCGCCGACAAAGACAAAATTATCTTAAACCTATTTAAAAGCAAATCGGTCAGCACACTTAAATTGTGGGGCAGAATATTAAACAACTTGGAAGAAGAAGATAATTTTGTCTGGGCAAAAGTTTCGCAAACCGATCTTGAAGAGACTAATTCTCACCCCAGCCAAATCAATGCCGTGATTGACAATCTGCTCAAAACAGTCTCAGATTTTAATTTTGTCGTTTTAATTTCAGAAACAACCGAACAAGATATGCAGGTTGAAATCAGAAGCTTAACCCCCAATTTTGATTCTTTAGCATTAGCCAGTCATTTTGGCGGTAACGGAAATAATCAAGGTGCTAGTTTTATTTATCCAATCCATTCCGATTTTAAAGAAGAAAGTCAGCGGGTGGTGAAGAAGATTGAAGATTTTAATAATCAAAAATAGAATTTTAAATTTATAATTTACAAATTTCTTTTTTACTATTGACATCTGCCATAATCTAATGTATTATATTTATATAAACATTAATTAATGTTCTCTATGGGTCAAAATTTTAGAGTTTAATTTTTTAAGAAAGGAGTTCTATTTTAATATGGACAAAATAAAAGCTTATCACGCTGCGCTACCCAAAAGTAATCCAGTCAGTGCATCGAATAACACACCAGTATTGGCTGGCAAAACCAATTCTTACACAAGAAATAATAAATTTAGCTATCGTAGTTCTCGAGGTCGATCACACACTAAAAATGATCCATCTGGACCAATAATTTCATCTGGTCAAGAACTACGACCAGTCACCAATGTGCCAATGAGAAAATCAACCTTAAAGATTTTTGCTCTTGGCGGACTTGGCGAATATGGTAAAAATATTACTGTTTATGAACAAGATGGCGATATATTAGTGGTCGATCAAGGACTTATGTTCCCGGATGAATCGATGTTAGGAATTGACTTTGTCATTCCTGACACTCGCTATTTAGAAAAAAATAAAGATCGAATCGTAGGAATTCTTTTGACTCATGGGCATGAAGATCATATTGGCGCTATTCCCTATCTTTATCCAAAACTAAACCGACCAATGTTTGGTAGCCAACTTACCATTGGTATGGTTAAAATCAAACTCAAAGAGGTTGGTATTGACAATCCTCAAGCCAGTGTTATTAAAGCTGGAGACAAAATTAAACTTGGTTGCTTTGATATCGAACCAATACAAGTAGCTCACTCAATCCCTGATTCATTTTCGTTTGCGATCAAATCTAGTGAAGGTGTCTTTATCCATACTGGCGACTGGAAAATTGATCACACCCCTATTTCGGGTCAGGTAACTAATATTCCCCGCCTAGCTGAACTCGGTATTGAAGGAGTAAAAATGTTAATCGGTGATTCAACCAACGCTCAAAGACCCGGTTATACCGATTCGGAAAATTTACTTTCCAAATCTTTTGACGATATATTTTTTAACAGTAAAGGTCGAATTATTGTTACCTCTTTTGCTTCCCTTATTAACCGAATCCAACAGGTAATCAATTCAGCGACTAAACATCATCGTAAAGTCGCCATTGCCGGTCGGTCAATGGTTAACAACATCAATATGGCAATGGAACTCGGTTACTTGAAAGTGCCCGACAACACTCTGATTGACATTCGTAGTTTAAATCGTTATCGTGATGAAGAAGTGGTTGTTATGTGTACTGGTTCGCAGGGAGAAGAATATTCAGCTTTAGTTTTAATGGCAACCGGCGATCATCATCAGATTAGAATTAAAAAAGGTGATACGATTATTATTTCCGCCTCCCTTATTCCCGGCAAAGAAGGCTCGTTTTACGAAACAATTGATAATTTAATCAAGCAAGGCGCTCATGTTATTTACGGTAAAGGAGTTGATATTCATGTTTCCGGTCACGCCGCTCAAGAAGAATTAAAGATGATGCTATCGTTAACTAAACCGGAATATTTTATGCCGGTTCACGGTATGTACCGCTTTTTAAGCGCTCACGCTCATTTAGCTGAAAATATTGGTGTTGATCATGACAAAATCTTTGTCCTTGAAAATGGAAAAGTAGTTGAGTTTGAAAACGGCATTGGTAAATTAACTAATATTCGAGTTCAATCCGGTCAAGTATTAATTGATGGTTTGGGTGTCGGAGATGTTGGAAAAATTGTACTAAGAGATCGCCAAGCAATGGCAAAAGATGGCATTTTCGTGGTTATTTTAACGATTGAAAAATCCAGTTCGCAAATCGTTACTTCGCCTGATATTATCAGCCGTGGTTTTATCTATATGCGAGATCGTGAAGATTTAGTTCGTGAAGCTCGACAACATTGTCGTTTGCTTTTCAAAAACCACAATCAAAAATATCCCATGCAGTGGGATATGGTCAAAAAAATGATTCGTGAAGATTTGTCACAATTTCTTTTCGAAAAAACCCTACGCCGACCGATGGTTATACCAGTCATTATTGAGGTTTAGGACACCGGTCTCTTAGCTTGGTCAAGTGTATTTGAAACCCAGTCAACTAGTGGCAAAAGTTCTTGGGAAAAACTAACAATATCTAAACGGCTGGTTTTTGATGAACCAAACCAAGTTGGTGTCATATATGAACTTTCCCTAAAACGGGCGATCCATTTTTTTTCGACTCCAAACACAACTGCGTAGGACAAATATTTTTCTAATTCTTGCGTATCACTCGTTTTCAACGGTCTTGGATCGGACAAATAATTTTTGAACGACTGCCATTTTTTGGCTTCCGCTCTACCAACTTCAGATAAAATCGGCATATTTGAAGAATATTTAATAATTAATTCCCCGATCAACATCATAGCCACCCAAAATAGACTTAAAAACTTTGGATCGGGCATCAAGATGGCACTTACAAAAACACCTAAAAATCCTCCCAACATTGTCAATAATCCATAGTATTTATAACGATCGTGAATTTCTTGTGGATTACCGTCGTAATAACCCAAACTAAAAATCTCTCGATAAATTTCTTGGTAAGTTTTAGCAATTTTGTCGGAAAATAATCGATGCCCAATCCGGTAAGCAATATCTTCTTGGGTTGATTTAAATTGGCTTGGCTTAAATATTTTTGCCAATAAAAAAAGCTCAAATTTCTGAATATTTTTATTTCTAGTCAAATCGGCTTCGTTAAGAGTAAATTGACCTTTTTGAATAAATGAAAAATCGGCTTCTTTACTATAAATGTCAATCATACCTCTTTGAGCCAGATCAATAATTGTGCTCGCAATTGTACGTGAATTAACTTTTTCTTTCATTAAAATACCCGCCAATGCCGGAGCAATATTTGAAGGCGGTAACGATGCTTGTTCTTCATTTTGAATCTCCTTAATAAAGCTCTTCCGATATAAGACTAACGAGTAAAAATAAAAAAACGTCAAACTAGGCAACAAAACCGCAATTAAAACCCAGATTGCGCCACTTGAATTGTTGAGCATTCCAAAAATACTTGTTAAAATACCAAATTTTAAATAGCCTTTCGGAATTTCAATCTTTATTGAATAAATTCCGCTTGGATCGATCGAACCACTTGTTATAGTCACTACATTGTCTTCGATTGTATAGTTTGTCTGTGGATCGTAGCTATGGATTAAATATGGATCTATTTTAGCTTTTTCGAGCGGAATACTGTCTGGAAAAACAATATTAATTTGACTAAAAGCGTAATTTGTTCCCGATTCATCTAAAATTTTAACAAAAAATAGATCGTAATTTTTCAACGGCTTGATTGCCAGATTAAGTTTTTTATCGTTGACTAAAACTTTGCCATTTTCTTTTATTTCAATCGTTTGGTCGATCGTTTTAATATCAACAAATTGATCAGCAATTGAACTTGGCAAACTACTCATCACAAAATAAACGACTGTGCTTAAGCCCAACCAAACGAGCAATTTTTTACGATAAAAACTGATTGAGATTGACAATTCCTCTCCTTTTTTGCCTCTACTGCAAAACTTTACTTAACTTTCCCAGTAATAAATAAAGCGCTACTCTAGCATTTATTTTACCAGTTTTAAGTTTATAATCATAGTCAGCCAATTTTTGATACAATTTTTTTAATTCCCAAAACGATGTTGAATCAATTATTTTTTGGTATTTTCTGGCAATAAAATATGGAACGCCACTTTCTTTTGATGCGTTAAATAAATTATTTTTATAATATTTTTTTAGCAAAAGCATCTGCCTGAAAGAATTTGCCAACATCGTCATCAAATAGATTGGGTCGAGTCCATTGTGTATTTTTTGATCAATCTTTTTAAAACAATCTGTATCCCCCCGCACGATTATATCAATAATTTGAAAAATGTTTTCAGATTCCGGTGGCGTAATATATTCTTCTATTTGCCACTTTTTTTTCTCCGACAACAAAGATAGTTTTTCTAATTCTAGAGAGGTTCTATAACTATCAACGCCAAACCAATCAATGATTTTACGACAATTATTTTTGTACCAATTACTTTCAAAATTATATTTTTGTATGAAATGTTTTTCTAACTCTAGTCTTGATTTTTCAGCAATAGTTTTGATAATTAGAATGGGATTTTTTTGCGTTTTTTTATACAACTTTGAACTTTTTTTTAATTTTTCAGAAATCGCAATTACCCAATCGTTGCAATTATTTTCCAGTAATTTTTTATCTTGAATTAGCAGTTTTTCCCAATCAGAAAGTGGCAAATTTATCAACAACAATTTTTGATTTTCAAATAGAGATTGTCCTAAATTATTGTATAATAATTTTTCCGGGCTATCAATTATTTTTACTAAACCATCGGAATATTTTTGCAAATATTTCTGCTTCAATTCTTTAATAAATAGATCAGCAAAATATTTATCCAACGCCTCGATAATAATAATATTTTTCATCAGTTAAATTTTAAAACAAAGATTGTTTGGTCAAAACTTTAATGGAAGATTTTGGCAAAAATTTGAGTAGCGAAACAAAGCCCATTTCTTTTAATTTTTCAAGCGCAATTTTTTTATCAAAACGATCGATTCTGGATTTATCCAAATCAAAACTAAACTTTAAATTATTTCTCAGCTTAACTAATTTCTTTGACAACAACGCCATCTCTTTGTTGTCAACCAATTTTTGGTGAACTTTTTGGTTTTCTTTTCTAATTTGATCAATGTTTCTATATACATTTTCAAGTGTTTGATATTGACAAATTAATCTTTTTGCTGTCACCTTTCCAATTCCTTTCACACCTGAAATATTGTCCGATGCGTCACCGGCTAACGCTTTATAATCAACTAAATTTTTCGGTAAAAATCCATAGTCGCTAACAAAATTTTCTTGATTGTAATAAGCATTGAATTTATTTTTTAAATCGCAGACAACGACTCTATTCTCGTCAATTAATTGATATAAATCCTTGTCGCCAGTTGTAATAATGACTTGAAATTTTTTGTCTTTCAATTTTTTAGCGAATGTCGCAACTATGTCGTCAGCTTCATAACCAGCTTTGATAAAAATAGGAATATTTAATTTTTCTAAAACGCTTTTTAAAATCGGGATTTGTGCATATAGATCATCCGGCGCTTTAATTCTTTTAGCTTTATATTCCTTGTAAAGATCGTTGCGAAAGGTTTTCTTTTTAGCATCGAAAATACAGATCGCATACTTAATCTGATTTAATCCGATCAGTTGAAAATAGGTCTTTAAAAAACCATAAACCGCATTGACTAAAATTCCATCCTTTTCCAATCTCGGCAAAGCGTAGTAACTACGATAAATCAAAGCATTACTATCAAAAAGAATAATTTTTTTCTCCATTTTACGACTTTCTTTTATCAAAATTAACAAACTTCATTTGTTCGGATAAAAAATAGAGTTCAATTTGACCGATTGGACCATGGCGGTGCTTTTTGATCAAAATATCGGCAATATTTTTTCTTTCACTATCCGGTTCGTAATAATCTTCACGATAAATAAACATCACTAAATCCGCATCTTGCTCGATCGATCCACTCTCCCTCAAGTCGGCTAATTGGGGAATTTTTGGATGGCGTTGTTCAACGGCTCGAGATAACTGAGATAACGCAATCACCGGCACATCTAGCTCACGAGCAATTCCTTTCAATGAACGAGATATTTGAGAAATTTCTTGAACTCGATTGTTGTCTCCATAAGACCGCACACCTTCCATTAATTGTAAATAATCAATCACTATCAAACATAAGCCGTGCTCACTCTGCAACCTTCTCAATTTAGCTCGCATCTCAATCACATTTAATAATGGTGAATCGTCAATATAGATTGGCGCTTCTGACAATTGTCCCATCGCCTCGCCAATTCGGGGAAAATCTTCGTCTGATAAATTTCCAGTCCGTAATTTCCACGAATCAACCCCTGCCATATTAACTAATAAGCGATCGACAACTTGATCCTTCGACATTTCAAGTGAAAAAATTGCCACCGGTTTTTTTTCTTTCAATGCGACATTAAGAGTAATATTGAGCACTAACGAGGATTTTCCCATCGATGGACGAGCGGCAATAATAATTAAATCGGACGGTTGAAAACCAGCGACGAGATTATCAATATCTCGGAACCCGGATTCAACGCCCCTAATTTTACCTTTATCACGATGCAATTCATCAATTCTTTCAAACGAATCGGACAAAATATCTTGAATTGGAATAAACGATTGACTTAAATAACTTTGCGATACATTGAAAAGCGCTTTTTCAGCTTCATCAATAACTTCTGTAATTTCTCTCTCTCCCTGAAATGCCAAATCAACAATTTTACTTCCAGCTGAAATTAAATTTCGCAAAATTGAAGAATTACGAATTATCGTCGAATAAGAAACTATATGAGCCGAACTATTAACGCTCGTGGTCAACTGGGCAATATATTTTGCCCCGCCAGCTGTCTCCAATTCTTTTGATTTTTCGAGCGAATCGGTCAAAGTTACCACATCCACCGGTTGTCTTTTTTCAATTAAAGTAATGATGTGCTGATAAATAATTTGATGGGAAGTTTGATAAAAATCACTCGGATTAATTGTATCCATTATTTTGTAGATACTCTGTCCATCAATTAAAATACTGCCTAAGAGTGATTTTTCGGCTTCAACATTTTGTGGCGGAATTTTGTTAACAATATTATTTTTCATAAAAATTTTTTTAAATCCTAAATCCTAATCCCTAAATCCTAAATAAATTCAAATCGCCAAAATTCTAAATTCCAAACTGTTTAATATTTTGTATTTTGATATTAGATATTGCTTAGAGTTTAGATATTAGGATTTGGCAATGGTGTTTTAATTGAATATTTCTTCAGCATTTTTGACCAACTCTTCCTCTTTATTTAAGAAATAATTTTGGCAATATTCAGGATTTATTTCAATTGCTATCTGAATTTCCCGACCGAATATTTGAGCTATAACTGCTTTTATTAAATCAAGATTATTATTTTTGTCTAGAGTGTCTTTATGAAATTTATATCGTGTCATAATCGTAAATTTATCCCCTTTTATTTTGGGAGAACAACTTTCAAGCAAGGCGGAAAGAGATGGATTTTCAGCTTTTATTTGATTAATAATTTTAGTCCACTGAGAATTAATGGTTAAATTTGAAACTGGATTTGCTTGAGATTTTTCAGCTACTTTTTCTGCAAACATTTCCGGTTCTTTTTTTTGATCAGCTTTTTTTTCTTCAATTATTTTCTGAATGACAGGATTTGCAGAAGTTCTAATTTTAAAGACAGCTAATTTAAGTGGCAAATACGAAAGCGGTGAAAACCTGATTTTATTTTGCACTCGTGCCAATATTTCAATACTTTTTAAATAGATATCTTCGGGATTATTTTTTAATTTTTCAATTAAGTTTTCGATCATATTTTCTGTTAAATAATTAGGATCCACTCCGCTCGCTTCCATCTTTTCTAAAACTGCCAGCGCCCGATTATTATTACCGCTCGTGATTAAATCAATCAGCTGATTGATAACTGAAATTCTGGCTAAACCAAAATTTTTGATGACATCTTCGCCCGAAATTTGTCGATCTTTTTTTGCCTCTTTAATTTGATCGAGTAGTGACAAAGCATCTCGAAACGAACCTTCTGCTAACTTGGACAAAATTAAAATTGCTTCTTGATCCAGAGAAATTTTTTCTTTTTTGGCAATTTGGTCAATGTGTTTTGAAATCATATCAACTGGCGGTTTTTTAAAATCAAACCGTTGGACACGAGATAAAATTGTTGCAGGAATTTTATGTGCCTCAGTCGTCGCCATCACAAACATTAAATGTTCTAGCGGTTCTTCAATCGTCTTCAATAGAGCATTGAAAGCTTCTTTAGTCAACATATGAACTTCATCGATAATAAAAGTTTTTTTTCTTCCCGGCACGGATGCGTTAAAGCGAGATTTTTCTCGCAACTCCCGAATTTCGTCAATGCCTCGATTAGACGCCGCATCAATTTCGATAATGTCAAGTGAAGATCCACGGTTAGCGCTTAAACAAGATTGGCACTTTTCGCACGGCTCAAAACCCCGTATGATGGGGTCGGTATTATGTATTTTAGGTTTTTTAATTTTTGATATTCGATTTTTGATATTATTGTCGCAATTGACAGCTTTAGCTAAAATTCTGGCGACGGTAGTTTTGCCCAATCCTCTTGGACCGCAAAAAAGATAAGCGTGATAAACCCGGTCTTGCTTTAAAGCATTAGTAATAATTTCAATAATATGATCTTGTCCTAAAACTTCAGCAAAAACTTGCGGACGATATTTATGATAAAGTGCCATAGATTTATTTAATGTTAAAAAATGCTTAAAAGCAAATTGGACTAAACCACAGCCCCTTATCCACTTTTTGGGGAAAAGATAAAATAATTTCTAATTACTAATCCTCTTTACTCACCCCACTAAACGCTGTACGCTATCTGTATGAGCGATGAAGTTGAAGCCATAAAAAGAAAACTCGATATTGTCGATCTGGTTGGTCAATATGTGAGTTTAAAAAAAGCTGGCTCGAATTATAAAGGCACTTGCCCTTTTCACCAAGAAAAAACGCCTTCGTTTATGGTCAATTCAGAAATGCAAATATTCAAATGTTTTGGCTGTGGTGAGAGTGGCGATATTTTTACATTTATTGAAAAAGTTGAAAATTTGGAGTTTAAAGACGCTTTAGAAATGTTAGCTCAAAAAGCCGGTGTTGAACTTGTCAAAAAACCGGGTGGGAAAAAAGAAAAATCAATTAAAAACGAAATCTTTAAAATCAATCACGCCAGCACTCTTGTTTTCCAAAAAATACTTAATTCCCCGGTTGGCTCAAAAGCTTTAAACTATTTAAAAGATCGTGGATTGAACGATCGAACTATTCGGGAATTTCAAATTGGTTTTGCTCCGAATGGTTATGTTTTAGCTAATTATTTTAAAAAAAATCAAGTCACACAAAATCAGTTAAACTCGGCTGGTAATCCAGAAAAATTTCACAATCGGATTATTTTTCCCATCGAAAACAATCTGACCAATATTGTCGGTTTTACCGGACGCTCGTTAGATGATAAAACCCAACCAAAATATTTCAATACCCCGGAAACAACTGTATTTAAAAAGTCGCAAATTCTCTATGGTCTGGCTAAAGCTCGTCAAGAAATTAAAGCTAAAAAAGCCATGATTGTAACCGAGGGTCAGATGGATGTTATCGCTTCTCATCAAGCCGGCGTCAAACAAATTGTCGCATCGAGCGGAACCGCAATCACTGAAAATCACCTCGACATTTTATCTCGTTTTGGAGTTGATTTAATCATTGCTTTTGACGCCGATGAGGCGGGTAAAAAAGCCACCTATAAAATAATAGAATTGGCACTTAAAAGAGAAATGAACATTAAGATTGTAACTCTGCCCGATGGTTATAATGATGTCGGTGAAATTGCGATTAAAGACAAAAATAAATGGGAAATAATTGTTAAAAATGCTGAATTTTGGATGGACTGGATAATTAAAGATCAAACCAGTCAAAAATTATCGGTTGGTGATAAAAAATCGGTCGTAAAAAATATCAGCTATTTTCTCAAATGGATTGTCAGCCCGGTTGAGCTTTCCCACTGGATTAAAATTTTATCAGAAAAATTGAGTATCGATGAAAATTCAATCAAAGAAAGCCTGAAAGAAAAAAATAACCTTAGCGAAAATAATAAAACTGAAACTGTAATTAGCCAACGGCTCAGTATAATTGAAGAAATATTTGTTCTCTTAGAACTTTATCCCGAAATTGCGCAGAAATATACTCGGCTTTACTCAAAACTAAAAGAACTGTACAATAGTAAAAGAGATTTGTTGGTTTTTCAGTATACAAAAGACCAGCCTCGTTTAGATGAAACCCAAGCTTCCAAAGAAGTGGAGCTTCTTTTGTTTCGAGCTAAACAACTTAAGAACGAAAATATTAAAAAAGAATTTGCACGTAATATCGCTCAAGCTGAATCCTCTAAAGATAGAAAAAAAGTCTTACAACTATTGAAGCAACTTCAAGATAAATTAAAATAATGACAAAAAATACTTCCGAAATTAGTCCCAAATTACAAGCCTTAATCGATAAGGGCAAAATCAGCGGTTTTGTGACTTTCCGTGAGATTTTACAAGTTGTTGACAGCCCGGAAAAAAATATTGCTGAAATTGACTACTTTTATCACCTTTTAGAAAAAACCGGAATTGGAGTCAGGGAGCATAAAAAACTACTCGATATTAGTGGCGCTGTTAAGCCGGAAGAACCGAGTTTGACTGATATTTCCAGCGATTCGGTTAGAATGTATCTCCGAGAAATTGGTCGGATTCCTCTTTTAGTCGGGGCGGAGGAAATTCAGTTGGCAAAAAGAATTGAAAAGGGTGAGCAATCAGCAAAGAAAAAATTGATTGAAGCCAACTTGCGTTTGGTGGTTTCAGTGGCTAAAAAACATATGGGGCGAGGATTGAGTCTTCTGGATTTAATTCAGGAAGGCAATACCGGTCTGATTCGGGCGACTGAAAAATTTGATTATCACAAGGGTTTCAAATTTTCAACTTATGCTACTTGGTGGATTCGCCAAGCAATTACTCGTGCAATCGCTGACCAAGCTCGAACCATTCGGATTCCGGTACATATGATTGAAACAATTAATAAATTGATTCGAGTCCAAAGACAATTGGTTCAGGATTTAGGGCGAGAACCAGCACCGGATGAGATTGCATCTGAAATGGATTTGCCACTTGCAAAAGTTGAACATATTATGAAAATTTCGCAAGAAACAGTCTCGCTTGAATCTCCAGTTGGCGAAGAAGAAGATTCAAAATTAGGCGATTTCATTGAAGATAAAATCTCTATATCGCCCGAAGAGATTACAATTTACGAAATGCTCAAGGGTCGTATCAACGAAAGTATTTCAGTTCTATCGCCTCGTGAACAAAAAATATTGAAGATGAGATTTGGATTAAGTGGCGAACGCACCCATACGCTTGAAGATGTTGGACAAGAATTTGGTGTTACCCGAGAAAGAATTCGACAGATTGAAGCCAAAGCCCTCCAAAAACTACAAAAACACGAGGACTCTACCAAACTCAAGGATTATTTGTAATTAGTTACTTTTTAAATCATAGAATTTCACGAAAATATACCCTAATAACCATTATTGTCAAATCGAAAAAGTTATTTTGCTAAATAATATTTCCTCGTTTCTTCCGGCAATCTCTCAATCGCATATCTCAACATCGTCCTTGGCATTTCTTTGTAACGCTTATCTAGAAAATTGGTCAATATCTTTTCATCAACTCGTTTGCCAACTTCCCCGAAACCTTGATACCAAACCAGACAGCGTTGGGTAAATGGTTGCCAGTTGATTAACTCTTTAGCTTGACGCAAGAAGTGATGACTAGGGACAACTAAGTCATACAAAAAATCACCAAAGAAACTATTAGTGGTATGCTTTTTAACCTGATGGACAGGTTTAGGTCAAGGGGGTGTTTTTCAGTGGGCTCATCTCTATACTTGACAAGCAGAGAGAGAGAGTTAAAATGGAAACAGGAATAAAGTAGCAAGTAGTAGGTATTGCGTATAAAATACTAAATCCTAATATCTAAATTCTAAATAAATTCAAAATACAAAAATTTAAATAATAATTCCCGCATAAATTGCTAATAATATTACGGGACAAGAAAAAAGGAGGGGAGATGAAATTAACTAATAGCTTTTCGCTCAAAGCGGATATTACTAGGTTGAAAAAGCTAAAAACTAAAGGGTTAAGGATAAAAAAAGCTTTTACCCTCATTGAACTTCTGGTTGTTATCGCTATTATTGGCATATTGGCTGGTGTGGTGGTTGTTAATGTGGGATCAGCTCGGGTAAAAGCTAGAGATGCCAAAAGGATTAGCGATATGAAAGCAATTCAAACTGCACTTGAAATGTATTATGATGATAACGACGGCAGTTACCCAAACCCATGTTCGAACAGTTGGTGCTATCAATCCGGTGGAAATTGGTCAAACCTTGGGACTGTCCTCTCAGGTTATTTATCGTCTTTGCCTGTTGACCCAAGCGGTTCTATAAGTCCATCCCCATGGAGTGGTGGCTTCACATATGGTTATTATCCGCTTATTAATTGTAGTGATAAGTATATGCTTGTGTACCGCTTAGAATCAATATCTATGGATAATAGCCCGGGTGTCACTTGTGGAGGAAACACATTTAATTATGGTCATGCTAACTCTACTCTTACCGGATACCGAAACACCCCAATGACGATGACCGTCGGTCCATAATATTTAATAGAATATATTACATTAGTATATTCTTTGACATTAAAAACAGTTAAGAGCTAAGATATCAGAGTTTAGAAACTAATGAATAATTTAGATACTATTTAGACAAGTAATATTTTCTTTTCTTTTCACTTAACTTCTCTATCGCATATCTCAACATCGTCCTTGGCATTTCTTTGTAACGCTTATCTAGAAAATTGGTCAATATCTTTTCATCAACTCGTTTGCCAACTTCCCGTAGCATCCAGCCAACGGCTTTGTGGATTAAGTCGTGAGGGTCGTGAAGCAGGATTCTGGCGATCTTTATCGTCTCTTGCGACTCGCCTTGGTAGATATAATTAAAAGTGGTTAAAATCGCAATTCGACGCTCCCAAAGATTTTTTGACTTGGCAAATTGGTAAAGAATGGTTTTTGGTTTGTCGGCTAAATACCCGCCCACAATTTGCGGAGCAGTTAAGTCCACCAAATCCCAATTATTTATATACTTTGCAGACGCAATGTATATACGAAATATTTTCTCCCGCTCACTTGCTATTTTTTTATATCGCTCAACTAAAATCAACAATGCACACATCCGCATTTCGTGATATTTTGAGTGCAATAGTTCTTCCGCTACTTTCAAGTTCGTCTCTTTCCAATACTTTCTAACAATACTACGAATCTGCGGAACTTTTATCCCCAAAGACACATCCCCTTCGCCATATTCGCCTTTGCCGGTTTTTAAAAAGCGTTGGAGATTTTTAGCTTGCATAGAGTTTGCCAGCAATTTTAACTCGTCAATAATTGCCATTCGAATTTAATTAACCTCCACCCAATCTTCTGGGTGGGCAAAATCGTTTAATCCGCCTTCGTTGTCATTTTCCCGATATTGACACGAGATAGCATCCCGTTGCTCTTTGGTATAACTCATATCGTTTTGGTTAATGCCTTTGGCTTGATATTGCGCTATCAGCTCTGTGCCCATATGGTTAAATGGAGAATCAAGATCGCTGTAGGGCGACTCATACCTTCCGTCTATCATTTTGACGCTACGGGCACCAACGCCGTAAACCACATCAATCCCACGGTTGGCAACATAACCGATGATATCGCCAGCTTTGACTTTTTGCCTTCCCTTAATGTTGCTAGCGATATTAATATGTTGAATGCTGAAATCCCAATCATTGCCTTTTACACCCAGCCAGATCTCGCCTTCTAAGCCTTTGTCAGGTTCACTGCGGATGCTTTTGACCACACCGTTAAGCGGGGAATAAACCGGTACCTTGTTTCCACCTGTAAACTCCGGCTTCAACACCACATAGTGTTTCATATTGCGTTTGCTCTCCATCGACTCTTGTGGCACAACAGTATGCCCCTGGCAACTACGATATTTAGAGATCTTGTCCACTTTGTCCAAATCAATAAAATTAGCTGTCAAAACCGGCTGGGGCGCAGTTTTATTCTTTAAATTTGATATTACTACCAAAAAACCAAATATTACAACCAAACCGAAGACAGATATAATAATTATTTTTTTATTCATAAATTAATTTTCTTATATACTTCGCCACGAGGCAGTATCGCCGAAACCTCGACTCTTTTTTGAGGACTATTTACTTGATAAATAATCCGTATATTACCAACTCGTATCCGATACCGTTTAATTTTTCCCGCCAGTATTTTAATATCTCCGCCGTCAAATGGATCATTCTCCAAAATCAAAAAAGCCCGATCGATACGTTTAGCAATCTTAATCGGAACTTTTTTATAATATTTACTTGCCTGTTTGGAAAGAACGATTTCATATTGTGCGGGCAATTTTTCTCCAACCGATAAATTGTTTGTCCTTAATCTCATTTTCTCCCTGTTCAATAGCAGTCCATTCTTTTGATGTAATATCTTCCTGATCAACCCATCGTAAAAACGACAAAACTACTCCAAGCTTTTCGGTTGGGATATTATCAATAATTTCTTTTGTTTGTTGTTTTAAATTAGTAGGGTTCATTACTATTTATTGTATTTATTTTCCTTGGTTGTGTCAAATAAATTTTTTAAAACAATTTGTTGCTTCAATTTTATTGATAACAAAATTTATTTACTTTTCCAAACTTACTTCAAGCAGAAATTTTTTGATTATATTGTCATCAACTTCAAAACCGGGTAAGAATTCGACTTTTTGGCTGTAATCAATATCAGCAAAATAGGCGAGCTGTTCTTTGATTATCCGCTCATTATATTCATTGCCAAAAAGTTTTTTAGCTTTAGTGGAAATTTCGTTTAATGAATATTTTTTAAATATAAAATATAGATCAACATAATCTTTCCACTTGGCTCTCTGTCCCAAAGCAAAAACTTTCATAGCGCCAAGCGTTACCAAGTCAGGCATTTTTATTATTGAATTTAATTTTTCCGACAATTCAATTTCGTATAAAAATTGGTAAAAGGTCATTTGGGTATCATTTATTATAATTGTTAGTTGACCGTTTTCGTTGCGAAGCTCACGGTCAAACTTAAAACCATTCCGTTTAATTCGAGTATGAATCGTTCTGTTGTTAAAATTAGTTAATGTAAATAAATCAAAATCAATTGACTGTCGGTGACCGATATGCAACGCAATAGCTGTTCCACCGACTAAATAAAATGTGTCAGAAAACTTTTTAACCAGTGGTAAGAGTTTAATTTGTTTATCGGTTAGAATTTCTTTATGCATATCTATTAAAATAAAGTGTAAAGTAATTTTTTGTTAATTTATAATAATTACATCGCATCCGCTTTGGGTTTGTTTGCTCACGGAAAATTTTGGCAACTTTTTTGATGCCGAGTATTTTAATTAGCTCTTGAACATCATCCCAGTCGCCATAGTTGAGCGTTGCTTCCACGATAGATTCAGCGTTAAGCGCATCATAATCGCTGACATACCAAATCAAATACTTGCGTTTTTTAATAAAATCATGGATTGTCATTATGCTACTATTATACTCTATTTAAGTGCAAAATTCCAGAACCAATAATGATTTGTATGATTAAATTACTGGAAGAATATAAAACTGGAATGTTAGAGATTCCATTTATCTATTTATCCATTTATCCGATAATCCGATAATCTAATTTATTCGGTAAATTTAAAAGTCGAGACGATTTGGTCGAGTTCTCCGGTATCTATGGACGATGTCTGGTTTTTTGTTTGTATATTATCGCTGACAACTTGATTTTTTCTGCATGAGGTCGATTCTGTAATATAAATTAAATGGTCGTCATTATAAAAAGTATATGTAGGACCAGATTTAGTGCCGGATAGAGGCAAAGGTTCATTCATAGTTCCGGGGATAAAATGGTTCATATTGATTTTAAGCCCATAAAATTTTGTTACATGACATGTCGGATCCAAGACCAATTGTAATTCATTTTCGGAAGAAGTAGCGGGATATGACTCGACTACATAATCTTTGGGATACTTAAAACTAAACCCATATTCCTTATTTTCATAAGTTTTCCAGTTAGCGGTTACAGAAGTGGTCATAGTTGGTTCTTCAGCGGTTGGTGTTGACGGAGTTACGGTTACCGGTGTTTCGGATTTAGGATTTTGAATTTCGGATTTACCTACAAAGTACGCCCCATAAGCAATCCCCGCCAAAACAATAACTCCCAAAACCCACCCAAGCCATTTTTTTGATTTGGGTGGTGTTGTTTCTGGATTATTTACTACTTGCTCCTGACTATTTACCGATTGATTTTCGTCTGACATATTGCCTCCTAAATTATTTTAATCCTGTTTGTTTTATTCTATCACTTTTATATCACTGGCAACACCTCCGCCTTGTTTGGCGACAACTTTATTTTCTCTAAATCCTTGAGCATTTTTGTTTTCCTCCTGAAGTTTCGACTATCCGGATAAGGGGTGGTACAAATTGTACCCCTCCTTTCTTGGTTAGTTTAGCGAGTTCTTTATCCCTAGTTTTTAATCTTTTAAAATATTGTGCTGGGTCATTAGAATCAGTCAGCGATTCGATAACATCATTTATTACAAACCACCATTCATTTTTATAAATGGTTTTTCAGATTTCTTTTTCTCTGAATATGGCTATTTTGGTGGCTAACATATTGGGCTTATCTAGTGTTTTTTTAGAAAAATCCTGAATATTTTTTTACTTGTGCATTACCACCTTGTTTGCTTGGGATTATATCTCTGCTGTCTATCCAAGTATCACTATAGAATTGATCAACTTTCCATACATTGTTTGAATTAATAATCTTTAACCATACTTTTGCTGTCCCATAAAATTCACTATCTGAACCACCCATTCCTTCAGGAACATATGTTTTAATTGTAATTGGAAATAGATAATAATTTGATGTTAAATTCCCCTCACCCATTGTATATGATTGGACTTGACGACCAAGCGTTGCAGTATTATAAATTCTTGTTTTAAAACCTGTATTCTCCATTGTTAAATCATTTAGTAATAAATAATCCAGAGTGTCTTGTTCATTATTATTTGCTGGTGGTGTAAATAAAGTAAACATTTTTTCCAAATCAGAATTACTTTTTATCGCATCCGTTTTGTACACATAATAATCCATGAATTGAGCTGCGATTTTTTTTGCTTGTTCTTGATCGTTCGGAGCAGATTTACCGACATCAGATGTGTCCTTATTTTCATGAGTTTTCCGATCAGCGGTTGAAATATTAGCGTTTTTATCTGGATTAGTTTTCATAGAACCAGTTGACTGTAAAGATGAAAAAAGAAAACTATTTAAAATTAACTTTTTCTGACTACTCAAAATATATTTATTCAGTTTTTTTGAATAAATCGGATAAAAGGTTAATTGATAAATATGACTTTGATTTTCAAAAAAGTAATCGACTGTGTCAGACATTCCCGGAACATTCACTAAATATCCATTGATCTTTCCGTTCGAAAAGTTACTGTAATCACCAATTAGATAGTCGCCATTATTAGAGTATACTTTTAAATAATCAGAGAGAGAATTTATACCTGAATTTTTATCATTCGAATCTGTTTCATCGTTTAAAGCACTAATACTGCTATAATAAGTAAGCATTAGATCGTTCATAACACAACCTTCGCCAGTGCGACCTTCTGTAGAAAAACAATTATCTAGTTTTTTCTTTTGAGAAGGGGAGATTACCGACATGTTTGGCTTATTGTCGCCATCAAACGAAACAATCCAATTAGACGGGTGTTTAAAGCTAAACCCATATTCTTTGTTCTCATATGTTTTCCAAAATATTGTAGTATAATTTGTAGAAATAAAAGCAATCCCCGCCAAAACAATAACTCCCAAAACCCACCCAAGCCATTTTTTTGATTTGGGTGGTGTTGTTTCTGGATTATTTACTACTTGCTCCTGACTATTTACCGATTGATTTTCGTCTGACATATTGCCTCCTAAATTATTTTAATCCTGTTTGTTTTATTCTATCACTTTTATATCACTGGCAACCAACCTTGATTTTTAGAAATGTGATTCTTGGCGGCGAGAGAAGGATTCGAACCTTCGGTGCTCTTGCGAACACACTTGTTTTCAAGACAAGCCCGATAAACCGCTCTGGCATCTCGCCACCCTGAATAGATTTTACCACTTCTCGATCTACTTTTCCAGATTAAACGTATTGTGCCACAACTACTTGACAACTCTCTAACAAATATTAGATAATATAATTAATATTTATGCATAGTAAAGGAGGCTTAAAATTAGCATTAGTACTGGCTCTAACTGGAGCTAGTATTTTAATATCTCAAATAGTGTTCTCATCTCCGTCTCTTGCTCAAACATCGAGTAAAACTGGATATAAAGTAGAAGGTACGGTTGTAAGAATGGTAAACAATAAAAATCAGGCAGTATCTGATGTAAAAGTTAATATCGATTACTACGACAAAACCGCCAAAAAGAATAAAACATCAACCCAAACTACTTCAAAGGGATTAT
>Ga0210049_1000628_pt1 | contig 30491 bp, 24 predicted proteins | sample CryGeyCG2014_300_2_FD_183964 | JGI IMG/M metagenome (GOLD analysis project Ga0210049, IMG submission 183964) | Groundwater microbial communities from aquifer - Crystal Geyser CG06_land_8/20/14_3.00 (SPAdes) (version 2) | ecosystem: Environmental > Aquatic > Deep subsurface > Groundwater | place... | reverse complement strand
ACACTTACCGTTACTAATATCAGAAGAATTACAAACGCCCAAGCCGCACCTTATCTCCAACATACGACAACGAACAAAGATACGATTATAATAGACTTACTTTTCACTGCGGGTTCCGGTTGTTCGAATGGATGTTATGTGTCTACTCTGATTAATGATTATAAGCTTCAGACTTCGGACGGAACGATAATGCAACTCGGAGAATATAGTACCTTATTTGAATCTGCTCCATTTGTGGATCGGCAATATTCAGGAAATCAGGCTTTCCTGTCTGGGAATAAAGGAAAGCACCAAGCGTATTTTTTTGCTGAATCGGGAGAAAATGATTTTATCTTCAGTTATTACGACTCTAGTTCAGGAGAAACTCAATTCTATCGATTGAAGCCATAGGAACTGAATTTTAGATTTATAGAATAATTTTCCGCCAAAGAAAAACTTGAAATTGTCAAAGTTCAGGATTTCGATTCGGATTTTTTGGCCAAATCCTCGCCGCCGCAGGCGGCGAAATGCGTCCGAACTACTTTAAGAATAGACCACCAAAAACAAGAAGAGTTATCCACAGGGTGGCTCTTTTTGTTTTCATCACAGCTTATATAATGAATTAATCTTAAAAAAACCCAGTAAGACATCTTCGACAAGATTTTCTTTTAGAAAATCTTATTATTGCGAAGCAAGTCGAAGTTGCTCTACTGGGAAAGGTCGATAAAAAAATAATATGATTACAAACTTATGTTTTTAGACTGGTATACGTTAACTATTCAATCTCTTCAAAATCTTTGGCAGGCATTCATGGGCTTTATTCCCTCTCTGATCGGGGCAATAATTGTTTTTGTCATCGGCTGGTTTATCTCAATAGGAGTGGGAAAGCTGATCACTGAAATTTTGAGGAGGATTAAATTCAATCAGATTTTTGAGAAGGGGAGCTGGGATGAGGCCTTGGCGAAAGCCGACATCAAGGTGGACGCATCGGGCTTTATCGGAGCGATTATCAAATGGGTTTTGGTGATTGTTTTCCTTCTGGCGGCAGTGGAAATCTTGGGATTTATGCAGTTCGCCATCTTCTTGAACGGAGTATTGGCTTATCTTCCCAATGTTATAGTGGCAGCCTTGATTTTTGTTGTCACCGTAATTGTGGTTGATATTGTGGAGAAAATTGTCAGGGTGGCGGTGGAAAGCATCAAGGTCGGCTACGGCCAAATGGTAAGCGCGGTTATTAAATGGTCAATCTGGATTTTTGCCATAATGGCCATTTTATACCAACTGGGCATTGCCCGTCCTTTCATGGAAACTTTGTTCCAAGGATTGGTGGCAATACTGGTGATTTCCCTGGGAATCGCTTTCGGTTTGGGCGGAAAAGAGGTGGCTGCCGAGGTGCTGCAGGATTTGAAAAGAAAATTGAAGGGATAAAGAATAATTTTAAATTAAGGTTAGAAGCCCTATGCCCCGCGTTTGAACGCGGGGCCGGGCCCGACCCGAAATTTTATAAAATTTCGGGTATAAGGGCTTGACAAGGGGTTTCAATTTGGTAAAATTCAAATCAGATGGCGAAGAGAATAAATTCTCTTCTTCATCTTCGTCCCGCGTTGCGGGACTCGATGTATGATGATAACGAAGACAATTCTAAACAAAGGAAGCGGCTAAAACATTCTGGGATTTTTTATGTCTCAGAATCGTCCCGCTTCTAAAGGGACGATTTTTTATTGACAGAGACGCTGAAAAAACAGAATAGAACGAAACGGAAAGCACATTAACAATTGAAAATATTTATTGTTTTCACAAAAAAATTAAAAAATTGTGGTTACAAAGAAAATAAAAGAATCAAAGATTCAATTACCGAGCTTCTTAAGGAAGCGAGGTGGAAGAAGAGGGCGAAGCCCTCTTTGCCTTATCCGTTTTTTTTACGGATATTAATTGCTAGCCAAGATTCTTATAGGCGGATGGTGGATGCCTTGGGAGATTGAGGCGATGAAGGACGCGGCGTGACTGCGATAAGCCTCGGGTAGGTGTCTAGCAACCTTTAATCCGGGGATTTCCGAATGGGGAAACCCATCTCGATGATAAATCGGGATATCCCGCAGCAATGCGGGAAGTGAACCCGCTGAAGTGAAACATCCCAGTAAGCGGAGGAAAAAATAACAATCGTTTATTCCCTTAGTAGCGGCGAGCGAAGAGGGAAGAGTCCAAACCTATCAATGCTTCGCATTGGAAATTCGAAATTCGAATATCGAAATTCGAAACAATATCTAAATTATAATTCTCAAAATTCAAAACGTGTTTCGGATTTCGGATTTCGTGCTTCGTGCTTCCACTGCGAAGCAGTGGTGGGGGTTGTAAGAAGTTAACGTCGGGAGCATTGTTAAATACAGCTCGAAGAGTTCGTATTTAATAATGCTATTCGAGGGAGAAAACCTAGGCGAAGTTTGTCCAGTAGAGCAACTTCGACATCCCGCTGAAAGCGGGATAATACTGCGTAGCAGGTCGAAGATGTCTTACTGGGTTTGGTTAATCGAAACCTCCTGGAAAGGGGTACCAAAGATGGTAAAAGTCCAGTAGATGAAAATCACTTCGTGCTCCTTGTTATCTATCTTGAGTACCTCGGGAAACGAAAACCCTGAGGGAACCAGGCCGGACTAACCGGCTAAGACTAAATACTCAATCTCACCGATAGTGAACCAGTACCGTGAGGGAAAGGTGAAAAGTAGCCCGGTGAGGGCGGTGAAATAGTACCTGAAACCATCTGCTTACAAAAAGTCGGAGCCCGTCCGCAAGGATTAGGGTGACGGCGTACTTTTTGGAGAACGAACCAACGAGTTCGAATACATAGCGAGTCTAATCCCGTTTCGGGAGATGGCGTAGCGAAAGCGAGTGTAAAAAGCGCGTTTTAGCTTTGTATTTGAGACCCGAAGCCAAGCGAGCTTGCCATGGACAGGGTGAACCCCGGAGAAATCTGGGGGGAGGCCCGAACCCGTAGACCGTGCAATATCTTGGGATGATCTGCGGCAAGAAGAGAAAACCTAAACGAGCTTGGTAATAGCTGGTTCTCCCCGAAATAGCTTTGGGGCTTGCGGCGTCATGTTGTTTTTCTGGAGGTAGAGCACTGAATGGTTTATTTTGAGTTTACTCAGATGAACCAATCAAACTCCGAATGCCGGAAAAATTAGACGCCAGTAGGACCATGGGGGCTAAGCTCCGTGGTCAAAAGGGTAACAGCCCAGATCTTCATCTAAGGTCCCTAAACTAGGCTAAGTGTTTTTAAGGAAGTGAGATTCCATTGATAGTTAGGAGGTTAGCTCAGAAGCAGCTATCCTTTAAAAAGTGCGTAATAGCTTACTAACTAAGGAGTCTTGCGCTAAAGATTGCCGGGACTAAGCTTAGTACCGAAGATAAGGATGAGTACATATTTTTATGTGCTCGTGGTAGGGGAGCGTCCCTATTGCAGTGAAGTCAAACTGTAAGGTTTGATGGAGCGATAGGGAGTGAAAATGTTGGTATGAGTAACCGCAATACCGCTGAAAAAGCGGTACACCGAAAGCCCAAGGTTTCCTTGGCAATGTTTATCAGCCAAGGGTTAGGCGAGCCTTAGTCCTATTCCGAAAGGGAAGGATGATGGATAGCCGGTTAATATTCCGGCCCGGCCGCAAAATAATCTTGAAGCGACGCAATCAAAATTTTTGGGAGGATTATTGGATTTCCGAGGCAGGGAGCAATCCCTGCCGCCTCAAAGACAAGGTTGCCAAGAAAAACTTCAAGTATACTATTTTGTTGCCTTCGTACCTCAAACTGACACAGGTGGGCTGGCGTAAATGCGCCAAGGTGAACGGGTGAAACCTCGTTAAGGAACTCGGCAAAAAAGTGGTCGTACGTTCGCAATAAGACCTACCCTAAATCCGCAAGGGTTTGGGGTCGCAGCTAAAGTACCCTTGGCGACTGTTTAACAAAAACACAGGTCCCTGCTAATTTGTAAAAAGATGTATAGGGGCTGAGTCCTGACCAGCGTCGGAACGTTAAAGGTGGCGGTCATTGCCGCAAGGTGATGGCTAACTGCCCGAAGCGCCGATAAGCGTCCGCGGTAACTATAACCGTGTTAAAGTAGCGTAACCCCTTGCCAGGTAAGTTCTGGCCCGCATGAAAGGATTAACGACTTGGGGACTGTCTCAACGAGGCGCCCGGTGAAAACACAATACCGGTAAAGATGCCGGTTACCTGCGGCTAGACGGAAAGACCCCGAGAGCTTTACTGTAGTCAGGCATTGAGTTTTGGTATTGGATGCGTAGCGTAGCGGGCAGGCTTTGAAGTTCCGACTTCGGTCGGGATGGAGCCGCCAATGAAACACCCGTCTTTCAAAATCTTTATTCTAATCCCGTTAAAAACGGGACACAGTGCTTGATGGGCAGTTTAGGTGGGGCGCTTGCCTTAATTTATGGGGCCTCTAAAGAGTGATCTTTAGAGCAAACTCGACTAATATGCTGGAACATCCGAGTATCCAAAAGTACTTAATCTTGATAAAGTTAAGTAATAATCTTTTGGTGCGGACAATCAGCAGGGAAATTGCTTTTTAAGCAATACCTTCAACGACTGCACGTCGAGTCCCCGTGAGATATAGTACTTCTCATGGGGTGGTGATACAGTCTGAACTCTATGGCGACATAGAGATCCGGTAGACGGTTAATTATAGCGTCCCTTAACCAATCCGGAACTTAAGCTCAAAAGTTTATGCGGAGTAAAGTAATCGAAGAATATAAAAGTAGACTATCTTTGAGTAAAAGACAGAAAGAAATTCTGATTGGACTTATATTGGGAGATGGCCATTTGGAAAAACTTTATACTCCCATATTAGGAAGGTTAAAAGTAGAACACAGTTACAAACAGAAAGATTATGTAGATTGGCTTTATGACGAATTTAGAAATTGGGTAGGAAGTAAACCAAAAACAAGAAAAGTAAATGTATGGGGAAGATTAAGGAAGAATTACAGGTTTTCTACTTATGGTCATAGAATTTTAGGAAAATTCCAAGAAAGATTTTATGAAAGAAAGAAGAAAATCGTCCCGAACGATTTAGAGAAAGATATCACTCCTTTGGGATTAGCGATTTGGTATATGGATGACGGATCAATTAAATCGAGAAAACACAAGGGTTTATTTTTAAACACCCAAGGATTTGAAGAGGATGATGTGAAAAGACTTCAAGATGTATTGAAAATTAAATTCGGAATTAAAAGCACCACAAAGAAAGATAAAAATGGAAAGCAAATTTATTTGGGAGGAAAATCCGGAGAAAAGTTTATTGCACTGATAAAACCACACATAATTTCTTCGATGAAATATAAAATTCCAAGAGTTTTAAGGTTAACAGAATTGCCTAAAGAGTAACGGAGGCGTTTAAAGGTCAGCTAGCTCCGGATGGAAATCGGAGCGGTCGTGTAAAGGCGCAAGCTGGCTTAACTGCAAGGCGTATATGCCGCGCAGTTGCGAAAGCAGAACTTAGTGAACCGACGGATTTTAGTAGAAAATCCGAAGATCATCAGCTAAAAGTTACCTCGGGGATAACAGGCTAGTAGGGCCCGCGAGTCCATATCAACGGCCCTGTTCGGCACCTTAATATATCGGGGTGCCATAGTAGTAATACTATAATCCTTATAGCCTACTTATGTTGTTTCATAAGTTTATTAAAGGATAAAAAATTGGCTTATAACGGTGGACACCATATAATAAAATTCACGGCAGAAATGTTAAAATAAATTATATGGTCAATACCGTGGGAAGTTTAGCTCAATTTCAAAAATCACTAATTATTGGAACAATATTAGGTGATGGATATTTACGTATAGTTCCAGGAAGGAAAAATGCCTTTCTGGAAATAAATCATTCTTTTTCTCAAAAAGAATATGTTGATTGGAAATTTGAGAAATTGAAAAACATTTGTAATTCTGGTCCAATTGCAAGAAAAGGCAATGGCAATAGAATTGCATATCGGTTTTATACAAAACAATATCCAGAACTTACCGAAATTTATAATAGTTTTTATAAAAACGGGAATAAAATTGTTCCAGATAATTTAAAACTTGATGCAGTGGCATTAAGCGTGTGGTTTATGGACGATGGAAGTAAATGCGGAAAATCTAATTTTTATCTTAACACTCAACAATTTAGTAAAAACTATCAAATAAAATTATTAAATTGCTTGGGAAAACTAGATCTAAAAGCGAATTTAAATAAAGATAAAAATTATTACCGCATAAGATTTCTCAGCTCGTCCAGTAATAAATTAAAGGAATTATTAAAAGAAAATTTAATTCCTTCAATGTATTATAAAATTGGGTTATAACCCCGTAGAGACTTGTTCTAAAAAAGAACAGATAGAAATTTAAAAAATTTCTATAACACGCCAACTCCATTAGAAGCTCGGTAGGCGAAGAGAATTTTATTCTCTTCTTCACCTCAGCTAAAGCTTCGGTGGAAGAAGATATAGTCCGATCCTCCAAGTAATTGGAGAAAAATACCGACAGCGATGTCGGCTCAACACATCCTGGGGGTGAAGTAGCTCCCAAGGGTCTGGCTGTTCGCCAGTTAAAGTGTTACGTGAGCTGGGTTCAAATCGTCGTCTAGGCGACACTATTCAGTAATGATTAGTGAAAAAACTGACTAATATCGGTGAAGTCCTTGCATTACAAACTGTCGTATGCTAGGATAATACCGAGGGAAGTCGTAAACCTTTATACCTATGAATAATCTTTCCAATGTTCAGAAATCATACATAGCAGGATTTTTGGACGGAGATGGCAGCATTTACGTAAAGCTTACAAGAAACGATACTTATCGATTTGGATATCAAGTAGCGCCATATATAGTGTTTTATCAAAGAAAAGATTATAAAGATTATTTTGAGACCCTAAGAAAAATGTTGGGGATAGGTTATATAAGAATAAGAAAAGATGGAATTGTAGAATATATTATTGGAGATCTTGATTCATTGAAAAAATTCATAAATCAAATTTCTCCATATAGTAGGTTGAAAAAAAGACAATTCAGATTAATGTCAGAAATTTTAGAGAAGAAAAGAACGGTAAAAACAGCGAAAGATTTTATTCGATTAAGCAAACTGATAGATCAATTTAAGAATTTAAATTATTCTAAAAAAAGATCTCAAACTTCTTATTCTGTTGAAAAATTATTAAAAAATAAGGGTTTATTGACCCCGTAGAGACTTTCTGCCGCAGAGGCAGAGGATGGAAGTTTTAAGCTTTCATAATACGTCAGTCACCTGTTAAATAGTGCCAATGGCAATTTAACAGGTTGGTGATATAGTCCATACACTTAGTAATAGGTGACCATTATGCGTAAGACAGGTTGGTCCCTATCTACCGCAGGCGTTGAGTCTTGAGGGGAGTTCTCCCTAGTACGAGAGGACCGGGAGGAACTGACCTCTGGTGTACCAGCTGTTCCGCCAGGAGCATTGCTGGGTAGCTAACGTCGGGACCTGATAAACGCTGAAAGCATCTAAGCGTGAAGCAGACCCCAAGATTAGGACTCTTAGATTTCCCGGAGATTACGGGATTGATAGACTACAGGTGTAAGTCCGGCAACGGATTGAGCCGAGTAGCACTAATAAATCATTTTTCTTGGCTAGCAATTGATGTCCGTAAGCAAAAGGCGCTGAGGTGGCGGTTATACTGGAGTTGTCCCACCTGTTCCCATTTCGAACACAGAAGTGAAATACTCCAAGGCCGATGATAGTGTCTCAGGTTGAGGCGCGAAAGTAGGTAACTGCCACCCCAGCGCCTTTTTGCAAAACAAAAATCCCCCGTTAAAAACAGGGGATTTTTGTTTTAGTAGGCGAAGAGAACGTAGTCCTCTTCTTCACCTTCGCCCCGCCGTTGCGGGGTTCGGTTTTTGATTGTTTATTTACTCAATTTTCTCATCCGCTTCATCATCGTCATCTTCCTCTTCCTCTTCGTCGTCTTTTTCTTCGGTAATTATGTCTTCATCTAATTCCGAGACTTTCTCTTCGTCGTCTTCATAATTCCCAGAGAAGAGAAAAAGGTGAAGTTTTTCTTCTGGCATAATTTTGAACAGAGTGAAAAATTATAAAGAAGAATAAGGTTCTGACGAAGTCAGGTTCTTAATTCTTCGCTATAACTTGTTTTTTAAATTATAACGACCTTTTTTAATGTTATTTTCAGATGCTAATATAAGTATATTTATCCAAAAAGGTCTGTCAAGCCCCCAAGCTTTGTGATAAAATTGATCAATGAATTGAAAATTCATTTGACCGATGAAGCCCGCATTTAATTATAAAATCATCGTTATCCCCGTCTTGGTCGTCGTTTTTTTTGTTGTTTCAAACCTGACGGGATTTTTCAAACCGGTCAAAAATTTTTTTTATTCTTTTTCCCAGCCGATCCAAAGAACTCTTTGGAAAACGGGAAATAGCGTCTCAGATTTTTTCGGAGGGATTTTGGAGATTAAAATTCTGAAAAAAGAATTGGAAGCGGTCTATCTTGAAAATCAGGCGCTGCGCGGCCGGATAGCCGTCTTGGCAGAATTAAAAAAAGAAAACGAAGATTTGAGAACCGCTTTGAATATCGGTTTGGAAAAAGATTTTGAGCTGGAGCTGGCCCAGATTACCGGCAAAGACGTATCTCAGGATTCCATTTTGGTTGACAAGGGCTCCAAAGACGGAATTTTGAAGGGCTTTCCGGTTATAACTTCCCAGAAAATTCTTCTGGGAAGAATCGGCGAAGTTTATGAAAACTTTTCCGAAGTCATTTTAATATCGAATAAAGACAGCTCTTTTAGCGTTAAAATCCAGGACAAAGATGCTTCGGGCATCGTCAAGGGAGAAGGCAGTTTAATGCTTTTTCTTGATCTTATCCCTAAAAATAAGGAGATTTCCGAAGGAGAATTTGTGATTACTACGGCCCTGGGGGGAATCTTCCCGAAAGGGATTTTGGTGGGAGAGATTACGGAAGTGAAAAAAACAGACATCCAGCCCTTTCAAACGGCGGGAATAAAGCCGAGCTTTAAAATCGATGGATTAGACGGCGTATTCATCATTACGCATTTTTAAATACTCAATGAATCTCCGATTTATTTCGATCTTCAATAAATTTTCAATTTATTTCGATGTTCGCTGAATCTTTGATTCATCTCACCTCTCGTAAATCTAAAGATTTACTTCAATGTTAAAAAAATTTTTACTTTTGGTTTTGGGTTTGTATTTTCTGACTCTTTTGCAAACCAGTTTTTCAGTTTTTTTTGACGTTCACGGCATAGTTCCCAATCTTGTTTTTGTCGCCGTAATATTCTTGAGTCTTTTTACGTCTCCCGGGCTTTGGTGGGGGGAAATTTCCGCATTTATAGGCGGATTTTATCTGGATGTTTTTTCTTTCAGTATTACGGGATTTTTCGGATTATATACTTTAATCTTGGTAAGTTCGGCGCTTTTCATCAGATTTATTTTTAAAAGACATATTAAAATACCCGAGCCGCGGCGAAGGGTGGAAAAGAGGATTTATCCTCTTTGACTCTCGGTCATTAAAATCTGATGGTGGTTTAATAAAGCATCAAATATTATGTTTAAGAAATTTCTAACGGGGTCAAAAAACTTTGACGATATCGAACTCAAAGGTGAAATGAATTCAGAATTCATTGAACCTCACGAGATTCTCCTGGATTCTCTCGCAAAAAAAAGAGAACAGGAATTGGGCATTTCGGAAAAGAAATTGGAGGTGCTTCTTTTGAGAAAAATTCTCCATGGTTTTTACATTGTTTCAATTCTTCTGATTTTGATTCTTTTGGCCAAAACCTTTCAACTCCAGATTGTCGAAGGCAAAAATTTCTCCATTCTGGCGGAAGGAAACAAATTTATAATCTCCCAAATCCAGGCGGAAAGGGGGGTGATTTATGATAAAAATCTCAACCAGCTTGTTTTTAACCAGCTCAGTTTCGATTTGATTTGCCAGAAAGACAATCTTCCCCAGGATAAAACTGAAAGAGAAAGGGTTATTGGCGAAGTTGCCGAAATTATCGAGGAAGGCGATGAAGATAAATCTTCATCTTCACCCTTCGTTCGGCTTCGCCTCGCTCGGGTAATAGAAGAATCAACCTCGACCCAGATTCTGATTTTCGAAAATCTCGACCACCAAAACTTGATTCTGCTCCAGACGAAAATAAAAGAACTCCCGGGGTTTTCCGTCAAAGACAACGTTATCAGGGAATACAAAGACGGCGCGACGTTTTCCCATCTCATCGGTTATACCAATAAAATAAAATCCGAAGAAATGGAGAAAGCCCCCGATTTTTATTCTGTTTTTGATTATGTCGGCAGGACCGGCATTGAAAACTTCTACGAAGAAGCCTTGAGAAAGAATCCCGGGAAATTGAGGATTGAGAGGGACGCCCAGGGCAATATAATCTCGCAGGAAACCGTTTCGCTCCCCGAATCGGGGAAAAGCCTGGTTCTTTGGCTGGATTCCGATCTACAAAAGAAAATAAAAGAAGAATTGGAAAAAGAACTTCAAATTGTGGGAGCCAAAAGAGCCGTTGGAATAGCCCTGGATCCCAAAACCGGAGGAGTTTTGTCTTTGGTTTCTTTGCCCGATTTCGACAATAATTTGTTTCAAAAGGGAGCGGATCCCGAAGCTCTTTCTGAGCTTTTGAAAGATACTTCCGGCCTTAATCCTCTTTTCAACCGGGCAATTTCCGGAGGATACTTGACGGGTTCCACCATCAAACCCTTGATCGCCTCCGCCGCTTTGGAAGAAAACATAATTAGCCCAGAGAAAAAACTTGATTGCGAAGGTAAAATTGTGATTCCCAATATCTGGGACCCGGCTTCGCCCACCATCAAAAAAGACTGGACGACTCACGGCTGGACGGACCTGAGGAAAGCCCTTGCCGAATCCTGCAACGTTTATTTCTATACGGTGGGAGGAGGATTTGAGAATCAGAAAGGTTTGGGCCCGACAAAAATTAAAGAATATCTGGAGCTTTTCGGCTGGAACCAAAAAACGGGAATCGACTTGCCGGGAGAGGAGGAGGGATTTATACCGGATAAAGAATGGAAGAAAAAGGTTTGGGGAAATGATTGGTGGGACGGAGACACTTATAATCTTTCCATCGGACAGGGATTTCTCCAGATTACGCCAATGGAAGTAATCAACAGTTTCGCCGCCATAGCCAACGGAGGAACATTGTATAAGCCCAAGGTTGTTAAAGACATTATCGACGGCGACAAAAAAATAGTTGAAGAATTCAAACCCGAAATTATCAGTCAAAACTTCATTGATCCTAACAATCTCCAAATTGTCAGAGAGGGAATGAGGCAGGCCGTGACGGGGCAAAGTTCTCCTCAGGCCTCAGCCGTAATCTTGAATTCCTTGCCGGTTTCCGTAGCCGCCAAGACAGGAACCGCCGAATTGGGCGGAAGTTCTTATAACAACTGGATAACGGTTTTCGCCCCTTACGACGATCCCCAGATTGTTTTGACTTTAATGATTGAGAACGTAAAGGGGGTGCAGGCCGCCGTATTGCCCGTAGCCAGATCGGTTTTAGAGTGGTATTTCGGCTCGGGAACGACAACTTTACCGGCCTCAGAAAATGAAGTAAGATAGAACATATGGCCACTATTGACGATCTGAGACAAACTCGGATTAAAAAACTGGAAGCGATCAGGAAGGCCCTCTTTAATCCTTACCCCGAAAAAACCAAAAGAACTCACAAAATCGCTGAGGCGTTGAAAGATTTCAACGCCATGAATCGTTCAAAAAAGGAGGTGATTTTGGCAGGGAGAATCAAATCCGTGAGAGGACACGGCGGCTCCACCTTTTTGGACGTTGAAGACGGTTCGGGGCAGATTCAGGCCTTTTTGAGAAAAGACAGAGTGGGCGAGAGGAGCTATCAGTTTTTTCTTAATAATTTTGACGTCGGAGATTTTATTGAAGCGAGAGGGATTTTATTTAAAACCAAAAAAGGGGAAAAAACCATAGAAGTGTCCGATTTCAAAATGTTGGCAAAATCATTGCTGCCTTTGCCCGAGAAGTGGCATGGACTTCAGGACGTCGAAGAAAGATTCAGAAAAAGATATTTGGATTTGCTCTTTAACCCCGCAGTCAAAGAAAAGTTTGAAATTCGTTCGAAAATCATAAAAGAAATCAGAAGTTTTTTGGACGGGGAAGGATTTTTGGAAGTGGAAACGCCTGTTCTGCAGTTAATTTACGGAGGAGCCAAGGCAAAACCCTTTAAGACCCATCTTAATGCCCTGGATATCGATATTTATCTGAGAATTGCCTTGGAGCTTTATTTAAAAAGGCTTCTGGTCGGCGGATTTGAAAAAGTTTACGAAATCGGAAAATGCTTCAGGAACGAAGGAGTGGATAGAAGCCATAATCCCGATTTTACGATGCTGGAATTTTACTGGGCTTACTCTGATTACAAAGAGCTGATGAAGCTGACCGAAAAATTATTCGAGAGCGTGGTAAAAAGGGTGCGGGGCGATCTCAAAATCCAGTACGAAGACAAAAAAATCAGCTTTAAGGCTCCTTTTGAAAGAATCGGATTCAACCTGCTTTTGAAAAAATATACTAAAATAAATCTGAAAGAAATTAATCTTGCGGCTTTGAAAAAAGAAGCTCAAAAGCTTGGGGTAAAAGTTGAAAAAAACATGCAGAAAGCGGAGGTTGCGGATGAAATTTATAAAAAATACTGTCTGCCGAAAATTCTGAAGCCCACTTTCGTAATAAATCATCCTGTGGGCGCTTTTCCTCTTGCCAAAACCAATTCTGAAGACATATCGAAACTGGCAAATTTCCAACTGATAGTCGGCGGTTGGGAACTGGTTAATGCTTTTTCCGAATTGAACGATCCTTTGGAGCAGAGAAAACGATTCGAGGAGCAGGAAAAATTCTTTAAACAGGGATCGGAGGAAGCCCAAAGAATGGATGAGGATTTTCTGGAAGCCCTGGAATACGGCATGCCGCCCGCTGCGGGCTTTGGAATGGGGATAGACAGGTTAGTGACGTTGTTGACCGACTCTCACAGCCTGAGAGAAGTAATATTATTCCCGACAATGAAACCCCGTTAGAAGTCTTGCAAATAAAAATTTTTCATGAAAAATTTTTATTTGATAAACAGAAATACGTTAGTTCAATAAAATTAGTTATGTTTAATAATAATCATCTACAGTAAAAAAACAACTTCTAACGGGGTGAAACCAAAATAATATGTTAGATATAAAATTTATAAGAAACAATCCAAACTTAGTAAAAGAAGGCGCCGGAAAGAAAGGAGCCGTAATTGACATTGATAAGCTTCTGGAAGTCGATAAAAAAAGACGGGAACTGATTCGGGCGTTTGAAGATATGAACGCGCAAAAAAGCGTTGGGACGGTTAGCATCCAAAACGCTAAATCCAAAGAGGAAAAAGACGCCGTCATTCTGAAAATGCGCGAACTGGACAGCAACAGCGACAAATTAAATGAAAATCTGAAAAATATAGAAAAAGAATTCAATGACCTGATGCTTCAGATTCCCAATCTGCCCCAGGACGACGTGCCGGTCGGACGGGACGAAAGAGACAACGTGGTTATGGAGGAAATAGGGGAGAAGCCGAAATTCGACTTCAAGCCGAAAGATTATTTAACTATTGCTGAAAATCTTGATTTGATCGACGTAAAAAGAGCGGCCAAAACTTCCGGAACCAGGTTTGGTTTTATTAAAAGAGAAGCTGTTTTACTTGAATTTGCCCTAATTAACCTTGCCCTTGATAATTTGACTAAAAAGAGATTTATCCCAGTCCTGCCACCAGTGATGCTGAAGTCGGAAATGGCTCGTGGAATGGGATATTTAGAACAAGCTGATGCAAATGAGGCTTATTATCTTCCTCAAGATGATTTATATCTAGCCGGAACAGCCGAGCAACCCTTGGGAACAATGCACGCCAACGAAGTTTTAGATGAAAAAGATTTACCTAGAAGATATGTTGGCTTTTCCACTTGTTTCCGGAGAGAAGCCGGCGCCTATGGTAAAGATACCAAGGGGATTCTTCGAGTTCACCAGTTTGATAAAGTTGAGATGTTTAGTTTTTGTAGGCCGGGAGAGTCTCAAAAAGAACATCAATTCTTTTTAGAAATAGAAAAAGGCTTAATGAATGATTTAAAAATTCCATATCAAATTGTCCAAATTTGTACTGGTGATCTGGGATTTCCAGCTGCTGCTAAATATGATATTGAGGCCTGGTTTCCTAATCAGGGTCGTTATCGGGAAACCCATTCTACTTCAAACTGTACCGATTTTCAGGCAAGAAGGCTGAATATTAGATATCAAAATTCTAAAAGCAAGAAATTAGAATTTGTCCATACTGTTAATGGAACAGTTTTTTCTCAGCGACCTTTACTTGCGATTATCGAAAACTATCAGCAAAAAGACGGTAGCATAATCGTGCCGGAAGCGCTCAAAAAATATTTGTATTTCAAAATCATCAAATAAAGAAAATGCGGGAGAAAAACATTTTAATCAACAGTTTAAGAATTAATTACAAAATCGCAGGAGAAGGTCCTGCTCTTTTGATATTGCACGGTTGGGGAAGTTCTTCCGACTCCTGGATTAAAGTCCAAGAAACTTTGGCGGAAAAAGGATACAAAGTGATAGTTCCCGATTTTCCCGGTTTCGGGAAAAGCATCACTCCCAGAGAACCCTGGGGGATTGATGATTACACCGGATTTATTTTTAATTTTGTCAAAGAAACAAAATTAAAGGATTTTTTTCTTTTGGGACATTCTTTCGGCGGAAGAGTTTCCGTCAGATTTGCTTCTTTGTACCCCGAAAAAATAAAATCTTTGATTCTGTGCGATTCGGCGGGGATTAAACCTAAACCCGGTCGGAAAACAATGATAATTTTCTGGCTGGCCAAGGTCGGAAACGCCATTTTTACGCCCAAACACCTGCAAAGATTTAAAGACAGCGCCAGGAATATTTTTTACATCTTTTTAAGGAACAAAGATTACGTGAAGGCCAACGGGACGATGAAAAAGACGATTAAAAAGGTTTTAGACGAGGATCTTTTTTCCGATTTGGCCAAAATAAAAACGAAAACCTTGATTATCTGGGGAGCGCAGGACCGGATGGTTCCCTTGAAATACGCGAATGTTTTTAAGAAAAACATTGAAAATTCAAAACTGGAAATTATACCCAAGGCCGGCCACAGCCCCCATTTGGAAAATCCCAAAAAATTGTCGGAAATTATTTTGGAATTTATTAAATAATACATTCATATTTTGAAAACACCTCTTATCGGAGAGGGGTCGGGAGAACCATCCGGTTCTTCCGTGTAGGAAAAGATTAAAAACCGAGGGTTGTTAAGGAGCGGTGTTAGCGCGGTCGCCTGTAAGGCGACATCAAAATACGCGCGTGCCGCGACCTTAATAATTGCTACCACTATGTTTTTTTTATTCAGTTTTCTTTGGTTTATTCGGACGACAAAAGCCATTCTGTTTTATCTTTATCTTTGGCAGCTGAAAGAGTATCACGTCGGCCGTTTTTTGGATCATTTCAGAACGGAAAAGGGGAGGAAGCTTCTTTTAAATCCTTTGAATGTCATTAAAATTATTCTGCTTTTGTCTTTTCCCGCTTATCCCTTATTGCTCCTGTTTTCCGTTTTTGTTTTGTATATATTGGAATTTCTCAAAACAATATTCGATTTTCTCAGAAAACAATTGAAAAGGCCGGTTTTCACCCTCAAGGCCGCCTTTTTGATTTCCGCCGCTTTAGTTTTTGAAAGCGCCTTCCTTTTTGTTCTCCTCCAAAACATAAAAGACATAGAAAACATCGTCTGGTTTATCTTCTGGCTTTTGATTTTCGACATTTTAACCCCGATGATTTCTTCCCTTATCGTTCTTATTTTCCAGCCCTTGGCGGTTCTGCAGAGGAACCGGATTATAAAAAAAGCCAAAATAAAGCGGGGGCAATTCAAAAATCTTCTGGTAGTCGGCATTACCGGAAGCTACGGCAAAACCTCGACCAAAGAATTCCTGGCCGCGATTTTATCCGAAAAATTTAAAATCTTGAAAACCAAAGAACATCAAAATTCGGAAGTCGGAGTATCTCTCTGTATTTTGAATGATTTGAGGCCCGAGTACGAGATATTCATCTGCGAAATGGGAGCTTATAGCAGGGGAGGAATAAAATTGCTTTGCGGCATCGCCAAGCCCAAAATCGGCATCATCACCGGCATTAACGAACAGCACATGGCAACTTTCGGCTCTCAGAAAAATATTATAAAAACAAAATACGAACTGATTGAAAGTTTGCCGGAAGATGGAATGGCTTTTTTTAACGCCAAAAATAAATATTGTTTAGAATTGTATAACAAGACCCTTCGACTTCGCTCAGGGCAAGCCCAATTCAAAAAATTTCTCTACGGTGAAAATGCGGAATTTCCCGGCGGAGAAAATATCTTCGGAGCCATGGCCGTGGCAAAAGAATTGGGGATGGGAGAAGAAGAGATTTCCCGGGCGGCATCTAAAATTGAGAATAAAATTGGCGGAATCCGGGTAAAAAAAGGAATCAACGGCATAAACGTCATCGATGCGACTTATTCCGCAAATCCGGACGGCGTAATAGCCAATTTGGAATACATGAAAAATAATTTTTCCGGCAGAAAAATAATTGTTATGCCTTGTTTGATTGAATTGGGCAAGGCGTCAAAAGAGGTTCACAGGAGAATTGGAAATAAAATCGGTGAGGTTTGCGATTTGGCGATCATCACGACCAAAGACAGTTTTAAAGAGATCAAAGAAGGAGCGGGCGAAAAAGCCGTATTTATGGAAAATCCGAAGGAAATTTTAGAAAAAATAAAATCCTTTTATAGAGAAGGCAAAGAGGATAAATCCTCTTCTTCTCCCTTCGCTGTCGCTCGGGAAGGCGACGCGGTGCTTTTGGAAAGCAGGGTGCCGGGTTATTTAATCAAAGAATTAATAGGGCGATGAGGACCTTATCCTCATCTTCATCTTCGTCCCGCAAGGCGGGACTCGATATATGAGTTTCTTTAAGCCGATTTCGATATCTTTATCGCCGAACACGGAAAAAGACGACGTTAAACTTGCTTTTAAATTACTTTTCCGGCCCTGGCATTGGAAGATAGGCGAAGAGGATAAATCCTCTTCTTTACCCTTCGCCGTGGCTCGGGTGGAAGAAGAGTTTAAGAAATATTTGGGAGTAAAACACGCCATTACTTTTAACAGCGGACGTTCCGCTTTATTGGCCATTTTAAGTGCGCTGAAAGAGAATGACTTGTCTTCCGAACCTTTGGCGGAGCAGGATGAGATTTTACTGCAGGCCTTCACCTGCAATGCGGCGGCAAATCCCGTAATCTGGGCGGGGTTGAAACCGGTTTATGTGGATTGCAACGAGAAGACTTTTAATATTGATGCGGAGGATTTGAAAAAAAAGATTATGTCGCGGAGCAGGACGGTGATGGTTCAGCATACTTTCGGGATGCCCTCGGATATGGATGAAATTTTGGAAATTTGCCGGAAGCAAGATCTGATTCTTATAGAGGACTGCGCCCACTCCTTGGGTGCCGAATATAAAGGAAAAAAACTCGGGACTTTCGGGCGAGCTTCATTCTTCAGTTTTTCCCGGGACAAGGTGATTTCCTCTGTTTATGGCGGCATGGCGGTGACGGACGACGATAATTTAGCCGGCAAAATAAAAAAATACCAGTTAGAAATCGGCTATCCGTCTAATTTCTGGATTTTTCAGCAATTGTTGCATCCTATCCTGATGAACTGGCTGATTCTGCCGACTTACAGATTATTGGGGAAATATCTTTTAATTTTGTTTCAGTGGTTTCAAATCCTGTCAAAGGCCGTTCATTGGAAAGAAAAAAGAGGAATGAAACCTTGTTATTTTCCGAAACGGCTTCCCGGTGCTTTGGCTGAATTGGCCCTAAATCAATTTAAAAAATTGGAAAGATTTAATAATCATCGTCGGGAAATAGCTGATTTTTACCGCAAAGAACTGAAAAATAAAAATTTCGAGTTGCCTGCGGATTCGGAGCAAATTTATCTCAGATTTACGGTAAAGCATCAAAAAGCCAAAGAAATCATAAAAAGGGCCTGGCGGAATAATTTATTAATAGGGGATTGGTATGATAAGGTTATCGCCCCCCACGACACCCAACTGGATAAGCTAAAATATCTTCCCGGGACCTGCCCCAGGGCGGAGAAATTAGCCAAAGAAACTTTAAATCTGCCGACCCATATAAACATTTCAAAAGAAAATGCCGGGGAAATCGTAGATTTCATCAACAATTTTTAATTTATGCAAAATTATTATTTCGGCTTTTTATGGATAATTTTGAGCTATCTGATAGGTTCTCTTCCTTTTGGGTTCTTGATTTCCAAATACTCCAAGGGCATAGATATCCGTTCGGTCGGCAGAAAACAAATCGGTGCAACCAACGTTTTTCATTATGTCGGGAGATGGGAAGGAGTTTTAACGGGAATTTTGGACGTGGCAAAGGGATGGGCCGTTGTTTTTTTCGCTCAGCAATTCGGCTTTTCTCTTTGGATTCAGATTTTTGCAGGATTGGCCGCGGTAGCCGGGCATAATTGGCCGATCTTTCTTAAATTTTTCGGCGGAAGGGGAGTAGCTACTCTTTTGGGAGCGGCATTTGCCCTGAATACGGCCGTTTTTCCTTATGCCGCGGTTGTGCTGTTTCTGATTATGTTTTTGTGGGACGGCGCCCCGGCAACGCTTATTTTTCTGCTGATTTATTTTTTCTTGAATTATCGTGCCGGGCAACCGGAGCATTATGTTTTTGCTATTCTGGCTTTCCCCATGATTCTTCTTAAAAGATTAACCGGCGGAGGCGCCATTCTCAGCCGTCTTTTGTTCGACAGGGAAGGAGGACCGAGGCAGTTTCCTCGTTGGAAAAAAGTTCAAAAAAATGGAAATTAAAGAAATACAAAAAAAAGATATTTGGGAGAATTTTCTTTCAGGGTGTCAGGAAAAAACCTTTTTGAGCTCTTGGAATTGGGGAGAGTTCCAGATCGGGATGGGAAACAAAATCTGGAGATTGGGAATATATGAAATGTCAGAACTGGTGGCGGTGGCCCTAGCGACAAAAATTACTGCCAAAAGGGGGACTTTTTTGTTGATACAGCACGGGCCAAATATCAAAGAACAAAAAACAAATAACAGAGAGCAAATTTTAAAAATATTATTGGAAGAATTAAAAAAGATCGCAAAAGAAGAAAGGGCGAGTTTTATCAGAATGAACCCTCTATGGGAACGCAGCCAGGGAAATAAAAACATCCTGCGGGATTCGGGGTTCAGAGAAGCTCCAATGCATGCCAATGCCTACGAAGCAACCTGGAAGCTGGATATCACGCTTTCCGAAGAAGAACTCTTGGAAAAAATGAGGAAAACGACCCGTTATTTAATCCGCCAGGCGATGAAAAACCGGGACATCACGGTTGAAAAGAGCGGGGAACCGGACGGTATTGAAGCGTATCAAAAACTCAACAGGGAAGTGGCCGAAAGGCAAAGATTTGTGCCCTTTTCTTCAGAATATATAAAGAATGAGTTTGAAGTTTTTGCCAAGGACGGAGAAATTTTGTTGTTTTCAGGAAAATACAAAAATGAGGTAGCTTCCGCAGCCATGGTTGTTTTTTGGCAAGGCCTGGGCTTTTACCATCAGGCGGCTTCAAGTTCGAAATACGCAAAACTTTCCATTCCTTATCTGCTTTTATGGGAAGCGATAAAAGAAGCAAAAAACAGAAAATGCGATTTATTTGATTTTTGGGGATATGTGAATCCCGAAAAAGAACCGAAGCATCCCTGGTCAGGCCCCACGTTTTTTAAGATGGGTTTTGGCGGCAATGCTTTTGAATACGTAAAAACTCAGGATTTCCCTCTTTCAAAAAAATATCTGCTGACTTACTTTTTTGAAAAATTGAGAAAAATAAAACGCGGCCTTTGATATATTTGACGATGGGAACTTATCATTTCAGAAAACCGCATCGATACAAAAGAAAAAAATCGATTTTGAAGAACCGATTTTTTTGGCTGGGTATTTTAATTTTTGTTTTTCTGTCTTCCGTTTTTTATTTTCTGTTTTTTTCCCAAACTTTTCAGGTTGAAAAGATTATTGTCCTTCGACAAACTCAGGACAACCCTGAGCTCGTCGAATGGGTTGCGGTCGGCGAAAAAAAAGTTTCAATAGACGAGCTGAAATCATTGATAGAAAAAAATTTGGGAAACAAAATATTATCTTTTGACACAAAGAGCATTTTCCTGGTGAATTTAAACGGATTGAGAAAAAACATTTTGAATGATTTTCCCCAGATAGCCGGGGTTGAAATTAAAAGAAAATTTCCCGATACGCTGGATTTTATCGTGACGGAAAGGGCGGGGATCGCTCATTTATGTCAGGGAGAAAAATGTTTTTTTTCGGACAAAGAAGGAATAATTTTCGAGGAAATCCCAAGCACAACAGAGGGACTCATTAAAATAGTGGATGAGCAAAACAGAGAACCGTTCAAATCGGGAGAGAAAGCGATTGAAAAAGAAGATTTATCCAAAATCTTAGCGGTCAGTTCAAAATTGTCGGATTTTAAAATTCCCGTTAAGGAATTTCTGATAGTTTCCGGTGAAAAAATGGAGGTTTTGACTTCGGAAGATTGGAAGATCTATCTGAGTCTCCGGGCGGACATCGACTGGCAGATGACAAAACTGAGGGCCGTTTTGGAAGAAAAAATCCCTCCCGAAAGCAGGAAGGATTTGGAATATATTGAATTGAGATTCGGAAATCTGGCTCCTTTTAAGTATAAAGATTAATCGATGGACGAAGCTTCAGCTGAGTCGGGAGAAGAGATATTTATCTCTTCGATCTTGTAAATAAAGATAGAATAACCGATTTTTGCCACGGGAGAATATTCGTTCAGCCAAAGATAATATCCTTCGGGCGCCTGGAGCCCGGGGATTTTTTTACCCCGGCCGCCTTGTAAAAAACTGGCGGAAACCGCCAAATAACTGCCTTTCGGCAGTTCTTTAGGATTTCGGGAGCCCCACCAGGGAGAGAATTTCGTTCCCAAATAATATTGAGGATCGCCCCCGCCGAAGTAATCGAGATAAATCGTATCGATTCCGTTTTTTTCAACCCAGTTTTTCAATCCTTTTAAATCCTGGCCCCAATCGAGATTGGAATCAACGACGTATTTATAGCCCGACTCGGGACCGCCGACCGATTCATTAAAATAAGCCAAAAAATGAGGAAAAACCGAAATTACCGAAACCGCCTGCCATGAAATCAAAAAAGCCAGCAGAAAACATTTTAACTTAAGAAAAGGTTCTTTTAATAAGTTAGAGACTGCTCCGCTCACCAATAAAATCGTAAAAGGAAAAACCGGCAATAAATGTCTGATTCCAATGTTAAGATTGCCCTGTATGCTGACTGCCCAATAGATTCCGACGAAAACCAGCATTGAAAATTCGGGGAAATGCAGTCTCAGCCAGACGCATATTCTATTTTTAATTGCTCCGCCTCCGCCAAGGCTTCGGCGGACAAGGCAAGCCGCATATAAAAGAGCGATTAAGGTTAAAATATGAAAAGCCAGGGGCTCTTTTATCAGATAAACTATCGGGAAATAACTTCTCCAGCCGATATTTGACACTTCGCCGAGAAAATAAGTGGTATTGCCTCCGGCAACCCTCTGAAAAACCATGGAAACTCCGGTCAGATAGAGCGCATAGGGCCGGAGAATCGGCTTATCCGAGGCGAAAATTATCGGTTTTTTGATAAATTCGGGGGTATCTTTCAGATAAAATTCGGTATCCGAAACTTGCCGATCCTTGGGATAATTCCAGGTGTGAAATTGATAGACCGGCCAGATCAGCAAAAATCCAATCAGAAAAACCAAAAATCCGGTTCTTATTGTTTGTAAAAACGTTCCTGATTTTTTCAGCCACCAAACCAATCCTATAATTCCGAAAAAGGGGACTAAAAGAACTGCCGAAAATTTTAACAATTGGGCGATTCCAAAAACAATCCCCGCAATAATTATGTTTTTTTTCACGGGCGATTTCAGCGACTTCAAGAAATAATACGTGGCGACGGTCACTCCCGCCGCCGCTCCCACATCCGTAGTAACCAGCCTTCCGTGGGCCAGAAGAGTCGGCGAAAAAGAAAATAAAAACAAAGCCAATAATCCTGCCTTGTTTCCGAATAATTCTTTCGCCCATTTGAAAATAAAAAACCCCAGCAGAATTAAAATCAGAATCATGGGCATTCTTCCCCAAAGAATCATTTTATCTGCCGGATTGCCGGTGTTGTAAAGAAAATAGCGGCCGAAATTCCACTGGCCGTTAATATCGCTTTTCCAGGCGGGTATTTCCGAAGGAAATTTTATGTTTTTGATGAAAAGCAGGGGCAGGGCTCCCAGGTCTTTGATTAAGGGCGGATGTTCGGGATTCAATCTCATGTCTTTCTGGGTCAGATAGCCGTATCCCGCGGGCAGATGAGCGACTTCATCCATCGTCAAGGAGTCGTTTTTTACGCTTAAAAAAGCAATTAAAAAAACGAAAATTAAGAGAAAAACGGCGATGATATTTGCAGTTCGATTGGACATATTTTTACCGGTTGATTAATTTTATCACATACCAAGCTTCTTATGAAGCGCAGGTGAAGAAGAGAACAAATTTCTCTTCGCCTATTTTCGGGGGCTTGACACTTCTCTTTGGTTTGTTAGATTAAAATAACGATATGAAATCCGGTAACATCCTAACCATTATTGTCTTACTAAATGTCGTCTTGAGACGGCGCTTGGTTGGGTTTACCGGATAAATAAGTTAAAAAATAAATAAAATACCGCAATAAATAATAAATCTGGCCAAGCGCAGGGCCAGGTTTTTGTTTACATACAGCCGAATTCCAGGCTCAAAAGCCCGACCCAAGGGTTTTTGAGCAAAGGACGCAGGATCCGTTTACAACGGGCCCGTGCGTCCTCGGAGACAGGAGAAGATTCCTTACAAAGGAAACTCTCCTGCCTCTTTTATTACCGAGTTCCGTAAAGCGGAACGAAGGTCGAAAGGAGAATTTTATTCTCCTTGAGTGGTAATCACTCGAAGGTCTTGACTGCTAATCTTGGTTTTGCTATTATGAAGAGGTTAAAACTTGATGCTCAAAGAGATAAATCTCTTTTCGACTTTCGCTTTTGCGAGGCAAAAGCTTAGTGTATGAAAATAACCCCGCGCCAGGGAAAATTATTGGACGTAATAGTCAAAGAATACATCGATTCCGCAACACCTATCAGTTCTCAATTGCTTGAAGAAAAATATAATTTTGATATTTCCCCGGCAACCATCAGAATTGAAATGCAGAGATTGACGGATAAGGGTTTTCTTTCGCAGCCCCACACGTCAGCCGGTAGGGTTCCGACAGATAAAGGATACAGGTTTTTTGTTGATAATTTAAAAGAAAGTAAATTCGACAGGGGATTCAGCCCAATAGAAAAAGAGATGGAAGATTCTTTCAAATTTTTCCGGGATTTAACCAAGAAAATCGCCGAACTCACTTCGAATTTAGCTTTTAGTTATTTTCCCGAAGAAGATATTTTTTTCAAAGAAGGATGGGAAAATATCTTCAAAGAGCCGGAATTTGAAAATACAGATTTAGCTTCAAAATTCGCGGAAATGGTAGAAAACATGGAAAAAGAGATTGAAGAGTTTGAAAATTTCGATTTCCCACAGATTTTTATCGGCAAGGAAAATCTGCTTCCCGGAGCCCAGGAATTCAGCACAATCATTTCCAGAATCCATTTGCCGAGAAAAAAAGAAGGAGTTGTGGCTATTTTAGGTCCGAAGAGAATGGATTATAATAAGAACGTTAAAATTATCAAATCATTAAATAAGCCATGGCAGAAGAAAAAAACACAAAAAACGAAATAAAAGAATTAAAACCAGAGGGATTAAAAAAACAATTGGAGGAATGCCAGAAATTAAAAGACGAATACCTGCAGGGCTGGCAGAGAGCAAGGGCGGATTTTTTGAATTATAAGAAGGAAGAAATGGAAAGAATCGGAGAACTTTTGAAATACGCCAATGAGGAATTCGTTCTGAGAATCCTGCCCGTTCTGGATAATTTTGAAATAGTTGAAAACAAATTGCCCGAAAATTTAAAAGGCGAAGAAGGCAAACCTTCTTCTTCTTCCTTCGCTGAGGCTCAGGGAAATGACGAAAACCCCGAAGGAGAACCTTCGGTTCCCTACGAGGCAAGCATAAAAGGTTTTTTACATATTAAAAGACAGTTAGAAAATTTCCTGAAAAATCAAAGCGTTGAAGAGATTAAATCAATAGGGGAAAAGTTTGATCCAAATTTACATGAAACAGTGGGAGAAGTTGAAATAAAAGATAAAGAATCAGGAATTATAATTGAAGAAATTCAAAAAGGTTATAAAATAAACGGCAGGCTCTTGCGGCCCGCCAAAGTAAAGGTCACTAAATAATAAAATCCGAAGCACGAAATCCGAAATCCGAAACAAATTCCGATAACCAAAATCCAAAATTCGAAACACGGGTTTGGGATTCGGAAAATTAGAATTTAGATATTGTTTCGAATTTCGATATTCGAATTTCGAATTTAATAAATATTATGTCAAAAGCACTGGGTATCGATTTAGGTACGTCAATATCAAAAATGGCTTCCATTATAAACGGTGAGCCAAAATGCATAGAAACCCGCGAGGGCTCGGTTTTGATGCCTTCGGTGGTCGCCATTTCAAAAACCGGCGAAAGAATCGTCGGCATTTTGGCCGAGAGGCAGGCGATTACCAATCCCAAAAATACGATTCATTCGGTCAAAAGATTTATCGGAAGAAGATATTCCGACCCCGAAGTCCAGAAAGAATTGAAACTTTTGTCCTATGAAACTCGGGAAAGGCAAGACGGGGAAGTCGAGGTGAAAATGGGGGACAAATGGTATACGCCGATTGAAATTTCGGCTCAGATACTGCAGAAATTAAAGCTGGATGCTGAAGAAAAATTGGGAGAAAAAATTACCGACGCGGTTATTACCTGTCCCGCCAACTTTGACGACTCCCAGAGGAAAGCGACAAAAGCAGCCGGAGAAATCGCCGGTTTCAACGTTTTAAGAATAATCAACGAGCCGACCTCGGCTGCTTTGGCTTACGGATTAACGAAAAAATCAAATCAGCAAATTGTCGTTTATGACTTTGGAGGCGGAACTTTCGACGTTTCAATTTTAAACACCGCTCCAGAGACGGTCGAAGTCATGGCCACGGGCGGAGAGGCGCATCTGGGCGGAAGGGATTTTGACCAAAGAATAATCAATTGGGTTATCGAACAGTTTAAAAAAGACAACGGAATTGATTTATCAAAGGATCCTTTGGCTTTGCAGAGATTAAAAGAGACGGCTGAAAAAGCAAAGATAGAATTATCTTCAGCTCTGGATACGGAGATTAATCTTCCGTTTATAACTTCCGACGCTTCGGGACCCAAACATCTTCTTTACAAATTATCCAGAGCCCAGTTTGAAAATTTAAGCCGGGATTTGATTGAGAGATCCATAAGCAGAGTAGAAAAAACTTTGGAGGAAATTAAAATGAAGAAATCCGATATCGAGGAAATTGTTTTGGTCGGAGGGATAACTTTAATTCCGGCCGTAAGAGAAAAGGTCAAAGAATTTTTCGGCAAAGAGCCCAATAAATCCATCAACCCCGAAGAAGTTGTGGCTATTGGAGCCGCAATACAGGCGGAAATTCTGAGAGCAAAAACGGAAGGAAGAGCTCCCGAAGGAGACATTAAAAGCGTCTTGCTGTTGGATGTGTTGTCCTTGTCTCTTGGGATAGAAACTTTGGGAGGAGTAGATACCATAATGATAAATAAAAATACCACCATCCCGACGGCTAAAACCCAAATATTCTCAACCGCAGGCGACAACCAGCCTTCGGTTGAAATAAATGTTTTGCAGGGGGAAAGATCGATGGCGGCCGACAACAGGTCCGTCGGAAAATTCATTTTGGACGGGATTCCACCCGCTCCCAGAGGCATCCCCCAGATCGAGGTTATTTTCGACGCTGATGCCAACGGAATCCTGACCGTTACCGCAAAAGATAAAGCGATGGGAAAAAGCCAATCGATAAGAATTGAGGGTTCCATCGGCCTTTCAAAGGAGGAAGTTGAGAAGATGAAAAAAGAAGCCGAACTGCACGCCCAAGAGGATAAGGAAAAGCGGGAACTGATTGAGGCAAGAAATTCAGCCGATAACCTGATTTACGCTTCGGAAAAAGCCTTGAAAGACGCCAGAGATAAAATTTCTTCCGAGGCGAAAAAAGAAATAGAAGAAAAAATAGAAGCTTTGAAAAAAGTAAAGGATAGTGATAATATGGATGATATAAAAAATAAAAATTCGGAATTGTCTCAGGCTATCCAAAAAATCGGAGCGGAATTGTATAAAGCTGCAGGTTCTCAGCAAAACGGTCAACAGAAACCACCCGAGGGAGGACAAAAACCCGAAGAAGGAGAATACCGACCGAAAAATTCCTAATTAACCTAATTGACCTAATTTCTAAAATTGGTCATTGGGATTTGATTAGAATAATTAGAAATTAGATATTAAAAATTTTACGTATGAAGGATTATTATCAAATTTTAGGCGTTTCTCAAAACTCTTCCGAAGAAGAAATCAGGAAAGCGTTTCATAAACTGGCTCATAAATATCATCCCGATAAAGGCGGCGACGAGAAGAAATTCAAGGAAATAAACGAGGCCTATCAGATTCTTTCAAATAAAGAGAAAAGGGCGCAGTATGACAGATTCGGTAGTGTTCCGGAGGGAATGCCGGGAGGCGAAACGGGATTCGATTTTAACTGGGCTTGGGGAAGCCCTTCCCAGGAACGGGGTTCCGATTTTGAATTTGATTTTGGAGACTTGAGCGAGATGATGGAAGATTTTTTCGGGTTCGGATCTCCCAGGAAAAAACAGGGTGATTTGAAGAAAGGAAAAAACATTGAAATAGAATTGGAGATTTCTTTGGAAGACGTTATTAAGGGGGGAGAAAAAGAAATCAACCTGGGGAGATTTACTTCCTGTTCCCGCTGCCAGGGGAAAGGAGCCGAACCCGGAACGCAGGTCAAAGAATGCTTTTCTTGCCGGGGCCAGGGCGAGGTCCAGCAGATTAAAAGAACGCCTTTCGGTTCTTTCACCAGAGCAACCCTGTGCCCCGAATGCGGAGGAGAAGGATTCAAGCCGGAAAAACCCTGCAATGTTTGCAAGGGCGAAGGAAGAATATGGGCGGAGGAAAAAATAAAGGTTTTCATTCCTTCGGGCGTGGATACCAACCAGGTGATAAAAATTGAAGGAAAAGGAGAGGCCGGCAAAAAAGGAGGAAAAACGGGAGATTTGTATATAAGAATTTTTGTAAAACCCCATTCGGTTTTTGAAAGAAAAGGGGATGATCTGCACGTTTCCTTTCCGGTTTCTTTTTCCCAGGCGGCATTGGGAGACGAAGGGATAGAAGTGCCCACGCTGGGAGGAACAAAAATTTTGTTGAAAATTCCCGAAGGCACGGAGTCGGGGAAGATATTAAGAATATCCAATAAAGGAATTCCTCATTTTTCAGGTTATGGCAGAGGAAATATGTATGTCGAATTGATCGTAAAGACGCCCAAGAAGTTGACAAAAAAACAAAAAGAGCTATTAGAAAGATTGAAGGAAGAAGGAATATAAAATATATTGGGTGTATTTTCTGTACAGTAATAGTAAAAGAAATGTTTATGTTGGATGTGCATCAGATTTAAAAAGAAGATTAAAAGAACACAATGACGGGTTGGTAGAAAGTACTAAAAATCGAAAACCATTCACGCTGATTTATAAAGAAAAATATGACACTCTTTCTCTTGCGAGAAGAAGAGAAGATTATATAGCGCCCTATGCGTAAACTTTAAAGTTTACGCCGGGCTCGGCAGAATCTAAGAGATTCTGCATAGAGCCCTCGTAGCTCAATTGGTAGAGCAGCGCCCTTTTAAGGCGTTGGTTCCGCGTTCGAGTCGCGGTGAGGGCACAATTTTATGTATAAAACCAATCCTTTATTAATAGAAAAATGTCGAAGATTGAGGACAAAGGGATTTACTTTAAACGAAATTATTGGAGCAGCTCGACTGCCCAAAACCACTGTTTATGATAATATTTGCGATATTTCCCTTTCTTTTGAAAGAAAAAAGGAAATTCAAAAAAATGCCATTAAAAGAATAGTTGAATTTAATCGAAAAAGAAAAGGTAAATGTTTATTCGGCAGAGTTGTTCCTAAGCCAAAAGGATGGACAAATGCATTGTTATGTCTTATAGCTCATTTTATGTTTGATGGAGAAATTCAAACCCATAGTTGTATTTATCATAATCGTAGTAATGCATTAATTGATCGAGTGAGTTTTTTAATAGAGAAAGTATTCAATCTGCGGTCATACAATTGGTTAAATAGAGAAACGGGCGTTCGTAGAATTTCTTATCACTATGTTGAGCTTGCAGACTATATGAAGAATAAAGCTCAAGAGTTAAAAAGGTACATTAAAAATGCTTCGTCGCTGGAAAAGAAAATATTTCTTCAAGCGTTTTTTGATGATGAGGGTTCTGTGGGATTTGAGAAAAAACGAAATAAAAGACGGATTAGGGGTTATCAACATAATTTAGAAATTTTAAAATTAGTTCAAAAATTATTAAATGATTTCAATATTAAAAGTAAAATAGATGAAAAATATAAGGAAATTGTTATTTCAAGAAAACCGAATCTAATAAAATTCCGCGATAAGATCAATTTTTCAAAAGGCATTTATGTCAATCCTAACCGTAAAAACAGTATCTGGAAAAAGAAATTAGAAAAAAGAAAAATACTTGACTACATTATAAGTTCATATACAAAATAATAAATTAGAGGTTCGAGTCCTCTTGGGGGCACCAATATTAAACTTTCAGAAATTTTGCCGATTGATTCGGCCGCGCGAAGCGCGGCAGAGAACGGAAACACTGGCTCGCCGCGCACGGCGCGGCTCGCCAAGCGGAGGTTCGAGCCAAAGATTTCTTTGGCAGCAACCTTTTTCTCTAAAAGGTTGCTATCCCTCGCGATTTTGACGAGGTTTGAAGCGACTTTTATCCATTCTTTCATCGGTTCGAGCCAATCATTCTGCTTTTGTTCAATCCGCGCCATTTTCTCGTCCAGTGACTTCTTTTCTAAAAGGAGTTTTGTTTTTTGTTCGCGGTATATTTCTCTTTCAATATCTTGCTCTAAATAACCGTCCAAAAGTCGCTGGAGTTTTTCATTTATGGCGCAAATTTGATTTTGAGATTCAAGAACAAAAGCAGGAACGGATTGGGCGGATTTCTCTTTATTAGTCTCCGCCATTTCCAAAAGTTTTTCCGCCCAATTCGTGCGCAAAGAAAATTTTTGAAGCAGAGAGGAAATTTGCTCATCTAAACTTTCTTGGCGAATACAGGGTTCGGGACATTTGATTGATTTGTTTTTCTTGATGCAGTGGTAATAAATATAATCGTGGACATTTCCATTTTTCTGCTTTTTAACCCTGTATTCGCCAGTTATGGACATTCCGCAACTTTCGCAACGAAGCAAACCACAAAACGCCTGCGGTTCATATTTTGTTTTGTGGTGCGGCCTTCCTCTCTGCTTCAAAACTTCTTGGACTTTATCAAAAATTTTCTTTGCAATGATTGGCTCATGCTTTCCTTCGTGCAATTCTTCGGAGTAGCGAAATAATCCAGTGTAGAACGGATTGGAAAGGATAAAAGTCGCCCTCGTCTTGTGGATTTTCTTTCCGCCGCGGGAAAATATCCCGCGTTGCGCCAAAAAGTCCGAGACATCTTCCAGTCGAGCGTTGCCGGTGGCGTAATACTCAAAAGCGGCTTTGATAACCTTCGCTTTCTTGCAGTCAACGATAATGCTTTTATTTCTCACATCGTTTATGTAGCCAATAGGCGCAACGCTCGGATATTCGCCTCTGCGGACCTTTTGGCGCAACCCCCTTTTAGTATTTTCGGAAAGAGAATCCACATAGTATTTGCTTTGCCCAAAGGCGATGTTCAACATAAATTTTCCCTGCGGCGTTGGCTCAAACCAGAATTGAGGAAATTTCAACGCCGCAATACGCCCGCAATCAACGAGATAGATTATTTGTCCGCCGTCCACAGAATTGCGCGCCAATCTGTCGGGGTGCCAAGCCAAAATTCCGTCCGCCTCGCCTTTTTCAATACGCTTTATCATTTCGCCAAATATCGGACGGCCCGGAATTTTGGCTGATTGTTTTTCAATAAAAGTATCAACGACATTAAGATTGTTTTGTTTGGCAAAGGCGCGCAATTCTGCGATCTGGGCTTCAATACTCAAAACCTGTTTATCCTCTACATCGGTGGACTTGCGGGCGTATAGAAAAAATTTGTTGTTCATAAATTTATGTTGTTAGTTTTTAA